>C687J35021_10003667_pt1 | contig 10497 bp, 8 predicted proteins | sample RifCSPhighO2_12_FD_35021 | JGI IMG/M metagenome (IMG submission 35021)
GTGTTCTTAATGACAGGCAAATTATTTGCCTGAATTTTTATGCAATATAAAGAGCTAATAGACGATGACGGAATAAAATTAGTTAAGAAATTATGTCTCAGGAAATATGGTGATCCTATGTGGAGTGAATATATCACTATTAATAAAGTTTTGACAGAATTTATTGGCTTGGGTTATAATGTTTATGGAAATTGCGAACATATAATCCATAATTACGCACAAAGAATATTAGATTATATGCAAACTGTTCATAGAGGCGAGATATACCGTGGTGAGGATCCTCTCTTAGAGTCTCAAGAGAATAGAAATTGGGATAAAGGGCGTAGGAAAGGGAAATATAAACCTATTCCAGAAGATGAAGTTGTAAAATTAACGTTAGAAGGTAAGCTTATAGGGGAATTGGCTAAGGTATATAAGCGGAATAGAAGAACTATAACGAGAGTATTAGTGAAACATGGAATTACCGAATTAGATAGAACATGTATAGGCATACATTGCCATAAAGAATTTAAAGTAAGTATTCACAATGCAAACAAAACTATACAACACTATTGTTCAGAAGCTTGTGCGGATTATCATTATAGATTGCGAATGAGAGAACAAAGAAAAGCTATTGAAGGACAAAGTATAATAACAACAAAATACAAGGAAGGGATTTATGTTAGCGTATAGAGTCAAAATTAAAGTAGATGATGTTTATACAAGCACTGGCATAAAATATCTTAAACATTTGGATAGAATGAAAATATTACAAGAGACAAAGAAGGCGTCCCCTATTACTTTGCAGGTTGCATTAACAGATAAATGTAATTTAAAATGTAGTTTTTGCTCTGTTGCAAATAGAAATAAAAACAGAGAATGGGATTATGATGAATTAATTGCGGCGGTTGATATTTTTATTGCATTAGGCATAGAAACAATAGAAATAACAGGTGGCGGCGAACCGACTCTCTATAGTCGCTTTAGAGAATTTGTAACATATTGTCAACAAAAAGGGTTAAAAATAGGACTTATTACAAATGGGACTATGTTGATGGCTATCCAAGATATTCTACCGAAACTAATATGGATAAGAATATCAATGAATACTATTGATTATATATATCCTAAACAACTGTTAATTCCCAAAATTCCTCGTGATACTACGCTTGGTTTTAGTTATGTAGCTGATAATATAATAGATTTAAGTGGTAGATTAAACAGGATTGTTGAATATACTCTGCAATATAAACCTGATTATGTCCGCGTAGTGCCAAACTGTAGAAATTCCATAAGGCAAATGAAAGAAGAACATTTTAGAATACAAAAGCTTATAGAACCACACAAAGATATAGGATTTTTCTATCAAGCCAAAAATCCTCAACAGGGGGGGCAATGTCTTGTAGGTTATTTCAAGCCTTACTTATATACAGACGGGTATGTTTTCCCTTGTTCTTCTGTAGTTTTAAATAGTGATTCTGAAGTCCGATTTAATGCTCCCTATAGATGGTATTTCTGGCAAAAAGCTAAGGGTATTTATTCAAAAGAAGTAAAACCAATCAATGGTATAACTTGCGATAAATGCGTTTTTGAAGAAAACAATAGATTATTAAGAAGTGCATTATATCCTATTAAACATGCGGAGTTTGTATAATTGAAACTAGGACCCTTTGAAATAAAATTATTCAAAAAAGAAGAAAGCCAAAAAACACCTACAACAGCAGGAGCATTTGGGCAAGAAATAGGAGTAACTGGAACAACTGTCTATTCGGGTATTATTTACGATGAATACAATGTTGATTTACAACATACTAAAAAGTATGAAGAATATGAACAAATGAGGAGCGGGGATGGCATGGTTTCAGCAGTGTTGTTGGGCTGTTCATTACCTTTACGCACTGCCGAATGGGATATAGTGCCTACTTCACAAGATGGAATTGATAGAGAGATTGCTGATTTTGTAAAAGATAACCTCTTCGAGGGATTGTCAATTTCTTGGGATTCTTTTTTGGAACATATATTTTTAATGAACGCTTTTGGATTCAGTAATTTTGAAAAGATTTTTATAGTTGGAGATGATAATAAATATTATTGGAAAACTTTAGCACCGAGATTACCTAAAACTTCGTGGTCTTGGGAATTTGATGATTCTGGAGGTATTAAATCATGGACACAAAAAGTGATGAAAGGTGAGCAGAGTGGCACTTATACTATACCAATCAATAAATTATTAATATTTACAAATCAAAGAGAAGGCTCTAATTATGAAGGTAAATCATATTTAAGGGCTATGAGACAACATTGGTATTACAAAAGCCATCTTTACCGTATAGGAGCAATGGCAGTTGAAAGGCATGGAATGGGAATACCTGTTATAACATTACCAATAGGATATACAAACGATGATGTAACCACCGCAAAAAGCATAGGAGAATCGGTAAGAGCACATGAAAGAGCTTATGTAATGAAGCCTCCTGGTTGGGAGTTTAAAATTGAAGGTTATACAGGTCAATTAACAGATCCGAGTAGGCTCATAAAACACCATAACGAAATGATTGCAACGAGTATATTGCAGCAATTTTTATTATATGGTATTTCCGAATTAGGAGCAAGGGCATTAGGTGAAACAATGTCTGACTTTTTCTTGATGGCATTACAGGCACAAGCAAGGAATATTGAAGATACCATGAATGCTTATGGTATTAAGCAATTAGTTGATTTTAATTGGAAAGTCAATAAATATCCTAAATTAAAATGTTCAAGACTACAAGCTATGGATTTTGTAAAATTATCTCAAACATTGCTAAATTTAGCAAAATCTGGTTTCTTACAACCCGATATAAGCACAGAATCGGCATTAAGAACTCAGATGGATTTGCCTATCAGATCAGAAGATGGGGAAGTTGAACCAGTAGACAAGAACGAAAACTATCAAAACATGAAAGAGAGAATATATAAAATAGCTGGTATCAAACCAAAATTTCAAATAGGAGGTTATTATCATGGGGAGAAAGCGGAAGAAGAAAGAAAAGAAAAAAAAGATAAAGTAGAATATCTAAGAGAACCAACTGATTTGGAAAGCAATATTTTGGCTTTAAAAGAGATGGAGGATGGGCTTGATGAAGCGGTTAATCTTCTCATTCAAAAAGTGCAATCAATACAGAAAGACCAGATAGATAATATTGCCTATGAAGTGTCAAAAAGAGAAGTAGATGATATTCCTAATGTAAAAGCACGATATGTATCTCAAATGGCTGAAAATATCAAAGATGTACTTGTCTCTATATACAATTTTGGAAGAAAACAAGTTAATAATGAGATAGAAAAACAAGCAAGACCAGTAAGATTATTAAAAGACGAAGATAAAAAATCAAATATAGACGAAAAAGCTATATTTGCTTATATTTATGCTAAATCTTTGCTAGTTGCGAGAAGATTATCCCAGAAATATCTTGATACAGCAACCTTTTCAGCAATGAATTATAAGCGTTCTGGGATAGACAATGAAACTACACGAAAATTAGTCTTTCAAGATTTACAGGAGTTATCAGATAGAGAACTTGAAAAATCTGCAAATATGGCAGTAATGGAAGCTTTTGGTATAGGAAGAAATACAGAAGCCCAGCAATACGAAGAAGTAGTAGAGACTGCGGTATATTCAGCAGTAATGGATACAAAATCATGTATTCCTTGCCGAAATCTTGATGGAATAAGACATAAATTAAATGATCCAGTCTATGCAACTCCAAACCCCCGATGTTCTGGTGGATTAAGATGTAGGTGTATTAATGTTTATTTGATGAAAGAGGTAAGGTAATATGGATTCAAGAAAAAAGAAAGAAACGAAAAATTTGAGTGATGCTCATACAATATAGAAAAAATTGCTTTAATAGAAATGTCAACTACCACCAGCTAAAGGTGAAGTTTTGAAGCTAAATGTTTAAAAAGATCAAGATTTTTAGGAGATAAATGTTTACGATTACGCATTTTTTTAATTACATTCCTTATGATTTTGCATTGGTTTTGTTTAATCCGCAGATGTGGCTCAAACAAATCCAAGAACTTTGCCTTGTTTTTTATAATATGATATAATATAAATTATAATAAAAATATATTAATTTAATCTAAGCCTGATCAGCTTAGAGCAATAATATTTAGCCTGTTAGGGTCATGCATGACTGGCTCTAACAGGCTTTTTTATTATATATGAAAAAAAAGATGGAGGTATAAAATGCCATATCCAACATTAGATAGTTTGCCTGATGGAGTGAAGACAATGCCATCTCATGCTCAGAATATCTGGCAAAGTGCCTTTAATAGTGCTTACGAACAATATGATGGAGATGAAGAAAAAAGTTTTGCTGTCGCATGGGCAGCAGTTAAGAAGCAATATACTAAGGAAGGTGAGGAGTGGGTAAAGAAGGCAATGGAACCAACTCCTAATTCTGTGCATGTGCCTGGTATATCAGACGGTGATGAAGATGAAAAAATGAAGAAGATGATGCAAAAAATGATGGGCGATATGATGCAGAATATAATGTCTGGAATGATGTTGGTTCCTAAAGATGGGTCTAAAAGCAAAATGAAGTCTATTATTGATTTACATGGCATAAGACTTATAGATACTACGGAAATAGATATAAAAGGCTTAACAGAGGGTGCCCCTATACAGATAATGTGTGTAGGAGAATGGAGTCACCCTGAATATGGGGATTTTTCAATTACAGAAGGTGATGTAGCAAAATTTGTAGAAAATTTTGAGAAGGGCAAGCGTGAATTAGTAATAGATTATGAACATTTGTCAGCCGATGGCAATATACAGGGACCTGTTCCAGCTGCTGGATGGATAAGAAAATTATTAAATAAAGGTAAACAAGGGCTTTGGGCTATCCCATACTGGACAAAGAGAGCTGTAGACTACATTGTTAATGGTGAATATAGATTCTTAAGTCCAGAATTTGATTTTGCCTATACAAATAAACAGGGTAAACAACAAGGACAAACTGTTTTCGCCTCTGCTCTTACAAATAGACCATTTCTAGAAGGAATGTCCCCTGTTATGTTATCTGAAGGGTGGAAATTAGCAGAATGGACTGCAGCTAAACAAAAACAGAAGAAGGAGGAAGTATCAATGGATAATTTAATATTACAAGAGTTAGAATTGCCAGAAGATTCAGCAATAGAAATTGCTATAACCGCAATTCGCAAACTAAAAGAAGGAGTAAAAAACATGGAAAATTCAGATAAACTAAAAGAAGAAGTCAAAAAGCTATCTGATTTAGTTATAAAGGATCAAGAAGAAATAAAAAGACTCGCAGAAAAGAGTAAAACTCTTGAAGATAAGCTAAGAGATAAAGAAATGGATGAAGTTATAAATAAAGCCCTCAAAGAGGGGAGAATAATTCCAGTCCTTAAAGACCATTATGTAGAATGGTATAAAATTGATCCTGAAAGAACTACAAAATTACTATCAGAATTACCACCTATTGTTGACCTCGGCATAAGAGGTGCAGATGGAGACTCTGTTAAAGTAAAAGAAGGTATGGAGCTGGTAGAAGAAGAGATAGCTAAGAAAATGACCGAAGCTAAAATAGATTATGCAGGAGCTTTGACTATGGTATTTAAAGAAAAACCTGAACTCTATAAGATATATAGAGAAGCTCAAGGCTTCAAAACATGAGAAATAGGAGGTAGAAAAAATGTCTAAATCTACAGACGGAAATGATATAAGTTATAAAGCTGCTGGGGATTTAAGTGCGAAGCAATATTATGTAATGAGAATATCAGCAGCAGATACTGTCAACACAGCAGCAACAAATACATCACAAGTTCCTGTAGGAATATTGCAGAATGACCCTGCTGCAGCCAATGAAGAGGCTACAGTAAGGCAGGCAGGAACAAGCAAAGTAGTAGCAGGAGACGCAATAGCAAGTGCGGGAACGATGCTAACTTTTGATTCCAGTGGTAGAGTTATAACTCAGACCAATGGTAACCAATATAGAGTAGGAGTAAATAAAGAAGTAGCAACTGCCGCTAATGAGATTATAGAAGTTGTTCTTGTTGGCTTAGGGCATAAAGAATCATAATAGGAGGTGAAGAGAAATGTTACCAACAGAACATGATGTTCATGTAAATCAAATAATGTCTAACATTTCAGTATTATACAAAAATACTGAATTTATTGCTGATAAAGTAGCACCGATAATAGATGTAAAGAAAAAGTCAGATATAGTGCCATTATATTCAAAAGCTGACTGGTTCAGAGATGAAATAGTGCCAAGAGGTGTGAGTTCCGAAGGCCCTAGAGGCGGATACCGTATAGATGTGAGTAATTCTTATACTTGCATAGATTATTCATGGGCAAAAGAAGTTGCAGATCAAGTCAAAAATAATGCAGATCCACCTTTTAATTTGGAAGTAGAAGCTACGGAATATGCGAAAAATGTATTGTTATTAGGGATGGAAGGGAGAGTTGCTTCAATGATATTTACTGCTGCAAATTGGACAAGCACTTCTACACCATCAAATCTGTGGAATGATTATGCAGCATCTGACCCATTCTATGATATTCTTTATACTGCTGTATCAACAGTTAGAGGACTTATAGGGAGAGACCCCAATACAATGGTTATAGGAGCGCAGGTATGGGATATTCTAAGGACTCATCCTGACTTTCTAAGTAAACTTTCAAACAATGATAAAAGAATACTAACAGTAGATGCAACAGCAGCATTACTTGGATTTGATAAATTGCTTGTTGGAAAAGCAATAAAGGCAACTTCAGTAGAAGGCGCATCTACAACAACTATGGCTTATATATGGGGAAAACATTGTTGGATTGGTTATGTAGCTCCAAAACCAGGACTTAGAACTCCAACTGCTGCTTATATATTTAGTCATGGCCCCTCTGATTATGTAAAAAGCTGGAGAGAAGAGAATAAATCTCAGGATGTATATGAGGCATGGCATAGTGTAGATGAATATGTTGTAAGTGCAGATTGTGGTTACATGTTTGCGAATATTGTAGCTTAATCTGTTGCCTAAGTAAGTTATAACTTACGATGGTTAGAAGGAGAATAATATGGGAACAGAAAGAAAGAGAAGAAAATTAGTTCTAGATATACTAGATGTGCGTTCAACTCTTCAAATAGCTGGCACAACCAAAGTTACCTCTGCAAGTCCTAATATTGTCAGATCAACTGGAGCTAATATGATAATAGTTTCTGGTGGAGGACAAGTAGGAACAACCGGAAGTGGATATTTTAGCACCCCACTAACAAATGTTTTCCAAGTAATACCAGCAGGATCAGGAGCACCAAGTGCAGGTGTGACACCAGAAAAATATACATGGGCACCTGATTATTCTAATGCAGGTAGATTCTGGATATATCAAGTGCTTGCTTCTGGAGAGTTATATAAAGCTGGAACTACAAATGTATCTTATGTTGCATTTGGAAACTAGTAATTGGATTAGCATTGAAGCCCAGCCTGAACAACTGGGCTTCTTATTAAAATATAAATGAAAGGAAGGATTTATGGCAAAAAAACAGATTTTATGCTATTCCGATACTCCGACAGCTCCGACTGGTAGGGGTATTGTTATGAAAAACATAGCCGATTCGTTAGGGAAAGAATTTGATTTTACATTTTTTGGAATTAATGAATTTTATATTGATAATAGAAGTTTGGAATATTTTATTATACCAGCATTACCTAACCCCCACAATGATCCATTAGGGAGAGCTAAATTTTTTGAATATGCTATTAGAGCAAACTTTGATGTAATTTTTTTACAGATAGATATATTTGAATTAGGATTTATGCCTCAATTAATCAGAAGTTTACATGAACATTTAAAATATCCTGTTATTATTACTTATACAGCAATAGATGCACCAATATTAAGAGATTATGCTGACTATATAAGAGATGTAGATATAATTTTAGTTTATTCTGAATATGGATTTAAACAGATATTGAGAGTAGCACCCGAATTGAAGAAAAAAATGAAAATTATACCAATAGGCGTTAATCCTGATGAATATTATCCTATTATTAAAGACCAATTAACAGATTTTAAAGTTAATGTTTTGGGTGTAAATCCTGATTCTTATATAATAGGCAATATTAATCATCATAGTTATAGGAAAAACTTCCCAAGAACTCTACAATTTTATAACTTATTTGAAAAGAAATATGAAAGACCATCTGTCTTATATTTACATACGAGATTAAATGCTGATAATCCAATGGTGGATAGATGGGCAATGGGATATAACTTAGGGCAAATGTTAAACTGGTATGTATTGAAGCATGGCGTTATTAAATCACCGAATATTGAGGGTTTTAATCCATATCTTGTTACTACGGAACAAATGAATAAGATATATAATTGCCTTGACTTATTGATAACTACATCAACTGCTGAAGGGTTCTGGTTACCTAAATTATATGCTTTTGCAACAAAAACTCCCGTATTAATGCCTGACCATTCTGCTTTAAGCGAGACTCTAGAAAAAGCTGGAGTGCCGATTAAAATTCAGACTTATCATCATTTCCCTGGTAATGATGGCAGTGCAAGACCTATTGTTGATATAGATGACATGGTTGAAAAAGCTATAAATATTGCTGATGGTAAGCTAAACCCAAGAGTAGAAGAAGGCTTTAAATTAATATTAACAGATTTTCATATTATTAATGTTATGAAAGGATTTAGGGAAGTATTTAATATTGAAAAGATAAAACCTATTTTTGTAGTGCCTAAAATCACTAATGAAAACGATATATTATATGCCTTAGATGAAACCGCAGGAGATGTCTTGCTTGGGACTTCTGCAATACCAGGAGTTAAAGCTAAATTCCCTGAATCAAAATTGGTATACATGACTAAATCTATATACAAAGACATTTTGGAAGGTAACCCTGATATAGATGAAGTTGTAGATTGGAATGTTAATCTTTTAAATAAATATAAGAAAATGTATATGATACATGAACCTGTTTTGAGGGGAAATTGGGGAACTGCTGATGTTCCATTATATAGGATATATGCCGATATGCTGAATGTATCTTGGACTGAACCAAAAATATATCCCAAAATCGTTAATGATTTTAAATATGGTAACAAAGAATTCTTTGCAATCCATACATCGGGAGGACATCCTTTCCGTGTCTATAGTAGATTTGCAGAAGTTATAACACATTTTAAGAATATTCCTTTTGTTCAAGTTGGAGGTAATGGAGACATATATGCAGAAGGAGTATCTCTTGATTTAAGAGGGAAACTCTCTTTTAGAGAAACTGCTTTTATCCTGGCACAAGCAAAACTTGTAATCTGCATTGATTCATTTATATCGCATTGTGCCGCAAGTGTCGGCACTCAATCAGTAGTCCTTTATGGGACGGGTGCAGCACGAGTAACGCAACCTTATCGTATGACAATAGGGGTTGAACCAGACTATGTAAGGGTATGCCCTATTTTGGGTCCTTGTTTTGGTAATAGAATGGATTGCCGTCCGCCTTATTGCATTAACACTATTCCACCAGCGGATGTTATAAAAGCAATAAATTACGCATTAGAAAAAGGAGGTAATTAATGAATAAAAAAGTAACAATAGTAATACCACATGGACATACATGGAAATGGACACAAGTGGTTGTGTCAAGTTTTAAGAAAACTAAGAATAATGTTGATTATGATATTATGATTGTTAATAATTCGTCATGGCATAACAGTATTAGAGGAATAACTGAGACGAAATTAGGTGAAGGAGTAAAGGTAGTAGATAATTGGAAACCAAATAGATTCCATGCTTCAGCTTTAGATTGTGCAATAGAACTTATTGATACTGAATATATATTTACAGCAGAGACAGATAGTATGGCATGTAAAGATGGATGGCTTGATTGGTATCTTTCGTTCTTAGAAGGAGAGCAAAAGAATGTGGCAGTTGGCTATTATTGGGATGAAGGCGGATATGTGCATAATTATATTAATCCATCTGCAACATTATATAGAACTAAACCTGTACAAGAATTCAATAAACTTTGCATGGATAATCACGATTATACAATGTATTTTGGAGAAGGATTTAATCAGACAATGGATATAAGAGAAATGGATCAAAGTTACTTATCGTGGACTGGAGCATTTGCCGAGAAACGAGGATTTAAGCAAAAGACTGGTTCTGATAATGGTAGATTAAATGCAGGTTGGTATGAACCAGGGCAACAACTATATTATTGGCTTGAAGAACAAGGATATAATTTAATTAAAGCACCTGTAGATCATAGATACTTCCCATTTCCCGATCATGTGCCAGAAGGAACTTATTATGGAGGTTATGCAGATCCTTATTATATCCATTTTTGGGGTGGAACAAGAGCATGGGACAGAGTTAAACACGATGTAAATGATGGATTTGTCTTGAAATACGAGAATTTCTGGTGGGAAAGAGAAGATAGGATATGGAAGCAGGTTGTAGATGATGACATAAGGGGTAAGACCGAAANTTTGAT
>C687J35021_10003670_pt1 | contig 10492 bp, 9 predicted proteins | sample RifCSPhighO2_12_FD_35021 | JGI IMG/M metagenome (IMG submission 35021)
GATCCCGCCCCACACCCAGGGCAGCCCAATCGACTTGCCCTTTTTGCTCGACATCAGATAGCCCATTGTCCCCTCCTACTATAGGGGGTACTCCACAATCGCCAGCACCCCCGCCTCCGTCTCCTCCCGCTCGCCGGTGTCCAGCACCCCGTAGCGTTGGCGCAAGCCCTCCACGCGCCCCGTCTGCACCTTGCCCCACGCTCGGCGAACGCGGCATTGGCGCAGTTCGTGCTTGAAGTGATCCCAAAATAGGAGTCGGGTATCCTCGGCCACGTCCGGCTGGCGCATGAGGCCGATCAGTTCCGCTTCGTGGTCATTGACCAGCGCCGTCATCACCAACAGCGCCTTGCCCGTCTGGGAATCAATGAACGCCTGGTGGAGCACAGACGACGGCAGGTAGTGTTTCACCCACATGAGGGGTTCCATCAGCCTAGCCACCCCTTGACGATCCAGACCGCCGTGGCGCAGCAGCTCCAAGCACAGAGACCGATGGCGAGACAAGCCAGCAAGAGGACGGGGATCATCGCTGCACCGCCCGCACACACTTCATCACCTTGAGGAAGGCGGATGCGACAGCAGGGGAGAACTCATTGCGCAGGCTGGCCTTTATCTGTGCATTGGTAGTGGCGGCGTCCAGTTCCGCTTGACGAGCCGCCAACCACGCATCAATCTTAGTTCGAATCGCGGTCAGTTCCGCATGACAGATATCGTTGCCGGTCGTGCCAACGATCTCATCCGTGAAGGCTTGCTGGCGGGCTTGCTCGGCAATGATCGGAGCATCGAGCGCGTCTTTTTCAACCGGGGAGAGTTCTACCACCGTATCGAGAGTCAGGTCAGCGTTGGTATCTACCACCTTGCGATAGCGATCCGGCACTCCTGGCAGTATGCTGGCACAACCTTGCAACGGGACGAGGAATCCTGGCTTGGGCGTGGTGAGGTCGTTCGGGTCAGTCAGGAAGAGATTCGTATCTCCAACGGAACGGCACCCTTGGTAAGCTCCCGTCGTGGGATTGAACTGCACAACCTCCTCGGCAAAAGCGGAACCAGTCAACAATAGGAAGATAAGGATGGGTTTCATGGGTAGTTCGTCACAGACGCTCCTGCTCCCGTGGGACTATTGGTATACGTGCCATTCACGCGGTTTGGCCCAATGTCATAGGCTGTCCCCGTCGATGTTGAGCCCGTAGGAATCTCATCTAACACCCAACATTCTTTCAAGTTCGCTGGATCGATCTGTAGACACATCCGCAAATTGTCCGACAACATCAAATTGTTCATATTCTGATCGGTCAACTGACTCTGCCAAATCGCAGTCATCCCAATCGACCCTCCCCAATAGAACCCACAGCAGAATGTCAGCTTGCCGATATTGCCCAGAGTACCCCCACCACCAGAAATCATGCCTGACGTATTCGTCGCCGTCGCAGTATTAACTGTAGACGTTCCCACTTTTCGTGTGTACCACTTTATAGCGCCGGTAGATGTCTTATAAGTAACCCCAAGCCACCACCACTCCCCTGTCGTAATATCCAATCCAGAATCAATATCAATCACACCACCTTTGGTGTAAAAGAATGAGAGTCCGGCTGGATCAGCAATACTAATCCGAAACTCATTGTTTCCTTCAGAGTTTTCGTAAATCACGAATGTCCCAGAGGATGTTAATTTCACGAGCGATATGATGCTGTGATCCACATCGTCAATGACGGTTACAGAAGTAAAATGCACGGATTGACTTGATGCTGCCGTCAATGTTATCGCCGCAAAGCTCGCCGGACTAAAACCGAGACTTAACGAAAGAATCAACACCCACCGCATCATCCACATCACGAATAATCCAACGACACGCCCACCACTTCTCGATCCCCCGTGGCTGGTTTATGAATCCTACAATGACAGGATCGACAGAGCGTCATTCCGTTACCACGATCAAATCTGAGGTCTGGGTAATCTGAAAACGACTTGATGTGGTGAGCGACAATGTTGATAAAACGGTGTCCGCACTGCTGACAGGTAAATTGGTCGCGCACAAAGACATCACGACGCCAGGATTGATACTGTTCGCTGCTGCGAATCGTTCGATGCACGCCTGAGACGCCGCCTTTCCAATTTACATTTCGAGCACCTTGTGCCCACGGGGCGGGCTTGCCACGATTGTAAGCAGGTTGGCCTTTCTTAAAAGCTGACCGTGGCACTCGCCCAGTTTTCTTACCTTTATGCCACGGAATATGTCCCTTCTGAAAACTATGCGATTTCCACCAACGCTTCATCCCTTTATTCCAGGATGGCTTTCCTGGTTGAAATTTTGTGTTAGACTTGTTTGGCCTTCCAAGATGTGAATCAGATAACGAACGTTGAATACCAAACTTCCGAACCCAATATCCAACAACGGTACGTTCGAGATTGAGTGCTTCCCCAACCGCTTGCTGTGATTGCCCAGAAAGATACAGGGAACGGATACGCGATTTTGTGTTTTGAGTGAGTCGTATCATGATTAACTGTAATCAAAAGAAACGGCAACTACCTCCCGATCAGAAGTGGCGTCATCCAAAGTTGCGTCGTTCGCATCGGTCGAGAGCACCACGAAGGCCACATCGCCCGCCGCACACGAGTCGTCGGTCAGCGTAATCGTCACCGACCCCATGTAGCCCGCTGTGCCTGGCACGGTCTCGGACGCCACCGCGACGTTCGAGAAGGAGGCCGTTCCAATATCCGCCGCGTCATCAGGCGTCACGCACATAATGGCTCCTTCAAACTCGACTTCCAGGGCGGTTGCGGACACCATGCTGTAGTTCACAACGAGCGTAGGAGTTGACGCATAGTTAGATGGAATAATGAACTGCCACGTCGCACACTCATCCGTCGTAGGGTCAAAGAGGAGCCGCCAATTGCCATCGCCTGCGTCGATCTGTGCCCCTTGGGTGCAGGCATCCGCCGTCGGAGGGGTGAAGACCACGAAGGCTCCCGTGAGCTTGGCGCTGTAGAGGGGGAGATTCAGGTCAGTGGCTCCACCACCGGCGGACGTATTGCAGTCAATCTCATTCCCTGTGGCATCGTAGGTGCAAATCTTGGTATCGGTCAACGTGCCATACGTCAAAATCGGCTGCAACGCCGCTCCATCGCCAATCCAGAGCTTATCCGCATCCGCTTCCCAACAGGCTTGCCCTTCCGCCGTGCCCCCTGCGCAGGCGGTGGCGTGTTGGGGAAGGATTAACCCTTCCGTTGTTGTAGAGGCGTCGGTCGCTGCAAAACTTAAGAGATCGGTTGCCCCCGATGCGATACTAGAACAATCTCCTGTAGAACAATCAAAGACATCGGTGATGTCGCCTGCCGCACTTCCACATGCTTGCCACTCGAAGTCTCCGGTCGTGACTTCGTAGGTCAAGCACTCTTCATCCGCGGCCGCATCGACCGCTTTCAAATGGGACTCCAAGACCTTATCGGCCCCGATCACGGTTGTAGCCATGCCGGTCGAGGACACGTCGCCGGCAATGTCCAGCGCGACTTCCAGTTCCGCTTCCACGCCCGTTGCGTTGAGTTCATCCGCGCTCACGGAGTCCGTGCCAAGCTGCGTGGCCGTCACGGTACCGCTGGTCAAGTCCCCTCCATCGAGCGTGCCGTTAGCAATCTGGATGATCTCCGAAGCGTCCAGAGTTAACGTCACGTCCGTGCCAGTCGGAGCCGCTTCCCACGCGATTCCTTCCGTGTTCCCTAATCTGATAATGCCTGCGTCTGCTGGATCGGCGTTGTTGGAGATAAAAATCGGAGATGTGATGCTAGTCGCAAGGCTCACCGCCGCATCCAAGTCCAGATCATCGTCGGTGAGGGTGAGGTTATCCCCCGCGGTCAGGTTGGTGTCCGCGGAGATGTCCAGGCCCGTAACCTCTGTCGTACTGAGACAACCCGTACACGTCACATCGACGACATCCAGGGTCACAGCACCGCCTTCGGCCACTCCATTGACCACCGTGATATTCGCGTTCCCTGCGTCAGCAATCGAGAGCGCATAGTTGCCGGTCGTATCGGTGGTGAGGGCGACGGCATTTGTGGTAATTGTCGGATTAGGGTAGGTGCCGGTCAGATCGCCCCCTGCCGCTCCACTTGGCGCACTGACATCGGTGGCACAATAGAAGTTGCCTCCGCTATCCGTCGTCAGTTTATCCGTCCCGCTACAAAGCAAACTGGTCATTGCGACCGTCTGTCCGGTGACTGTCCCTGATCCGAAAGTGAGCGTCGGGTCGATGCCTGTAGCACGGTTCCACGTCCAGATCATGGTGTCCGTACTGGCATCACCCCATGTCCGTGATCCGGTCAATTCAGTGGGATCAAACGCGATATCGAGGGTGGCGGTCTCAGCTCCGACCCCAGCGACATCAATGGCTAAGCCTTCCGTGGCAGTCGCCACATAGGCATTGGTAGTATCAGTACCAAGCGCCACCGCGTTCGCCGCGATCAACCCATCAGTGCCGAGGTCAGTAGTGACTTGGGTGATGTCAATGGTATCGGTGGCGGCCGTGCCAGTCAAAATGAGGAAGCTCGTTTCGGTGAAGGTCAAGGTGTCGGTGGAGGAATCCGCCACGGGGTCGGTGCCAGCAGGAACGTCAATCGTTTCAAAGGAGTTCGCCCCACCTCCACCTGTCGCATCGACGCCGCACAAGAAGTTACCATTGGCGTCAGTGTCAATCGTGTTGCAGCTTACTAAACCAGTAAAAGCCACGTCCGCGCCAGTTATTGTGCCCGCCGAGGTCAAATTTGGCACCCAGTTCATTCCCCACGAGACGGCAGGTTTAAGTTTGTATAACGGCTCGGTATCCGCCGAAGCGACGGCAACGAGCAGAAAGCTACCGACGACGGCGAGGAGGGCGAAGCGCGACATGGCTCCCAATCGTCCCTGCGGGTTCATAGGTGCGTACCCATTCGGACACGTTAGGACGAAACCGATTTTCGTAGAGGTCTTTGGTGACATAATTCTCGATGCCAGGATACTGAGGCTGATAGTCGGGGTGCATCCGCTCCTGCGCGATCTGCAACGCGAGGTTTCTGAGAATTTGGGGTTGCTGTCCTACAAACTCCGGTAAATCTTTCCGCCCAGCCCCCGTGTATTGGTAAACCCGCACACCTTTCTTGTTCAGAGCACTTTGAGTCGCTATCATGTGGAGGGGCAGTTTACGACTTTGACCTCTATTCCACATCGTATCCGCCACGAACTCCATGCCCTGCGGCCCGTCGCTGGCGGCTTCGGCAAGGAGAACATTGGCGATAAGCTGAGTGGCTTGTTCAGAAGATATATTTTGCTGAGGCATTGACAAGCCTAGTGGTAGGCAAGCATATTTACATCCGCGATATGGGTACATTCATTCGGAGGCTTGGATATGCGTGGTCGGTTCTCGCGCTGTGGGGAGTGATCTGGTATTTTCGTCTACCAGACATTCCCAAAGAAGATAAGTCGCTTTTCATGCTGTTTATTCCCGTCATCCCACTCCTCATCACTCGTTGGTGGAGTTACTGGATCAGACCTCGATCCTTAAACTCAAAGTAAAGTTCGCTCGTTAAGACTTTTTGATCCTTTAATTTTCCCAACATTACTTGCCGCTCTTTCGTTGTGTTAGCCTTCCGTAATTCACGCGAGATTATCCGAATGCGCATCCGCTCCCGTGCCACCTCTCGATCTTCCCGCACAACCGCATCAATTTCCTTCATCTTTTCTTCTACGGACAAGACTTGATACGCAGGATGGTTCACCATACGGTCGAGTGTGTTGTAGGAGAGCGGCCCCGCGATTTCAAGCAATTCGTTATATTCCTCGTTCGTCAGCTTCCGCACGCCAATCGACCGATCAGGAAATCCAATGTGGTGTCCGAGGTCGTTGAGTGCCTTATCCACACGGGAGACCTGTTCCATGCCGATGTCGAGAACAGGCCGCGGTTGGGATTCCCCAAACCGTCCCAGCTTCTTCGGAACACGCTCTGAGAGAAACGGAATCCGCGACATGATTGTTTCCCGAACACCTTGGGGGTCGAGGTAGTAAGGATTCTGAATACGGGCAAGCATGGCGGACAACCCAGAGGCGGGAACAAACCCTGCGGCAGTCTGGCTAACCAAACGACCCCCAAAGCGTTCGGGATCGCTCAACCCGTTAATCGTGTTCGACAGTCCTGACAAGTACGTTTTATTCGTCATGAACTTCGCCATTCCAGCCAACGCGGTCAAAATCCTGTCCGTAGGAACTTCTGTATCCGAATCAGCGTAATCTTGAATCGTTCCAATCACTGCCGCAATCGAAGTTCCCCACGGCTCCAAACGACTAAAGGGAATCCACATATTTCCAATCCGCGCAGCAAACGGGCGTTTGCCACTAGCATAAAACGCAGCCTTATCGCCTGGATTCGTCGGAGCTTTGCCCGTGACATTACCTTTAAGATACTGGTAGCCCATAAATCCTGACACGGCGGAGGAGAGGGCTAATAGACTTGCATCGTGCGTGAACTCCTCTTGGGTGTAGCTGTCCCCAATCTTCTTCCAGCGGAATATCCGTCGCGCCATCCGAGCCAACTGCAAGGGAGTGCGTTCAAGCAATCCTGCATGGAAGATGCGGTCCGGGGTTCGCAGGAAGGGAATGACGTACTTGAGCCCTACAACCTGCTGACGCCCCGACATGAGCCACTTCGCAACATTCGACGGCGCATCTTGGAACGTCCGATAGAGCTGTTCTTTCGCCACACGACTCATCAAGGCTTCTGACGGATTGGCAAGAATGGTCTGTTGAACAATCGTGGCGTCTAATCCTTTCACCCCTAACTTCGCAGACTCACGGTAGGTTTGGGCGTAGAGTTCCATCTGTCCGACAAGCCGTTTTGAGATTTCATCTTCTCGGTTGAGTAGTTCAAGCGGAATCCCTATCAGCCGCGCACCACGGCTCTCCCCGAACGGATTTCCATACAGGCCAAGCTTCGTGCTGTGGGCAATCGGCACGGTCGGTTTTGCTCGAAGCCCACGCAGCATCGCAGGGACTTCTCCAAAAAACACCTCCCGCTTGCCCGCGACAAAGCTTGCGGGAACATCGATGGCAGCTTGAAAGAACCGCTCAGGAATCTTCTGCCAGCGAAAGACGAAATTGCTCAACCGGTTCACCGCATGAGTGAATGGATTGGAGAGAATGGAGTTCAACCACACAAAGTAGATTTTGTCTAACAAGTCAGGCGTAAGAGCTTCGAATCCCGCCAAATCGGTTCGTAAAGCTTTGAGCTTCCCCAGTAAAGCAACATCTTTTCCCAACACGGGGTCTTTCAGAATCGTTGCAATCCGCTTATCAAGCAGTCCCACAAGCCCCTGTTTGGCTTCAGCCGGGATGGATTGGGCTTGGAGGGCACGGGCAAACACTGACGCAGGCTGTCGGTACTGTTGAATGGCCGTATCCATCTCTGACTTGAAGGTTTCTCCCACGGTATTCTCTAAAGCTTTCTGAATCACTCCCAACGACTCTTGCCGATTGCGGAGGGCTTGAGATTCCAACGTTCCTTCCGGCAACGAAGCCAGTTGCTTGATAATGGGCGTATCTTTGAGGATGGACGCCCGCTTAATTAACTCCTCATTCGTGATGTGGGGTGTCGTAGCAACACCAGGCCGTTGTTCGATATAATCCTTCATCGTCGCCCGCAAAGCGACATCGTTGATACGGGAAAGGTTAATGTTCTCCGCAAACTTCGGAAGCGTTTGAGCAACCCCCAACTTCGTCGCCTGCAACATCGCGTTCAGTGCATCCTCATCTTCGGGAAGGGCCACAAATCCTGCCTGATCCCCAAAGATGTTCTTGAGGGCGGCGCGGCCTGCTTTCGCTGGATGGAGGGGCACTTGCTCAATTTCGGACATTTGCTGTTTAAGTAAACGACCAAACGCTGTAGTAGGTTCTCTACTCTCCGATGGAGACGATGGAGACAGGAGAAGGGGACGTACTGGTGGTGCGACTGGTGGTGCGGTCGGTAACTTTGGTTCTGGAATGACTCCGTATCGAATCTTGTAGAGTTCCAAAATCTCCTCTGGCGAGAGGGGACGCTCCGCAAGAATCTGCGCGGCCCCCTGCTTGGCCGCCTCGGCAGCTTCCTCAATCGTGACTGGGGTGGGTGGAATGAGAACAGATTCCGGTCTGAACCCTTCCGTCGCCGCCGCGGCCGACCGTGCTTGGATTGGCTTAGGCAGGAATGCCCGACTAAAAAATCGTCGTCCGACTGACGTATTAAAAACCTGTTTTAACGTCTGACCTGCCGGCAACGTCAATCCGCCCAACATCCGAAAGAGGGGGCCAGCGGCCACCAAACCAGCGATCACATCCGTATCAAAATTGAGAAAGGTTGCAGCCACTTCTCTCGTGGTGCCTTTGAGCGTTTCTAAGGGCACATTGATTTGGGTTACTTTTCCTGTCGCAGGATCAACAATCGGTTGTTCGGGAAGAAATCGCTCACGAATTGCCTGAGGAACTTTTGCCGCCTCCACATTGAATCGCTGAATCCACGGCAACTGCCGGTAGCCTCGATAGGCTTGTCCGAGCAATCCCCCCTCGGGGGCCTCTCCCCGGTTGTAACGCGGCAGCGAACGCGCCGCGGGTGGCTCAATCGTGAATCGCGGCGTCGGTGATGGTGCGGCAGGAGAGAGTTCTTGCTCGAATGCTTGCTGACGCATGTGTTGGCGAATCGGAATCGGTTGCTGACGGACGGGTTTCGTTGACACGGAGGCGGGTTGTTGCGGTTTCTCTGGTGGCTCAATGACGAACCGACTCTTTTTCTCCTCTGGAGCCTCCAGTACAATCGCCATGTCTTACAGCGGAACCCATGCGCCCTTACGAATCACGTACTTCTGTCCCGTTATGGTATCAGTCGCTTTCGTTCCGTCGGCCATCCCTTTCGGATTCGGCAGTTCTTCAGGAAGGGTAAACGTTCCGAGTCCACGAAACTCTTGCTCCGTCACTTGCTCTCTGACAGACTTCTCTTTTCCTGCGGGAATAGGCACAAAGCCGCTTTTGCTCGGTCGCATATAAATCGTTTGACCCGTGGGAAGCGTAACAGGAATGAGCTCGCCTTTAATGACATCTTCGTTAATTTGAATCTGCTGTTTGGCCGTTTGATTCGCCAATTCCAGCTTTTGATTCTCTAATGGCGCATTTGCCATTTCTCGAGACGCTTGCTGCACCTTCATCTGGTTGAGGAGATAGTTCAAATCCGGCTTAAACCCCAACCGGGTCGGCTGGGTAAAACTCACCCCCGACCCTGGCGTCTGGCTGGCTCGTGAGAGAAAGGGTTGTCCTCGCGTGGGCACTCCACCCAACTGCTGAATCTGTGCTTGTTCAATCGGACTCTGGGAACCGGGGGGAAAGTTGAAGGTGCCGGGGTTCTGTGAAGTGGGCGAAGTCGGGACTTGTCCAACTCCACCATGTTGCTGTAATTGTTGCAACAGGAGAGCTCGAAGTAAAGATCCTCCCGCATACCCCGCATCACCCCAGATGGAGGGATGGACAATCTCTCGCGGAACTTGGTCAATACCGATGACAGGCATTCAGGACTCCTTAGTAGAATGATCCTGGTGATCCACCCAATCCTCTGAGGGTGGATTGAAAGAATCCCGGACGGCCTGGATTCCCAGGGGAATAGACCGGCTGCTGCACAATCTGACCCTGAAGTATAGCTTGGAGTAACGCATCAGCGTTGGGAACGACTCCTTGCCCAAACTGGGAAACTCCCAACTGGGCGACCCCTGGCTGCTGCACCTGGGGAAAGACAACCTGGGAGGACGCAATCAACTCCTGGAGGGTCTGAGCACGACGTTGCTGCTCCAACTGGAGGTCCTGAAGGCTGTACCCCTGGGCCTGCTGGGTGAGGTAGTCCCGTTCGGACTGCTCCCGTGAACCGGAGTAGAGGGTGCCGCCGAGGTTGGCTTGTGTCCGAATCCCCCGCAACCCCCGTTCCTGCTCCCGATTGCGGATGGCATCCTGAGCGGCTTGTTGTTCGGGGGTGAGGCTGTAGGGCGACTGAAGGCGCTGGAGCGACTGCGAGGCGAGGGCTTCCTGGCCGGCGACCTGCGTGGGGAACAGTTGGGTGTAGAGGGCGCGGTAGAGCGGCCCATACTGCTGTTGGAGGTCAAACTGCGACTGGGCGAGTTGGGGGGATTGCTGGCGCTGGATGTCAGTCTGCGACTGTGCGAGTTGCGGGCCGTACTGCTGTTGGAGTTGCGCGGCTTGCGCGGTCAGTTGAGGGTTAAACTGCAACTGTGCCGCATAGAGGTCTGCCGCGTTCTGTTGCACGTTTGGAGGAGGCGCTTGCGTAATCGTCGGAGGTGGTGGAGTGATAAACGTCGGTTGCTGTGGTTCTGAGCCACCGCCCCGTTCGCACCGCACATCCCATGCTTTATGCTGACAAGCAGCTCCACAGCCACGCATTAGACCCTCACCTCCTTAGCTTTCAGTTGAACCAGTTGCTCACGTCGAAATGCATGGACACGAGGA
>C687J35021_10003673_pt1 | contig 10490 bp, 10 predicted proteins | sample RifCSPhighO2_12_FD_35021 | JGI IMG/M metagenome (IMG submission 35021)
AATAAACCAATATGAAGATTGAAACACCAGAACAAATCTTTAAAAATCCAATCCTTGAGCAGTCTCCCGGTTTTCTAGGAGCCTTTAGCTTGGATTCCAAATTACTAACAGTCAATAAAGTAGGCTTAAGTTGGATTGGCTTTGATTCTTCAGATTCTGTGGTTGGCATTTCTTATGAAAATGCACGCTGCAAAGCTGCAGAAGATGCAGAATTATTTAGATACCAAGATAAATTAGTGCAAAAAAATTCAAAACCAATTTATTTTATTGGTTGTTATTATTATGCTAACAACAGTTGGAAAATTATTTTTGGTAAAAAATATTTAATTAAAGATACTTCAGGAAAATCTATAGCTATTGTTTCTCATTTTGATGATGTCACTCATTATCGCGCTATTGATACAAGCCGTTTCATTATCCAATCCGGCAAAAAACTTTTAACTAAAAAACATCAGCAGTTTTGTTATTTATTAAATGATTATACTCAAAAAACGAAACTTTCAATGAGAGAATTAGAATGCTTATTCTTCCTATTACGCGGGAAAACAATAAAAACAATAGGACAAATTCTTCGTCTCTCTCCCCGAACTGTAGAAAGTTATATTAATCAAATTAAATTTAAGATGGGATGTTCGACTCGTATAGAATTAATAGAAAAAGCCATTAACGAAGGGTACATTAATATTTTACCCTCTAGTTTATTAGATAAATAAAAGTCATATCTAGACCAAAAATTAAATTTAGAAATAAATCCATTAGAACATGCTATATATGTACAAAGAGTATGATTTATAAAATATTATATACATATTGACATCAGCTCGCAACAACGACGGGGAATTGTGCAACAACACCAAGGTAAAATATCTTGTCTGTAATCACTTTTAGCATTTACGGCGTATACTTTTGACTTGGCTCATTTACATATACACTTGCGTTTACTTCAGAAAACAGGGTTACCTTAGTATTCCCTGAGGGAAAACTGTTACTGCGACATCGTAATTGAATATTTTCATTGGTAGATATTTTTGCATCTGATAGAAATATTGTATGCGTAATATCACTAATTAACGATTGTGCTTCATGTGATAATGTTTGAATAGAGGAGTCTTCCTTAATTTCGCCAGCGGCAATTGTTGAAGCCGCATAAAGAACAGCCGCCCAAACTTGGCAAATTTCATAGCCGGGCGTGCCACCCATAGCAAAATTGACTGCTTTGCCGCCATTCAAAATATTAATCTGTCGGCCATCGTATAATTCATAGGGTGTAAACTTGTAGTCTTTCTCGCAACTCAACCGATCCGTAGGTGCGTTTTTACTAAGTGACAATAGCTCAGAAAAAAAGTCTGGTGAAAATTCCTCATCTGGTGAGGTACAGGAAGCGATATATAAAACGCGTTTATGAGAATCAGATTTATTATTCATGGTTTGTCTTCTTAAAAAGGGAACATCTGATTTAGACAGAGCCTTGGCACCTGTAGCACTAAAAATAATTTGTGCATTTTGAAAAGCAGAAATTTTATCTACCCTGTTATTTTTTCCGATAACAACTTTATGACCTTCTTTCAATGCAAGCTGTGCTCTAAGTGAGTCAATTTCAATGACAGTAATAGTAGGAATCCTTTGTCTGCGACAATGATTTGCAATGCTGCGACCAATTTTACCATATCCAATCACACAGACTGAATTAAGTGAGGTTAGTGCGCTGTGTATAGAGTATAAAATGTTATTTGTAACGTCACAAATGGATATTCCAACTTGTATATCTTCTAATTCCTTTATTTCACTCCTGGCTATTGAAATAGCGGGTAATTTGGTTTTTTTTATGGCCTGCTCTAGTTTAACATGCCCATTTTCTGTTACCTCTATTAAACCTAAAAATTGTTTGCTTATTTGATCATGCTCAACAATTTCTTTTAATGATGCTGCAAAATACCCACCGTGATCCAAGATGATAAGTTTATCATCTCTGCTTGTATTTTCTAATATTGTTTTAATGGCAATTTTTGAATTATTTAATTCATCTTTTGTGACTGATATGATTTTGTAATGGTTGTTTGCAAATTTTTCAGCTTCTTCATGGCGAGTTGAGCCTTTTAAAATGACGCCTGATATTTTTCCAAGTTTTGATAATGACGATACATGAGATTCAAACGTTTGCAAACAGTGATCGACTACGATAAATGATAAGTTATCTGGTAGCGATTTTTTTTTACATAGTTCAATAATTTTCTTATAATATTCAGCAGATTTATTATCAATTTCTGACCAAGATTTAATAAACATAAAAACCCACCCCACATTTTTTATATTTTAATTGAGCGATTACTATAAACTATTTTTATTTTAATTTTTAGCGTAACAAATACTACCGTATTTTATACGGATTCCATGATTTGAAATTACTTTTACAATACCTTGCTTTCTATACTAATAAACGAGGTGCGAAATGTACGCGCGAAATAATAAAATAATGGATAAATTAGGTATTCCTGTAGGCGCTGTAGTTGCAATTCCAACGAGTATCCTGTCTGGATTGGCTGCTATTCAAGGTAATAATGGTAATCTTGGAGATCTTAACTCACTTGATGCGGCATTGAATTTAGTTAAAAATGCATCATGGCCAGCTTTAACTTATGGCGGCGTAAGTTTACTATCCACACAGCTTGTTTTGTCTTATCTAAATGGTACATACCTCATTGGTTCAAGTAAAACAGTCCTTAATTTAATTAAAAAGGATATCAATTTTCTTAAGTCAAAAATATTTTGTCAGCGCTTTGAAGAAGAACGACCAACACTACTTGAAAATGCCATATTTGTGTGGTGTTTTTTAACCAGCTTAATATTCGCTCAAATTGGTAGTGAAACGCTTGCATTTTTAGGAGAAGGCGGCGAAGTAACAGGATTTTCGTTAAATTTAGCTGTGTATTTTGCAACACGTTTTGAAGGCGCTAGAAGATTTTTTCAATATTGGATTGAACCTTCTGATGTATCTCGTGATGCATTATTACCATCGCAAGAAAAGACTCGCCTAAAGAACACTTTAGTTTCGATTCCTGCCTATCTGTTAGCTGTAGCATCTCTATTCCCTGTGTTAGTAAACTTCATTCCGGAGTCAGTAGAAGGGCTGCAAAAACTTTTTCATAGTCAACTGGGTGCAGATCAACATTATCAAAATGTTGCTTCATTCGCACTTGGTATTTTTGCTGCTCTACCAACAGGTTTTTTTTATTGCATTACAATCAAAGATATTGGAAAAGAATTTTTAGAAACTGCTTCTTCCAGTGTTGATAGTATACGACAACATCATTTCGGTGATTTATTCTGGTTAGTGATGATGACATTAATTGCTTTTTCAGCAAGTTATTTCACGAGTATTGGTTTTCGATTGGTTGGTACAACTAATATTGAAAATGGATATCTTTCCTATTTGGGAGAATCTATTGGAAGCACAATGGCCGATGCTTTACTTGCAAGTATAATTTTAATGTTCTGGTCGCATCTGCAACATACTGTGAATGATAAATTTACTCAACGTAAGCATTCAACTTCATTGCAACGTTATGGATTGTTTTCTAATCAGACGGAATCAAAACGATTAATAGAGACAGACACGCCAAGGCAGGATACTGATGAAGCGTCCAAACCTAATACTTATGTAGTCTGAAAGTGTTGCGGAAGAAATAAAGAGAGCGTGTTCATTAAGCTATATCGAATATCATGTACATGAGGGACGTCGTGGCCATGGATGGTGATAAGCGTCGAGCACATGGATGTGCGTGAGTTTGTTTCGTAACCCCAAAGAAAGTATCATTACTAGCTAATAAGAGCAATTATTGATCACAGATTAATCAAACAACGCCACTAAATCATTAATGGGTATGATTAATATTTTGGCATGTTGGGATCAATTTCATTTGCCCAAGCTGTAATCCCACCGCGTAAATTTTTGACATTCTTGAAATCTGCTCGGATAAGCAATTCTGTAGCGCGACGAGAACGACCGCCAGCATGGCAATGTACAATAATCAGTTGATCGGGGTTTAATTTATCCAAATAAGAGGGTAATTCCTTAAATGGAATCAAATGGCCACCTAAATTACAAATTTCATATTCATCAGGATTACGCACATCTAAAATCAAAAAATCTGTATTTGTATTACGTAGTGTGGCGAGCTCTTGTACCGAAATTTCTGGAATATCCATCGAATTCTCCATTAATGATTATATAATTTACAGTGGTTCCCGCGTTCTTCAGCGGGAATGGCTGTATAATCTACTTGAGCATCTTATATTAATTCTATATATTTAGACAACAACGCCAGCGGGAATGGCTGCTATATTATAAGGAATTGTTATGAATCGATTGTTAGCAAAAATATTATTACCCAGTTTGTTTTTTTGTGCGCAAGTGTATGCCAGCAATGGTCAAATTATTCAACCTTCAGGAAATCAAACAATGGCAATTACAGCGGCAGAATTAAATAAGATAGAAGAAGCGAAATTTTTGACAGCTAATAAAATAAAACAAGGCGTAGTAACATTAGCGGATGGTTTGCAATATAAAGAAATAGTAGCAGGTAATGGCCCAATACCGACGGTAAATGATACAGTCACAGTCAATTATGCTGGTACTCTAGTGAATGGTACCGAATTTGATAGCTCTTACAAACGAGGCGAACCAGCAACTTTTCCTGTTTCTGGTGTCATTTCTGGTTGGACAGAAGCACTAAAATTGATGAAAGTAGGTTCTACATGGGAACTTTATATTCCTGCAAAATTGGCTTATGGTGTACGAGGTATACCACCTGCTATAGGCCCTAATCAAATGTTAATTTTTAAAGTTCAATTGCTCGGGATAAAAAGGTAATTTATTATAAAAATTATCAAAAATATCTTTGGGTGTGTTATTGATCGATGTGGTAATAAAAATTGAAGTGTTGCGTGTACTAGCAGGGAATAACATGAAAGTTCAACGTTCAATAAAGGAAAATGAAATAGTCGAGCATTTATTATACGAAGCCATTGCATTGATTAACACGGCAAGCGAAGCAAAAAAATTCTTCAATGATTTATGTACACCAGCTGAAATTCAAGCGATGGCAGATAGATGGCGTGCAGTTTCTCCAATTAAAGCAGGTAAACCCTATCGGCAGATTTACAAAGAAACAGGCGTTAGTATAACAACAATTGGTCGTGTTGCTCGTTGTATTATGTTGGGAACAGGTGGTTATAATTTAATATATGACAGGTTAATGCGTAAAAAGAAATAAAAACAGTATTTGCTTTCCTCCATCCTTGAAACGATAATCTTGATCGGTTACCATTATTAAAGAATGAGAATAATTAAGTCTAACGATGGATAGTTTATATCTATCGTTTATGATACCTATAATAATAGTGAGTCAATAATGGATAGTCGTTTTAAGATCATTCTCATTATATGCTTAATATCTTCTTTGAGCCGGTTTGTACTAGATATTTATTTACCTTCATTGCCTGCTATTAGTCAGTATTTTTTAATACCTGATTCCAGTACACAATTAACTCTAACCATGTACCTTTTGGGCTTTAGTCTTTCACAATTAATTTATGGACCGCTCTCTGATCGATATGGAAGACGCTATGTTATCATATCAGGGATTGCTATTTTTTTAATTGGAAATATTATTTGCTCGATTGCTACTCAGCACCTTGTATTACTTTTAGCCAGATTCATTGCGGGTGTTGGTGCTGGTGCCTGTGGTGTTCTCAATCGAGCAATTGCTAGCGATTATTTTCAAGGACCAGAATTATCTCGAGCGTGGTCCTATACTACCACTACATTGGTGATTACCTTAATTGTCGCTCCAGTATTAGGTGGATACATGCAAGAAAAATTTGGTTGGCGTAGTAATTTCATGCTCGCAACGTTTTTTATATTTATAGTTTTTTTTATTGTTTTAAAATTTCTTCCGGAAACGCGATATAATACTACTCAACATTCTTCTTTTAAATTACAACAGATTTTTCAAAATTATTATCATATTTTAACCGCACCGACTTTCATTTTATGTACACTATCTTACACACTGGCATTTTCAGGATTAATTGCTTATTTTCAAATTAGTCCCCTCTTGTTGATTAACATATTTGGTTTAACACCTTCTCAATATGGATGGTCTTCTCTTATCATCGCTGGAAGTTATTTAATTGGTGGTTTGCTAGTCAATACGCTAGCTAACTATGTTAGCATGCGTTGTTTACTTATCTTAGGCGCTATTTTGCTGATCAGTGGTGGAGCAATGATGTTAGTTGCCTATTTCTTTCAGTATAAAAACCTGGTATCTATTCTCATTCCATCGGCAATCTATGTGATTGGTGCACGCATTATTATTCCCAATGCGCTCGCTGGTGCTATGCAAGACTTTCGTCATTTAGGTGGCAGTAGTTCAGCGCTGATTGGTAGCATACAAATGTTAGGGTCAGCATTTGTAAGTTATATTATTACAAATTTTGATTATGCTAATCCCTCTTTTCTAGCGTATATATTTATTATATTAGGAATGATGATGCTGTTTATGATTAGCTTTATTAAACCTTTAGAACGCCCCGCTATTGTTTTGGAAACGGTAGCTAATGCACAGCGAGAGATGTAATATCTTTATTGGTATCAATCGAGATATTATACCTCTAATTTTTTACTATGCTGGCTTCACCTGAGGAAAATTTTTTAATAATCCCAGGGCTTACTTCTACTAATAAATTACCGAGATGATTAATACCCATGACTCGACCAGTAAATTCTTGGGCGCCACATTTCAATGTAATTGTTTTATTCATCAGTAGGTCAATGGATTTCCACTCATCCATAAATATACCAAGCCCATGTATCGCAAATTTTTTTAAATATACAATTAATATTTCAATTAATTGTGCACAGGTTTGATTACGGTCAATATATTGCTGTGAGATTTCTCTTAGCGATGTCCATTTTTGCGTTATATTTCTGCGTTCATCATTTAACATGTTAATATTTATTCCAATGCCAATAATGATACGACATAATCCACACGTTTCAGCTTCAACATCTATTAGATTGCCTGACAGCTTACTTCCCTTATAAAGTACATCGTTAGGCCATTTAATTTGAATATTTGATAAATGATATTGCTTTAACAAATGGGCAACAGCTAAACTTATAATTAAACTTAATCCTGCTAATTCACTAACATCTTTTTCTAAATAATACAAACAAGAAAAATAAATATTCTGCCCAAATGGCGAGTACCAATGACGATTTAATCTACCCCTGCCATGTGTTTGTTGCTCTGCTAGATATACTGTTGGTTCTATTAAGTGTTTTTGCAATTTTAAATAATCGTTGGTTGAAGGGAGGCTTTCAAAAATGTCAATATCTATATCAGAGTTTTTGCAATACTGTTTAATTTTCGATTTATCTAGCAAAATAAATGGCTCACGTAGTGCATATCCTTTATTTTTAATTGAATCAATTTTAACGTTATAATCTTTTAACTTTTTAATAAGTTTACAAACAGCAGCTCGCGTTATTCCTAGAGGTTTTCCCAGGGATATACCATCATGATATCCGCCCTTATTCAGGGTATCGACTATGCTAAATAAATTAGGGTTAATTTTTTTTATCTGCAAAGCTACTCCTCAAGGTGTATCACAATCTAAATCCATTCGCTTCAAACGCAACATTCCGGTTGCTTTGGGGGGTCATCCTGATTCTAGTTGTTCGTTGTCAACTCATATTTTTTGAGTTTAGCGTCAGTTCAAATTATAAACCTATCGTGACGAATTCGTACTATTATGCTAAAGTTTTCAGATAATCAATAGAAAAAGTGAAGATATAGAGGAAAAATGGCTATTCCTGCTAAGTATTGGGGAAAAAATAAGAGATGGAACCAAAAATAAATCATTTTATCGTGTTTATGTTTATTCTTACCATGCTAATCTCTATTATTCTGATGATTATTTGGTTATCTGCTGGCTTTTCGGTTGAGAAATACTCGACTTATCTTACCTATATGAGTGAATCGGTAACAGGATTAAATTTAGGTTCCACAGTAGAATACAATGGTGTTGAGGTTGGCGAGGTAGCTCGTATTAGGATAGATGCTGATAATCCTCGTTTAGTGGAGTTACAATTACATATTAAAAGTGATACGCCTATTACTCAGGGAACGATTGCTACCATGGCTACACGTGGTATCACTAATATTACTTATGTGACATTGAAGGATAACGGAACAGATCTTAAACCATTACTACGAAAACCCAATCAAACCTATCCTGTGATCAAATCAGGTCCGTCATTATTTACTCGCCTTGATATTGCTTTAGGTCGTTTGGCAGAGAATTTTCGACGTGTTCAAGCCGCACTCCAAGATTTATTAGACAAACAAAATTTACAAGCCGCTAAAAAAATCTTAGCTAATCTAGATCAAATTACTCAGATGCTGAGAGAAAACGATACTAAATTAAATTTAATTATGGTTAACACAGCGGCTGCCAGTCAAAAGCTAGCGCCATTTATGCAATCTTCACTTAATGCTATTCAGTTATTGCAAATACAAACATTGCCAGTTGCTTATCGAGTGGTAACAAATTTAAATACTATTTCGCGAACAATAGCTGAAATTGCTCTTGAATTAAGGCAAAATCCATCTCTCTTAATACGTGATATACAGCCAAATACGCTTGGTCCAGGAGAAGTGAAATGAGAATTTTTGCGGATATTCAGTTAAAATTGCAAATTCTATTGTTAAGTATGATGATATTATCGAGTTGTTCATTGTTAGCGCCCGTTAAACTTGAATCTGAAACAAGTTATCTGCTAAATACGGTACCCTACCCTATCAAAGCACGCCAAAGTCAATCTATTACTTTATTTGTATCACCACCAGAAACAGTGCCTGCCTACAATACTACAAAAATGGCGTATACAGTGATTCCTTATCAAATTGCTTATTTTACTAAAAACCGATGGGCAGAAACACCTTCGCAGATGTTACAACCATTGATTGTTCAAACCTTACAAAATACGGGGTATTTTCATGCTATTGTGATTCCCCCTTTTGCTGGTCATTACCACTACGTACTTAGCTCTCAAATTCTGCTGTTACAACAGAATTTTACTTATCGTCGTACATTATTACAATTCACGTTGCGTGTTCAACTCAGCAGTATTGCCACTGGCCAAGTGATTGCTACCAAACAATTCTCTGTCAGTGAGCCTATCCCACAAAAAACACCTTATGGCGGTGTCATAGCTGCCAACCGTGCTACTGAAAAAATACTCAGGCAATTAGCGATGTTTTGTTTAGGCCATATTCATTAAACATCAACCTCCCAGGATTGACACCCAGTACTTAAACAGAGTAATATTAACGTATTAATATGCTAATACAATAGAATATTGGTGCACACCCATGCAAATTGAATCGTCAAATAAAATCCTTAGCGTTTTTTCATTAGTGATGATTAATGTTATTGCTGTTGATAATTTACGTAGTCTCACAGCAGGAGCCGAATATGGGCTTGCGCTCGTATTTTTTTATGCAGTTGCGGTATTATTATTTTTCATTCCATCTGTATTGGTCACAGCAGAATTGGCTACGGGGTGGCCAACAACCGGTGGCGCATATATCTGGATACGTGAAGCATTTGGACCACGTTTCGGGTTTTTAGCGATTTGGTTGCAATGGATTTATAATGTGGTGTGGTATCCAACTATTTTCTCTTTTATCGCAGGAATACTAGCTTATTTAATTTATCCGCCATTAGTGGATAATAAATTATTTATGTTTACTGCCACATTAGGTACATTTTGGAGTGTGACTTTGTTAAGTTGTCTAGGATTAAAAGTATCGAGTATCATTAGTATTTTAGGAGCTATGATGGGTACTATTTTCCCTATGATATTAATCGCTAGTTTAGGAATATTGTGGATTTATTTAGACAAACCTAGCCATATTACATTTTCTGTAAATAATTTTTTTCCTAATTTTACTCATTTTAATAATCTTGCCTTTTTCACTAATGTTTTATTTGGGTTAATGGGAATGGAAATGTCTGCTGTCCATGCGGGTGATGTAAAAAATCCAGTAAAAGATTATCCTCGTGCTTTGATTTATTCTAGTATTATTATTTTGGCGACATTAATTCTAGCTTGTTTAGCGATTACTATTGTTATCCCTACTGAACAACTCAATCTTATTTCTGGGCTCATTGATGCGTTTGCTGTATTTTTTAATGCTTTTTCTATGCATTGGTTTATTCCTATTATGGCTGTTTTAATTATTGTAGGTAGTTTAAGTGGTGCAATGGCGTGGATTATTGGTCCTTCGCGAGGTTTACTAGTTGCTTCTAACGACAATCATTTACCACGTTTATTTAAATATACTAATCAAAAAAATATGCCTATTGGTATTCTGATGATACAAGGTTTAATAGTGTCTATTCTGTCTACATTGTTTTTAATT
>C687J35021_10003674_pt1 | contig 10490 bp, 4 predicted proteins | sample RifCSPhighO2_12_FD_35021 | JGI IMG/M metagenome (IMG submission 35021)
ACCGTGGTCTTGCCCGTACCGACATCGCCGGTCAGCAAGACGAAGCCACCGTTACAGTTGATGCCATACAACAAACTGGCCAGCGCCTCACGATGCTGCACGCTGAGGTAGAGGTAGCGCGGGTCTGGCGCAATGGTGAATGGCAGATCTGAAAAGCCGAAATACTTGCTATACATGGTTCATCGAACCTCGCAAAGCTCAACAAGACTATAGAGTCCCTGNCGCCGGTTTCCANTCCGGATTCGACCTGTTTCGGTGTACTAGCCGGTCGCCACTCCTTTCGTCGCCTGGCCGGAAAATCGCCAAGATTGAAACTACGCTTGTATAGCGTAGTAACGGAAAGGAAGAGTAGTAAGAAGAATGTGTACAAGGGGCTTAACAAATGCCTGCCACCGCCCAACAACTAGTGGAAGAACCACGNCGTGCTCTGCTTTTCGATCTGTCCAACGACGAACGGTTATCCTCCAACCTGCANGTAACCGACTGGGTCTTCGACCGCATNACCTCGTCGAGCAACAACCTGGCTTTGCTCAAGCAGCGCCCCTACAGCGTGGGGGTCGCCTTCCTGCCCAGCAGTCTCTCGGAGGAACAGCGCGAACAGGTTGAAACCTTGCTCAACACCGACGAGCATCTTTCCTGGGTCGCCCTGACCAATCCGGCCAACCTTGAGAAAGCGGAATTCCGCCAACTGATCTACGAGCATTTCTACGATTATTTTTCCCTGCCGCTCGACGACAGTACCCACCTCAAGTTCGCCCTCGGTCACCTGCATGGTATGGCCCAACTGCGGCACACGGAAGACAGCCTGCTGTTGCCGATCGAAGAGTTTCACATGGTTGGCGGCAGCAAGCAGTTTCTCGGCATCTTCGACCAGATCCGCCGCGTCGCCACGGTCGATGCGCCGGTGCTGATTCGCGGTGAAACCGGCGTAGGCAAGGAAATGATCGCCCGCGCTGTGCACCAGCGTTCGCGCCATCGCGGCGGCCCCTTCGTTGCGGTGAACTGCGGCGCCCTGCCGGAAACCCTGATCCATGCCGAACTGTTCGGCTACGAAAAAGGCGCCTTCACCGGCGCCTATAAGCGCAAGATCGGGCGCATCGAATCGGCGCAGAATGGCACCATCTTTCTCGACGAGATCGGCGACCTGCCGCAACAGCTGCAGGTCTACCTGCTGCGTTTTCTCGAACAGAAGACCATCGAACGCCTCGGCGGCAACCAGAGCCTGACCAGCAACGCCCGGGTGATCGCCGCGACCCACGTCGACCTGGAGCAGGCGGTGAGCGAGGGGCGCTTTCGTGAAGACCTCTACTATCGCCTGAACGTGCTCAGCATCGAGGTGCCGCGCCTGGCGCAACGCAACAGCGACATCGAATTGCTCGCGCGCTTCTTCCTGCACAAATTCGCCAAGGAACAGGGCAGCGTGGTGCGCGGTTTCACCCGCCAGGCGGTCGCGGCCATGCAGAACTACGACTGGCCGGGCAACGTGCGCGAACTGATCAACCGGATCCGCCGCGCCCTGGTGATGAGCGAGAACCGCATGATCACCCCGCGGGACCTGGGCCTGGCCGAAAGCGACGCCAGGATCGAGATCGAACCGCTGGAACAGGTCCGGGCGCACGCCGAGGAAGTGGCGGTACGCAGTTGCCTGAGTCAGTCCATGAACAATGTCTCGCATGCTGCCAAGCTGCTCGGCGTATCCCGTGTCACCCTGTACCGGATGATGGACAAATACGGTATCCGTTGAGAATACTGTAACCAGAGCTGAACAATAGGCGTGGGTTGCGTTCCGCGCCAAAAACATAACCAGTTGATTAATAACGAATAAACAAACATGGCTGGCTTTTTGCAATCTTCTTCCCATGCAGGGAGGAACCGCCATGTACGATCATGGGCACCGCGCGACCGACCACCAAGCAGCGCTGGACAGCCGCAGGGATGACTACGACCTGACACCGTCGGACCAGGACACTGGCCCGACCGCTTTCCCTATGTTCGCCGATCCGCCCTTCATTACCTGGCAAATCCTGCACCGCAAGCATGACGTCTTCCAGCGGGTCCATCCCAGCGTCCAGCCGCTGATCCTGTTATGGGATGAAGTCGACGACAGCGAGATGCTGTCCTGATTCCTGATAGCACTCTGCCACAGCGCCTCGCCAGCCATTCCCCCACCGATAAACGGTCGATTTCGCCCCCTCTCCCCGCGCTACTTCTTCGCCCCCTCTGCGGCAGACCTTTCGGCCTTGATCGGGAAAAGTTCCAGATCGTTTTTCAACCAATTCGCCCCACTGTTATTCCTCAACTGTATAAAAAACGAGCAATTGCCATGCTAAATTTCGCCCCCATTACAGATGTACAGAANATGAACAGCTGTAAATGCGTATATGAAACTGGAAATACCCCGCTGCTCTGGCAGTGAACAGTGAGGTTTTGAAGATCGGCCAGCNAGCATTACAGCTTGGGGGTGATCGAGGGGCTTAAACCAGGTAGTTCGCTACCCCGTGTAACTGCGATACAGAAAGCTCCTCTCCCGACAAAGGCATAACCAGGGCAACCTGGCGACGCAAAGTCACGGGCCCCAAACAGGGTCGCCGGACTGCCGAAGGAGAACCTCCCTCATGGACAGCCGTGAAGAGGACTTTTCTGACTCGACTCAGGAGAGACCATGCGCTTGTCCAAGCCTTACGCCACATCTTTGCTCTGTATTCTGGCCCTCAATGCCGGTATCGCCTTCTCCGCACCGCCGGCCGACGCAACCCGCGCCCTCTCCGAAACCCGCACCCTGCCGGCTGCCCGCGAGGCCGCCAGCAGCAACACCACGGAGCTGCTCGGCCTGCACAAGCGCCTGCAGAAAGCCGCGACCAGCGAGCGGGCACAACTGCGTGAGCAACTGATCGGCAAGGCCGAACAGCGCCGGCAACTGCTGCTCGAGTTGGCCCAGAGCCATCCCGAGGAAGTGCTGCGCGTCGCCATTCCGGAGGACAAGCAGAAGGGCATGCCGGCCGAGGTAGTGGCCAAGCTGGAACAGCGCCTGGAACTGGATGGCGAGCTGGAGGTGGTGTATGAGGACTACGAAGACGGCCCGGCCAAGCTGCGCCACTTCCTCAAGACATCCTTCGGCGAGCGCTTCGAGCTGCGCCTGGCCAAGGCCCAGCGAGAATGGCGCAGCGGCCTGAGCGTCCGCGCCCAGGGCGTACTGCTGGAGCATACCGAGGCCGGCGCGCCGATCCAGGGCGACCTGGTGGTCAACGACGACGACAGCGGCCTGCTCCTGCTCGCCGATGGCACGACCAGCAGCACCGGCAGTACGGGCGAACTGGCCTACGACCTGCCCAACACCCTGGGCGCCCAGCGCACCCTGGCGATCCTGGTCAACTTCCAGGACAAACCGAGCGAGAAACCCTGGACCACCACCCAGGCCAACAGCCTGATGTTTGGCAGCGGCGGCGTCAGCGGCTTCTTCAAGGAAAACTCCAGCCAGCAGACCTGGCTGACCGGCAACGTTGCCGGCTGGTACACCATTCCGGTCAACAGCACCATCTGCGACGGCTTTGCCATCGAGAAAGCCGCCAAGTCGGCGGCCCAGGCCGCGGGCTTCAACCTGGCCAACTATGAGCGCTTCGTCTACATCTTCCCGAAGAACGCCTGCGGCTACAGCGGCATGGGCCAGGTCGGCGCCGCGCCCTCAAGCACCTGGATCAACGGCAGCATGATCCTGCGCACCGTCGCCCATGAGATGGGCCACAACCTCGGCCTGCACCATGCCCATGCCCTGGACTGCGGCGACACCACCCTGGGCAGCAGCTGCACCAGCCAGGAATACGGCGATACCCTGGACATCATGGGTTACTCCGGCACCGTCGGGCATTTCAACGGCTTCAACAAGGAACGCCTGGGCTGGCTGGCCAGCAGCAATATCATCAACGTCGCCAGCGGCGGCAATTTCTACCTGAAGCCGAACTCCACCCAGACCAACAGCGGCAAGGTGCTGAAGATCGCCAACGGCCTGGATAGCAGCGGCCAGCCCCGCTACTACTACGTCGAATACCGCCAGCCAACCGGCTTCGATGCGCAGCTCACCGATCGCGGCGTGGTCGACCCGAACAACGTGTTCAAGGGCGTGGCCGTACACCAGGCCAGCCCGAGCAACGGCAACAGCGGCCAGCTGCTGGACATGACCGCCGGCAGCAATTTCGTCGACATGAAGGACGCCGCCCTGGTCGGCGGGCGCAGTTTCAGCGGCGGCGGCATGACCCTCAGCACCCAGTGGACCGATGCCAGCCAGGCCCTGGTCAGTGTCGACTTCGGCGGTGGCAGCAGCACCCCGACCTGCACCCGCAGCGCGCCTGTCGTCAGCGTCAGCCCGGGGCAAAGCACCTGGCTCGCGGCCGGCAGCAGCTATACCTTCACGGTCAGCGTGACCAACAAGGACAGCAGTGGCTGCACCAGCAGCAGCTTCAGCCTGAGCCCGGTCAAACCCAGCGGCTGGACCGCCAGCCTGGCCAGCACCAGCCTCAGCCTGGCTCCGGGCGCCAGCGCCAGCACCTCGCTGAAGGTCACCTCGCCGAGCACCGCCGCCGATGGTTTCTACAGCGTCGGCAGCAGCGCCACGGCCAACACCCGCACCGCCAGCGGCACTGCCAGCTTCGTGATCGACAACCCCACCAGCAGCACCAACCAGGCGCCCAAGGCGGTAAACGACAGCTCGCAGTTGAGCACCATCACCTCGGTCAACGTGCCGGTGCTGGCCAACGACAGCGATCCAGACGGCGACAAGCTGAACATCGTCGCCTTCACCCAGGGCAGCAAGGGCAGCGTTACCAAGAATAGCGATGGCAGCCTGAAGTACAGCCCGGCCAAGTCGTTCAAGTCCGGCGATCAGTTCAGCTACACCATCAGCGATGGCAAGAGCAGCGCCTCGGCGACAGTGAGCATCGGCCTGAGCAGCACAACCGCCAGCAATGGCAAGGGCAAGCCCTAAACTCCTGTAGGGCGGGGGCAACCCGCGTTGCTTGCCGCACATGGCCTCCGCGAAGGTCGCCGCGCATGGCCTACCGCGCGGGTTGCACCCCCCCTACAGAGCTGCAAAGCAAAAGACGTCAGACAAAAAAACGCAGGACCAAGTCCTGCGTTTTTAGTGTTGCCCGCCTGGCGTCATCCCTGACGCCAGGCGGCTTACCACTTAGAACGAATTATCGTTCGGCAGGTCGCAACCCAGGTTGTTTTCGGCATCCAGTTCCGAAGCCAACGCCAGGATGGTTCCCCGGTCTTTGCTGGCCAGCGCCGCATTGACCTCGCCGATGATCTCGGCCTCGGTCCACGGGAACTCCACATCCGGGTGGGCGGCGTTGAGCAACGAGGCCACTGCGGCGCGCAACAGGATCTGCGCAGCACCGAGCAGGTTAGTGCCACCAGGGTAGCCCAGCGCTTCCAGCAGGCTGTCGTCAGCCAGCTGGTTGTTCAGCACACCACTCGGCAGGCTGAATACCGAACCGACCAACTGGTTCGGGCTGTAGCCGGTCGGTGCCCAGCTTCCGGTGCTGTTCTTCCAGAAGCCCGGAGTACAGCCTTCGAAGTCAGGCGGAGGCGGCACTTCGCAGGTGGCATTGGCAGTGGCCGAAACCGGCGAGCTTTCCACGGCATCGCTGGCGCTTGCAACCACGGTATTGGTATGGAAGCCGGCCACCGACGGTGAGTAGCTACCGTTGTAGTTGGCCGAAGCTCCCGGAGCCAGATTGCCGAGGTTGAATGGCACGTCGTCCGAGGTATCCCCCGGAGTGCCGTTGTCGTCCAGCACGACGACGTTCAGCAGAGCCACGTTACCGGTGTTGGTCACCGTGCCATCGAACAGGATCGCCTCGCCGAAGGCTGGGGCGTCTGTGCACTGCTTGGTGACATCCAGGGACGGCAATACCTGCGCGTTACAACTGGCTTGGGCACTGGCAGCGACCGGAGAGCCGCTGACAACGTCGTTAGCCGATACGCTCACGCTATCCGTGGAGCTGGAGCCATTGGCGGCGAAACTACCGCTGTATGGCGCCGATGCCCCTGGAGCCAGGGTGATCGGACCAAGCACCGTGACGTCATCGCCAGGGATGGCTGGCGTACCGCTGTCGTCCACCACAATGACATTTTCTAATGCCACGTTACCGGTGTTGCTCACCGTACCGCTGAACAGCACATCGATACCGATACCGCCGGTATTGATGCTCGCGGTGCAGACCTTGTCCACTGCGATCGTCGCGAGAACATCGGCCGTGCAGGTGGCCTGGGCGCTGGCGTCAACCGGCGTCTGGGTCAGTGCATCGGTGGCCGAAGCGGTCACCACATCGGTAGAGCTGACACCACTGGCACCGAAGCCACCGTTGTACGGCACCGAATCCCCAGGAGCGAGGCTGATCGGCCCGAGCACCACGGCATCGTCGCCCGGAACACCTGGCGTACCAGCGTCGTCCACCACCATGACATTTTCCAGGATGACGTTACCGGTATTGGTCACCAGACCGTCGAACAGCACATCGATACCCGTACCGCCGGCATTGATGTTCGCGCTGCAGACCTTGCTCACGTCGATCGACGGGAGTACGGGCGCCGAGCAGGTGGCCAGNGCGCTGGCGTCAACCGACGCCTGGGTCAGCACATCGGTACCGCTGGCGGTGACATTGTCGGTGGAACTGTTCGTTCCACTAACGCCGAAGCCTCCGTTGTACGGCACCGATTCCCCAGGAGCGAGGCTGATCGGCCCGAGCACCACGGCATCGTCGCCCGGAACACCCGGCGTACCCGAGTCGTCCACCACGGTGACATTTTCCAGGACGACGTTACCGGTGTTGGTCACCAGGCCGTCGAACAGCACATCGATGCCACTACCACCGGCATTGATGCTCGCGGTACAGACCTTGCTCACCTCGATATCCGGCAACACTTCGGCTTCGCAGGTGGCCTGGGCGCTGGCATCGACCGACGTCTGGGTCAGCACATCGGAACCGCTCGCGGTGACACTGTCGGTGGAACTGTTCGTCCCGCTGACGGCGAAGCCGCCGTTGTACGGCGCCGATTCCCCTGGAGCCAGGGTAATAGGCCCGAGTACCACGGCATCGTCGCCCGGAACGCCCGGCGTACCCGAGTCGTCCACCACGGTGACATTCTCCAGGACGACGTTACCGGTGTTGGTCACCAGGCCGTCGAACAGCACATCGATACCGGTACCACCGGCATTGACGGTCGCCGAGCAGACCTTGCTCACCTCGATATCCGGCAACACCTCGGCTTCGCAAGTGGCCTGGGCGCTGGCATCGACCGGCGTCTGGGTCAATATATCGGAGCCGCTTGCGGTGACACTGTCGGTGGAACTGTTCGTCCCACTGACGGCAAAGCCGCCGTTGTACGGCACCGATTCCCCTGGCGCCAGGCTGATCGGCCCGAGCACGATGGCATCGTCGCCCGGAACACCCGGCGTACCTGCGTCGTCCACCACGGTGACATTCTCCAGGACGACGTTACCGGTGTTGGTCACCAGGCCATCGAACAGCACATCGATACCGGTACCCTCGTCATCGACGGTCGCCGAGCAGACCTTGCTCACCTCGAGCGCCGGCAACACATCGGCTTCGCACGTCGCCTGCGCAGTGGCCTCAACCGGCGAACCGCTCAGCACATCCGCGCCGCTGGCGGTGACATTGTCGGTGGAACTGGCACCGCCGAGGGCGCTGAAACCACCGTCGTACGGCATCGACTCGCCGACATCGAGGGTCACAGGACCGAGCACGGTCACGTCATCGCCCGGATCGGCCGTACCCTGGTCATCCACCACGGTGACACCTTCCAGTGCCACATTGCCGCTGTTGGTCACCGTACCGCTGAACAGCACGTCGACACCCGTGCCAGCCTCGTTGACATTGGCGGTGCAGACCTTATCCACGGCAATCGCCGGCTCGAGATCCGGCGAGCAGCTGGCATCGGCCGTAGCCGTCACGCTGGTACCGTTGCGATGGCCTACGGCGGTCACCGTATCTTCCGCCGGAATCGCCGTGGTGCTGTAGCTGCCGGTGTACGGCTGCGACTCGCCTGCGGCCAGGTCGGCCGGACCGAACACCACCACGTCGTCGCCGGTATCGCCCGGAGTGCCCATGTCGTCGGTCACGGTAACATCGTGCAGGTCCAGGCCGCCGTCGTTGGTCACCACACCGTTGAAGTCGACCAGGATGCTGTTGCCACCGTCGCTACCGTCAACCTCGGCGACGCACTCCTTGGTCACGGAGATGGCACAGAGGTCGAAGTCACCCAGCACGAAGTCCTTCAACTGTGCGGTTTCCGAACGCGAGCTGCGGGTCTCGGCGAGGAAGCTGCTGAAGCAAGGTACGTCGCCGCCAATCAGCTTGGTCACGTTGATGCCGCCCTCGTAGAAGCTTTCGAACGGCAGTCCGCTTCCCGATTTTGGCGTATAGGGCCAAGCCGGTTCGCCGGACAGGTTGTTGTGGTTGGTGATGGCGCAGGCGAGTTTGTCACCCTCACCATCGCACTGGGCGGTGGTTTCGAAGATCTGGTCCAGGTGTTCCGCGACGTTGCCGCCGCTAGCCACCCATTCGTAGACCTTGATCTCCGGCACGGCGTTGGCGCCCTGGGGATACTCCACCAGCACCAACAGGTCCCCCACCATGTGCTCACCGATGAACTGCTTGTTCGGCCCCAGGCCGACCTGGTCCTGGAAGAACCAGAAGCCGGCGAAGGCGTCGCCATTGTTGGCGAAGCGATCCAGGCCGAAGTAGATGATCAGGTCGCCCTCATCATTCAGGCTGTCGCCCGCGCCAGCCGGCACCGTGTAGGCGGCCGCATAGGCGTTGGTGATGTCGTCCTTGTCCGGTACCGAGCCGTCAGTATGACGCCACTCGGTGACATCGTTGATGTCCTTCGAACCGCCCTGGGTAAAGATGCTCAGGGGCGCCGGGTCGGCGAGGATGCCGGTGAAGGCGGCCGGTGTGCCCAGTTGCTCGCCCGAAAACAGGCTGCCCCAGTCATCGCCACCGCCGGCGATATCGATCGTGTTGCCATCCAGTTCGAAGAGTCCTGGCGGGTCGCCATCCACGGCATAGATACCCGTAGTCGTAACTCCCGCCGCCAATGCCGCCGCCAGCAGACAGCGCGGCAAGGCTCGTAGAAGATTGCGCGTGAACATAACCATGCTCCCTCGCCCTTGCTCTGCGCTCCCTGCGGCCAAGAGGCGTTGAGACCTTTAGCGCTTGCCAGCCAGACTTCCAGGCCCGGCTTGGACCCGTGTCATACGAGCCCACCGACAGCGAAAGGTGTATTTAGCATCGGTTCCGAACGGCGACAGAGCTGTCAGGGATACCGAACCGGAGACCGCGGGGCCCCCTCGGCCAATAGGCAAACAAGTACCATGCCATAACTGTAATAGGCTGATTTACTTGAATTTTATGTAGAAGATTGAAGGTCGCCCCAGATCGCCACCCCGGCCTTGAGCGACGGAAGACGGCAGTTGTCCAGCGGCTGATACAGCCTCTTCCCTGTGCGGACTGAGAAATCCGCTCCAGCCCATGCGCCATGCGGGTTGAAGCAAATAATGGCTGCTGCCTCATTTGTCACGGACGTGCAACCAAGCGTGGCAGCGCCTGCGGGAAGAGCACCGGTCGACTCTGCCTGCCCCGCCAGAACCACCGGTCTAGAGCCGACAAGCCCCAATTACGGGCTTCGGTGCAGTATCTCGCCAGAGACACATCTGGGCATGTTTCTTATACCCGGCCTGTATAGCGAACATACAACCACCGCAGCAAAGGCTCACTGCCCTAACAACTAACCAGAAGTTGAACAGATGCTGTTCACCCATGAAAGCGCCTGACGGGAAATCCGTATTGCCCTGTATACAACCGCAACACGGCGAGGGCCTCTTGCGGCCAGGGGTAGGCGTTGCTTGCCGTACATGGCCCACCGCGCGGGTTGCACCCGCCCTACAGAGCTGCAAAGCAAAAGATGCCAGGCAAAAAAACGCAGGGCCATGCCCTGCGTTTTAAGTGTTGCCCGCCTGGCGTCATCCTGACGCCAGGCGGGTTGCTTGGTTAGAACGAGTTATCGTTCGGCAGGTCGCAACCCAGGTTGTTGTCGGCATCCAGTGCCGACGCCAACGCCAGGATAGTCGCCCGATCCTTGGTGGCCAGTGCCGCATTGACGTCGGCGATTATCTCGGCCTCGGTCCGCGGGAAGTCCACATCCGGGTGGGCGGCATTGAGCAACGAGGCCACCGCGGCGCGTAACAGGATCTGCGCAGCACCGACCAAGTTATCGCCACCACCGTAGTTCAGCGCCTCCATCAGGGTATCGTCACCCAGCTGGTTGTTGATCTGACCATTCGGCAGTACAAACCCGGCCGAGGTCAGCAACTGGTTCGGGCTGTAGCCGGTTGGTGCCCAGCTTCCCGGGCTGTTCTTCCAGAAGCCCGGGGTGCAGCCTTCAAACTCTGGAGGCGGCGGTGGCACTTC
>C687J35021_10003676_pt1 | contig 10486 bp, 15 predicted proteins | sample RifCSPhighO2_12_FD_35021 | JGI IMG/M metagenome (IMG submission 35021)
AATATTACAGGTATTACTATTTTCCAGAATCTCCTCATGGTGACCTCCATTTCCTTATTCTGTAAATTCTTAGTTTAACAGTTTCTGCATCTCCTGTCTTATCTCCTATGAGTACCATCATTCTGCCATATATATGTGAACTTTGTGTAAATGTTACTCCGGCTCCAAAACAAGCTTTGCCTCCTATTGTTGACTTATGTAGTACCTGTGTCCATGTAGCCCATGCAAGTGAATCTGTTAATCCTCCCGGTGAAACAGGTATAATACGCAAATCTAAAGCTATACTATCCGTCTCTCCTGCTGTTAATGATTCACTGCCATATATCTCAGCTACAAAAGATAAAGTATCACAATCCCATGCAAAGTTATTGACGGTAAATGATGTAGAAGTTGTTACTATGCTTCCTGCTACTGTCCAAGTTGTAGCAGAAGGTGATAAATATATACTTTCGTCATATATCTTAGTTACTTCGGTAACTGTCGGACCTTTGGCATAAATACTGATTATGCTAAATAAGAAGGCTATTAATAATAATGTTTTTTTCATATTTTTCCTCCTTATCTTACATTACTAAAGTCTAAAATACTGTGATAATCCTGATACCTTCTTTCAAGTCCTATCATTGAAATTGATAGTTCTTTGTAGATTTCAGTATCTTTAGGAGCTACATCTTTTTTAACTTTTAAATCCCAGTCAACGTGAGTTACAGGAACAAACGAAGGTACACCTAAATCCAAGCATAATCCCTTCATTCCGAATCCTGCTTCTTCCATAATCTGAGATGGTACAATATTAAGCTTAATACCACTTCCGATAATGGCATTTACTTCCATATTGAATTCTTTTGATAATGCAGGTTCAAATCTCATGTAACCTGATTTGTAGAACATGCCTCTTAAATAAGCATCCAGAGAATAACCGCAAAAAACGAATTTTTCAGGTGAGCCGCCTAATACTGATACTCTTGTGGAAAATATAAGTAACTGGTCCCAACTGAGTGAACTTTGTTCATAAGTCAAAAAGTGATCTGAATCTTTCTTTATGAACTCATGTACTCCACCCATCAAGTATTTCCTCTTACCTGGTTTATCCTGAGTTACACCTTTTTTACCCCATACGAACAAGTTTTCTATTTGTCTTGCTTTTCTTTTGGCTACTAACCATCGGTTAATTTCCATAGGTTTATCAGAAATCCATGTTGCTTCAATGTCGCTTTCATTTGTCATTTCAACGGCATATTTCATTTCCTGTGTAAAATTACGGTCAATTTCTATTGATTTGAATAAACCGTTGGGAGCTCCTGTTCCTTCAAAGAATGAATTACATCCTAATAATAAAACCTCTCCTACCTTAATTGTAGCATGGTCACCATTAGTTGTATCTCCAGTACCACCGTTAGTAGTACCTGTAATTCCATTAGATGAATAAACTATATTTCTGTTTATTAATTCACCGCCTCTTGGTGATTTTACATCAGGACCGCAATATACCCTGTCTATCGTAATTAATGTATAACCTGTTCCTGCTGAATCTTTTGCTCCTACATTTGTAATGGTTATTGGTTCAGGGTCACACATGTATTCGCTGTCATTCTGTAGACCGTATTTATCGGAAAACCTTACAGCAGATACATAACCGCCTACATCAATTGGAAAATCAGGTCCGTAATTCGTTCCCTGTGTTCCACCTGATTGCGGTATGACTTGTCCTAAAACCATTCTTGATGTTACTGGTTTAATGAATTTATCTCTGCGATAAAGAATATCGTTAGTTTGCAATTGTGCTGCTTGATCATTGGTGACACCAAAATTTGTTCTGTTTGTTACACCATAAGTGGAATTATCTCCACCTACTTTGACATTAATAAGCCTGTCTAATTCTGATATTTCAGCAACAGGATATTCTCTTGTATCAACGGTTTTTTTGGGTTCACCGAATCTCGTATAGATGAAATGACTGAATGGTACTATTTCTTTGGTCATATAGGCTAATTTGCCTATATTATGCATACCTTTCTTTAATATCTCCTCCGGTATCTTACCGGAAGTATGTAAAGTCGGATATGTTTCTCCTAAGTACCCTACGTTTGGATTTGATCCCAATTATTTCTCCTTTTTTATAATAAAAAAAATGTTACTAATGTAACCTTAATTTGCTACTTTTTTGGTTCTGTAGAGATTCTGTCGCCACTCATCAGGATCTTTGATCGTATCATCAACAGGTACAGGATTATATGGTCTAAGTTCCTGTGATGTAACTTTTTTCATTCCGTTCTTAATATTCTGCATACCTTCCTTTCTGCCTTCTTCTTTGGCTTCTTCTATATAATGTTCAAAATATAACATATGATGCATATCTTCCATTGTAGGTTTATGTTCCTTAAGTTCACCTACAAAGGCTTTATAATCTTCTACTGTAAATCCATCGCTTTTAAACTGTTCTTCATATTGTTGCTTAAGATTAGCTTCAATTACTTCAGGTGTTATAGGTTTATTCTTTTCACGATATTCTGTTTCCTGTTTTTCTAAGTCTGATATAATCTTATTTTGTTCTTTGAATACCTGTGATGAGAAAGAATTAGGTGATATTACTTCATTTGGATTCCATTTATCTTTATAGTCCTTACCGAATTTCTTTGTTAAAACCTCGTCAATATAATCTATCTTTTCAGTTTCTGACATAAAAGGACTTATGTTCAGATTTGTAGCTAAATCAGGAAAAAATTGTTTCAATGCTCTTTCAGGATTACCTTCAAGTGCTTCTTTTATGGCTTTTAATTTATCTACTTCCCATTCTGATTCTAATAGGTTCTTCTCGAATTCCTTAGAAAAGGATTCTAAGAATTCAGGTGATTGCATAAAAGTCATAGTACCTGTATATGCCTTTTTATATGCTTCAAGTTCTTCATTAATATCCTTATAAGTATCTTTGACTTTGTAATCATCAGGTATAAAACCGGGGAAATTTAAAGTATCTGTAACTTCTGTATTTTTATTATCCTTCTGATTATCATCCTGTTTATCCGATGGTGTCAGGAAATCATAAGTTTCATTATTCTGAATTTCCTTTTGTCCTTCGGGATTACCCGGTGGATCTACTAATTGATTTTGTGTTACATCTTCTGCCATATTGTTACTCCTATAGTTCTAAAATTTGTGGTTCCTGAGAATTTTCCGTATTATTATCAATTTTGTTAATTGCATCATTTTCAGCTAATTTTATGTTAGCTTTAGCTTCCTGTGTATCTTTGTCAATAGAAGAAGCTAATTTCTGTTGATACATATTATGTTCCAATAGTTTAATATTCTGGTCTTTGGTTTTTAGTTCCTCCTGTACCTGTTGTAATTGCTGTTCTAATTGCTTTATAACATCAATATCTTCTGATAATTTCTTACCTTCAGGCATATCCATCAGATCTAATGATACTTTAGTAAGAGCATCGGCTACATAAGGATTCTTTGTTTGTCCTGCTAAATCACTTAGCATTTTAGCAAATGATAATCTGATAGTAGGCAATGATTGACTTATTATAACTCTGACTTTGAATTGAGTATCTTCGGTATCTTTGAGTAATTCTACTTCTTGCTCATCACCGTTTTCATCGAGATACCTGATTACTTTGTCCATTGGTGTATATGCCTGTATAAACTGTACAGTCAATAATGCTAAATCTTCAAATGTTGATTCTAGTGATCTGCTATATAACTTTACTCTCTGTGTACCGAATAATTGCAATGATTGAGTTGCTCCGAATGTTTCAGGGGCATTCTGAGGATTACCCTGTACAACTGAATTTATTCCTGTTATATATTCTATTAATACAATGAATTGCTGTAATATATAAGCAATAGACTGATTAAATGGAGCAGGAGGTAATTCTTCAGGTTTACCGCCATTTGGTAACCCGGGATTAGGATTGTATGTTATAAATGCTGCTCCAGGTTGAGCATATGTATCTTCTGTTTTTCTTAAGTCCTGAAATGCACCTTCAGGAACTATTATTTTCCTGTTGCCATGTGTCATCATATCAAGTAATATCAAAGCCCACATTTTATTCATAGCTGCCACTATGTCCTTAAAGAAATGTACTAAGCCATATGTCCTGTTAATATTACCTTTCATCATTATATTAAAATGTACGATAGGTATTCTGTCTATTCTTATAAATCTTTCATATATTATTTTCTGTCCTATCATTAGAGTTTGTTTAACTCTTTTCTTGGTATCTTTAGATATATCGTAAACTATTTTAGCTTCTCCGGATTCGGTTATTATTTCAAATGCAGGTACTTCTTCTGGTTCCTGATTGTATTCTTTAGTAAGTTTTTTAATATCATAAGCCGATTGTTCTAATTGTTGACTGATTTGCTGGTCAATAGTTTGTGCGTCAGTCATTGATTGTTCATCGTTGATATTAGCTTTTCGTTTATTTTCTGTTGACATTTTTAACAATTTTTCCATTGAAGATTTGATTAAATCTATTGATTGCAATAATTCCTCTTTTCTAGGATTAGGTACATCAATAGGTTTAGGTCTCTTTGTGGTTATATCTCCGTTTTCACTTATGTAAACATTTATCATATCTAATTGATAAAACTCTCTTACATCAACATATTTATTCTTTTTATCTAAACTTAAATCCCAGTTATCCATGAATACATCTTCATCGGCTTGAGGATTAACCATATTTGTAGAACCAATTGTAAATATATCACTTTCGTCTATACTAATATCATATTTCTTTTCAGCTTTTTTAGCTCTCATTTTATAGTATATAACGGCATAACCACAGTCCTTTAAATCAGGTTCTCTAGTATCAGGATCCAGTAATACATTTTTCCAGGGTACATATTTTTGTATTACATTAAATGTTGATTCAGTATAAAAGTCTGAAGTTCTTAATTGTAGGAATCCTGAACCTGTCGTAAGCATATCTCTTATGGCAAATGATACCTCTCTGTCTGAATGGCTCTCATACCATATAGCATGATATGCTCTTTGATATGCTTCAGTATATGGCTGCATTGATTTCTCTGCTGCTATGAGTCTGGGAAATGGCTTTAATCCGGTAAGAAATGATATTATCTGTTCAATTATAGGATAAGTTATTTTGGTACTGATAGGAATATTAAATGTTTTTCTTATAGTATTTTGTTGTTTCTTGGTAAGTTGAGATAAAGTTGATTCAACATCATTAAAATAGAATTCTTCACAGTTCTTTTTATACTTAAATATATCATCCCGTTCTCTACCTGCTACTGCTCTGGTAAATAATTCTTCATATTCCTTTATTTTCTTACTATTCCTATCTTCTGCCACTAAGATTACCTATAAAATTACTCATAAAGTATATTACCAAATATTGAATTTTGGACAAAATTAACCAATTTGATTATATAAGTCAAGAAATATTTTATAGACGATAAAAAAAGTGGTTACTATTAGGCAATTCTAACTAAGGATAAAGAATAGAATTTTTATGCCTACAATAACCACTAAAAAAAAGGCTACTACTAACCTAATGGCTAATAGTAACCTGTTTCATTTTGCTTTTTTTTAATTCCTTCATTTTAATTTCAATATATAATTCAACAAATATCATTTTTTTTCTCCTGTTTGTTTTCAAAATATTCACAGATTACACAATATCTTTTTCTTGCTATATCTCTTGCCTGTTCTATATCTGAACTTTCAACAATTATATTATAACCTTCAGTAAAGATACATGGCAACCAAATACCGAATATTCTTCTTTGAATTTTTATTACTGCACCCCAAAGAGTATTATTATAAATAAATCTTCTTTTTCCAATTTGTATTTCTTTGAAAGTTAACTCAAATTCATCCTCTACAATTATCTTCATTTCTTTTCTCCTTGTTGTTCAAAATAAAATTTAATTTCTTTTTGTTCATCGGCTGTTATCAATCCGTAGCGTTCACAAACTTGATAATTAACATTTCTTTCCTTCAATGATTCATACATATAATAAATAAAATCCCTAAATTCATCTATTGTTTTAGCTCTTTTGTTGATATTGCAGGAAGCACAAGCTGGCTTGAGGTTATCTATATTTTCGTTTTCAGGATTGAGAACAGTAAACACTTTTACAGATTTACCGTTCTTTGCTTCATATCTATATTTCCGCGTAATAGGTATCACATGGTCTATATGCCAGCCTTTTTTTAAATCACAACCACATAGATAACAATGCCCGTCATATTTATTATAAATCTCTATTCGTTTTTCCTTAGTCATTTCTTTTCTCCTTGTTGTTTATAATACTCTATTTCACATATTTCAATTAAATCCTGCAATTCCATAATCCTTTGGGCTATCATTTAATATTCTATTTTTTCCCGATTTGATAATTCCCTTTTTTTCCAAAAATGTTTTAAGCTATCATCCTCATATATAATTTCATCAATAGAATAAATGTGTCCTTTTCCTAAGTATTTATATTTTTTAATATCAAAAAAACCATCATATAATTTTCTTTTACGTTGAGCAACATCGTATTCTAAGATTTCATTTTTAATTATACATTTTGTGATATTACTTTCCTTATCTTTCATTGCTTCATTTCTCCTATTCTTAATTCTCCCACTTCAAACTTCTTCGGAAGCTGTTCCGGTTTTTTAATAGATTCAACATTTGATTCAAACTCTAATTCAAAGATTTCTGAATTATAAGTATTATCACTACCCAAATAGAGACCTGAGCTATTTCCCCGAATTTCATAAAATAATTTTTTATTTTTGACTTCAAAATCAATTTCATCAAAGATTTTTACTTTTCCTATTTGCCGCAGTTCCGCTAAATTTTTAATTTTCATTTTGTTTCTCCTCACTATTATCAATTCTTTTATTTTCTGTATAAATGGTAAAAAATGCTCCAATTAAAAAACCAATTTCCAAACCAAGAACTAAAAATAAAATATCTCTTTCTAACATTTTGTTTCTCCTTTTAATAACTTAAAATCCGGTTTAGTTAATTCCAAATGTTTTTTATGTGTTTCAAAAACAAATAATCTTAGTTCCCGTTCTTTTGAACCAAGTGGAAATGCCTGAATATTATTATCAAAATCAACGTCCCATTCTTTAACTGTCCTGTCAAAACAACCAAGTCCTATTTTTCCTTCTTTTTTCTTGTAATCCCAATAAGAATATGAATTATATCTATATCCGTTAATTATTGATAACGGGGATAATTTTATACTGACACCCTTAGCTATACTGACATCCTCAGCTATACTGACACCTTTAGCTATACTGACACCCTCAGCTATACTGACATATTCAGCTATACTGACATACTCAGCTATACTGACATACTCAGCTATACTGACATCCTTAGCTATACTGACACCCTTAGCTATATTGACATCCTCAGCTATACTGACACCTTTAGCTATACTGACACCCTCAGCTATACTGACACCCTTAGCTATACTGACATACTCAGCTATACTGACACTCTTAGCTATATTGACATCCTCAGCTATACTGACACTCTCAGCTATACTGACATACTCAGCTATACTGACATACTCAGCTATACTAACACCCTTAGCTATACTGACATACTCAGCTATACTGACACCCTTAGCTATACTGACATCCTCAGCTATACTGACATACTCAGCTATACTGACATCCTCAGCTATACTGACACCCTCAGCTATATTGACATCCTCAGCTATACTGACATCCTTAGCTATACTGACACCCTCAGCTATATTGACATCCTCAGCTATACTGACATCCTTAGCTATACTGACATCCTTAGCTATACTGACACCCTCAGCTATACTGACACCCTCAGCTATACTGACATCCTCAGCTATACTGACACCCTTAGCTATACTGACATATTCAGCTATACTGACACCCTCAGCTATACTGACATCTTCAGCTATACTGACATCCTTAGCTATACTGACACCCTCAGCTATATTGACATCCTCAGCTATACTGATGTATCTCATTTTTAAATCTTCTGTTGTAGGATTTTCAAATAATTCCCATCTGTTATCTTTCTTTAAATAAATATTTTTGTAATTCATTTTGTTTCTCCTTAATTAAAAAATCCAGGTAGAACCTTCATGCAACTCTGTTTGAGATAGCACTCTTTGCAGAATATACTAAGCATCTACCTGGAATATTATTATAAATTTTTATCCGTTTGAATCCCTCTTGTTCTGTGCTGAACATTACTATCATCGAGAGCCATGACATCAGGAATATAAGGTGCGAAATAAACACAATGTTCATTGTATCCTTTGAGAAACATGTAACACTCTCTTATTGTCAAGTCGGATATAACAATAATAGCTCCTTTAATTTCTTTACGATATATTGATATAAGTGTCTGGCCATGCTCATTTGGCTTATCAGCTACTTTAACAATAATATCACCGGTTTCAGTAAATTCATTACCATTGATTCTTTCTACCAAATCAGTGATAGTTCTCTTTTTTAATTTCTCTGTCATAATGTTACCTCCAGTTGTTTTAAGACTTAATTAATAAATTCAATTATTTCACCGCCACAAGCAGGGCAATACTTGTACCCTGATTCTTTGGGATGTTCATCAAAAACGAAACTTTCACCACAATTACAAGTATAAACATCCCAGTCGGAAAATTCGTCATTACTGAAAGTCCATTTTACTTTATCCTTGTTGTAATATTTCTTTTTTAAACTATTTATTATATTGTCTATTATCATACTATTTCCTTTCGTATAGATTTGAGTAAATTGAGTTTACCACTTAATTTTTCTCTTCGATACCAATTGTATTGAAAGTTATCATCCCAAGAATGTTTCCCATTAATCCATTTAGTCAATAGCCTGTGTTTTTTTGATAACTCTGCAATCCTCTTATCAATTATTTCCAATATTTGCACTGATGTTAATTTTATTTTCATAAATCACCTTATTTCGTGTATATAAAATTCATTGTGTCTGTTATATTAGATTTCATTACAATTAATCTCTTGTATCTTCTTTTGCTTTTTTCTTCTTAGGTTCATTAAATAACTTCTCTTGTTTTTTACGTTCACCATCAATAAAATGCACAGTCCAAGTTTTAATATCATTAAGTATTACAAACAATCCTTCAACAGGTTTACCTATTTGTAACAAACTTGTTTCATCACAAGGTATATTAGGTGATGCAATATTAAACGGTGAATTACTTAATCCTACCGGTTTACTTCCAACAATAGTTACAAAAGGTTTATTCTTTTTATAACTAAATGTTAATCCTTTTACAATTAATCCATCTTCCGGCAATTCGCATATTATAGCCAAGTAAGGTTTGAGGGATTTAACTGATATTTCAAAGTTCTCTAATGGTAAATCATCAGTATCAAGTGATATTCTTGTATCATCATCTTGTTTGTAACTGATAGAAGTTCCATCATTGCTGAATCGTATCTTGTAAATTTCCATTTTGTACTCCTTTTATTCCACAAATAAAACCACTTATCCAAATTTTTATATTTTCATATGTACCAGAAAATAATTTCTTTTCTTTTATACTTAATGTCCATACATGTAACTTTTTATCATAATGTAATTTAATATTATAATTTATTATCGTTTTAAATAAAATATCATCTTTAACCATAAATATTATCCTTTTTATAAGTTTGCTTATAGTATTCACAGAAGTCTTTAACTGAACAGTAATTCATACATCTTGTATCTTCACCGGAAATAAACTTGGTTTCATAAGTCTTACCTGTTTTTACTGTTGCTATATATTCCCTTGATTCAGTTTCAGAATTACATACCTTAATAGCTCTGTCGTATTTACCCGGAGTATATATTTTCCATGTATCTGCTTTATGCCATCGATCCGCAGGACTACAAATTGAACCGTCATGACTTATATGTTTTTCCAATAATTCATTGATTTTAAATTCTATTTTCTGATTAGTAAAACCAATTGAATCAAATGATGGAATATTGATATTCTGTATTCCGTATTCAGGATAATTATCATATTTCTTTTTCTTAAAATCCAATCTGTTCCAGTCATATAATATTCTTATGATTTCAGCAGATTTTACATTTAGTCCCTGTAGTTTCTCAATCATATAAGCATAGATTTTTACCTGTATTAAATCATCAGGTTTACCATTTGGTTCTATACATGCTCCATATACTGCTCCTGATTTTACATCATAAAGCCTTTCAATTTCTTTATCATATAGATCATATTTTCCTTTAATGATATATTCGGAATTCCTGATGTTTATTTTTAATTCTAATGCCTCTTCCGATATATATTTCTCAGGAAACATCTTTGCTACTTGGCTTACTTGCTGGTGAATACCTGTTCCTCTTATTGCATATAGCATATTAGCGACATCTTCGGTTCTTTCTTCCCAGTGCAATCTTTCCAATTTTACCATATATGCAGGTTTCAATAATTCAGTAACAGAGTATTTATTAGAAATAATAATCCTGTTATAATCA
>C687J35021_10003678_pt1 | contig 10479 bp, 12 predicted proteins | sample RifCSPhighO2_12_FD_35021 | JGI IMG/M metagenome (IMG submission 35021)
TTTGCGGCACATGGCCGGCGCAAGCGGCCAGAACCAGAGTGAGTGCGAGAGGCACGAGCGGTGCGAAGTTTTTGAACATGGGCACAACGTGTCGTAGTTTCACAAGGGCGCGACTATGCCTTCTACGCCCCTCATTTGCAAATTCAATGGTTCTTGATGTGACTCAGTAGCCACGGCAAAACATCTAAGGCCCGCCCCTGCACATGCACATCGACGACATCGCTCAGGTCACCGCGGGCGGGATTGATCTCGGCGGTGAAACCACCCGCCTGGCGGGTGCGCAGCAGCGGTTCGACTATGTAGGGGAAGCTGGCGCTGGTGCCGATACTGATGACCACCTCGAAGCCCTTGCCCACCTCCGTATAAAGGCTGTCGATCGCCCGTTCCGGCAGCATTTCCTCGAACAGCACCACCGGCGGGCGCAGGATGCCACCGCACTGCCGGCATCTGGGCGGTAGCGGCCGGCTCAGGTGCTCGGCCAGTTGCGCATCGATGGCGCCGCAGGATTGGCAATACAGCGGCGCCAGCTCGCCATGGATCTCGATCAGGCGCTCGGGCGGACTGCCGGCGGCGCGGTGATAGCCGTCGATATTCTGGGTCAGCACCCAGCACTGGGGTTTCAAACGCTGCAACTCGGCGATGGCGTAATGCCCGGCATTGGCGTGGGCGCCGAGACAGGCCTTGCCCAGTTCGGCCAGGTACTTCCAGCACAGCGCCGGGTCGCGCTGCAGCATGGGACCGGAAAGCGCCGCCTCGATCGGCAGGCCTTCGGCGGTCTGGCCGTTGTACAGGCCGCCAATACCCCGGTAGGTCGGCAAGCCGGAGTCGGCGGACAGACCGGCGCCGGTGATGATCAGGATGCGCTCGGCCGTTTCAATGGCCTGGGCGATACGGGCAATGACCTCGTCCATCTCAAGCTCTCCCGCGTAGGGTGGACGACGCTCTTTTCGTCCACCACCAAATCAACAGGTGGATGGAGAAAGCGTCATCCACCCTACCTGTTCAATGATTGACCGTATGCGCCAGCATCACCGAGAGCTGGCACAGCGGCCGACCGCTTTGCGCGTGCCACTGATTGAACGCCGCCTGCACCGCGGCGCGGTCTCTCAGACTGGTCGGCGCCTTGTCGATGATGTGCTGCGCCTTGAGTGCGGCCACCATGTCATCGGACGGAATGAAGGTGTCCTTGCCGATCATGCGCAGGAAACGCGGCGCAGACAAACCGCCCAGCTGACTGCCGTGCNTGGCCAGGTAGNGCCANAGGCCGACGATATCGGTCACCGGCCAGTCGGCGATCAATGCACCGAAACTGCCCNTCTCCCGGCGCACATCCAGCACGAACTGGGCATTGCGCGGCACGCTCTTGAGCTTGCCCAAATGACGGATGATGCGCGCATCCTGCATCAGGGTTTCCAGATGCTCGGCGCCCATCAGCACGACTTTTTCCGGATCGAAGCCGAAGAACAGCTGCTCGAAAACCGGCCACTTGGCATCGACCAGGCTGTGCTTGAGGCCTGCCCGAAAGATGCGCAGGCTGATGGTGGAGAGATAGCGGTCATCGCCCAGCGCGCGCAACTCGGCATCGCTGCGCGGCTGTGGCAAGCGCGCCTCGAGGGCGGCGGCCGAGCCGAAACGATTCAGGCAATACTCATGGAGCCATTTGTAGTCGCGCATGGGCTGTCCTTACGGAATCTTTCGCAGATCATTTCGTGCCCACGCTGGAGCGCGGGAGCAACCATCGCGGCCAAGGCCGCGCCTACAGGAGGCGAGATTTTGTAGCCCGGATGAAATCCGGGAACTCTCTACATCGCCCCCGGATTGCATCCGGGCTACAGGTCAGGCAATCAGAGGTTCATCACATTGACGAAGCGCGACGCGGCATTTTCGTCGATTTTCAGGTTCTTGAAGTCGAACAGGTTGCGATCGGCCAGCTGTGAAGGCACCACGTTCTGCAACGCGCGGAACATGATCTCGATACGCCCCGGCGACTTGCGCTCCCAGTCCTGGAGCATCTCCTTGACCACCTGACGTTGCAGGTTTTCCTGGGAGCCGCAGAGGTTGCACGGAATGATCGGGAACTGCTTGAGCCGNCTGTAGGCCTCGATATCCGCCTCGTTGCAATAGGCCAGCGGGCGGATCACCACGTTGCGCCCGTCGTCGGCGCGCAGCTTGGGCGGCATGGCCTTGAGCGTGCCGCCGTAGAACATGTTGAGGAAGAAGGTTTCCAGGATGTCGTCGCGGTGATGACCCAGGGCCATCTTGGTCGCGCCGATTTCGTCGGCGAAGGTATACAGGGTGCCGCGGCGCAGGCGTGAACACAGCGAACAGGTGGTCTTGCCTTCCGGAATCATCTCCTTGACCACCGAGTAGGTGTCTTTTTCGACGATGTGGTAGGGCACACCGATGGCCTCCAGGTAGGCCGGCAACACATGTTCGGGAAAGCCCGGCTGTTTNTGGTCCATATTTACCGCGACTATCTCGAACTTGATCGGCGCGACCTTCTGCATATGCAGCAGCACATCGAGCATGGTGTAGCTGTCCTTGCCCCCGGACAGGCAAACCATGACCTTGTCGCCATCCTCGATCATGTTGAAGTCGGCAATGGCTTCGCCGGCCTGACGGCGCAGGCGTTTTTGCAGTTTGTTCTGATTGACCGAGAGGCTACCCATGGTGCGCTGGAATCCGGAGGCTTACTAAAGTGCGGCATTTTACCCAGAAAGCGCGACGCGCCCTACCCCAATCATGCTGAAATGCTAGGCTCGGGTGATGAACGTCGAACTTGATCCCTCTGCCGATCTGGCAGATCAATTGCACCAGTTGCTGCAGGCGGCCCCTGCCGGGATTGGCGAATACCAGTTGATCCAACAGCTGAAAGATCGCCACTGCACGCACATTCCCCACCTGCCATTGACCGACAAACTGGTGCTGTTTCGCACCCACTTCCTGGTATTCAACGCCCTGTACCGGCTGCGCGAACGCTTATGGGGCGAACGGCTCGGCTTTGTCCAGATCAGCCCGCTGTGCATCCAGCTGCTGCCCTACCAGGCCGGCAGCGCCGAACTGAGCGAGCACGACCCGTTGCGCGACTATTACCTGGACCTCAGTCAGCTGAGTGACACCAACGAACAGGATGTGGAAGAGCTGCTGGCCAGTTTCTGGACACGCATGCAAGGCGGCGAGGAAAAGCGTGCAGCCCTGGAACTGTTCGANCTGAATGAAAGCCAGCAAGTGCTCAATATCGGGCTGATCAAGCACCGCTACCGGCAACTGGTCAGCCTGCACCACCCGGATCGGGGCGGCAGCACTACGCGCCTGCAGTCGATAAACAAAGCCATGGAAATTCTGGAACGCTATTACAGCTGAACTTCAGAGACCAATTTGCTCTAAGCCGAGCCCCCTCACACGCTCAAGCCTCTGCCTATACTGCGACATACGGTCGCATAGGTTCGGCCCAGTACCCGGTGGCGCTGCATACGCGCGCCGGGCGCTTCGCTGGGGGGCGATCGCATTACAAGAGGAGGTGTCTGGCATGATCCATCACGTTTGGGGGCTCTTCACCCATCCCGACCAGGAATGGCAAGAAATTCGTGGCGAAGAAGAAACCATCAGCCACATGTATCTCACCCACGTTCTGGTGCTCGCGGCGATTCCGGCGATCTCGGCCTTTATCGGCACCACCCAGGTTGGCTGGTCCATCGGTGATAGGGCACCGGTAATGCTGACCGAAGCCAGCGCATTGCAAATGACCATCATGACCTACCTGGCGATGCTTGCCGGTGTTGCGGTGATGGGCGCCTTCATTCACTGGATGGCACGTACCTACGACGCCAGCCCCAACCTGACCCAGTGCATCGTGTTCGCCGCCTACACCGCGACGCCCCTGTTCATTGGCGGCTTGGCGGCACTCTATCCAAATATGTGGCTGGCCATGGTGGTGGGAACACTGGCCATCTGTTACACCGTCTACCTGCTCTATGTGGGCATACCAACCTTCATGAATATCCCCGCGGATGAGGGCTTCATGTTCTCCAGCTCGGTACTCGCGGTCGGCTTGGTGGTACTGGTGGCGATGATCGCCAGCTCGGTGATTCTCTGGGGGCTTGGGGTAGGCCCGGTCTATACCAGCTAGGACATGGTTGCGAAGACTCTACGAAACCACCTTGCGGTGGTTTCGTCGTTTTGGGGCTGCCGTACTGGTTCGGCTTAGGCATAATCGCGCCGTCGCCCTCAGGTTGCGCCCATGCCCGAACACATTCACGCCCGTGTCGAAACCTGCTACCAGCAGGCCGAGGCCTTTTTCAAGCAGCGCTTCGTCCGTGCCGAGGTGAGTTTCAAGCTGCGNGGACAAAANGCCGGAGTGGCACACCTGACCGAGAACAAGCTGCGCTTCAACCCGCAGCTGTACCGGGAAAACCGCGAAGACTTCCTCAGGCAGACGGTAGCCCACGAAGTGGCACACCTGATCGCCCATCAGTTGTTTGGCTTGAAGATCCAGCCTCACGGTGAGGAATGGCAACTGATCATGCGCGGCGTCTATGAGCTGCCGCCAAACCGTTGCCATAGCTACGACGTCAAGCGCCGCAAGGTCAGCCGCTTCATCTACCGCTGCAGCTGCCCCCAGGGCGAGTTCCCCTTCTCCGCCCAACGTCATGCCCTGGTTGGCAAAGGCCGCCGCTACTTCTGCCGGCGCTGCAAGGTGACCCTGAGCTTTACCGGCGAACAGCGGGTGGAGTGAACGGCGCTCCCCTGCGAAATCGATCACGAGCGGCTACGAGCCGTTTTCAGCAACAGCCGCCCCAGACCCGGCCTGAACAAACTCGCGTGCCTGCGCCGCACGCTCCAGGGCTGACAACCCCACTTACAGATGTTTTACACCTGTAAAGAATCTCGCTTTACAGGTGCATTACGGCGCCGCGCAAAAGTGTCTTTTATAATCCTATAAAATCGTTGATAAACAACAGGTTATCAACACAATAAAGCATTGGCACGCAAGCTGCTCAAGGGTTATCGAGAGAGGAGAAACAGTCCTCTCGGCACATAACAATGAGCGCCGGCCACACCTGCCCCCACAGCAGGCTGTGCCGGCAATAGCCTGGAGCACTGCCATGCATGACTCTCCCAGCCCCGACACCGGCTTCACGCGCCGGCGCTTCATATCCCTTTCAGGCCAGTCCCTGCTCGCCCTCGGCGCCACGGCCGTGGCCGCGCAGCTGATCCCGGTCACCCTGCTCGCCGATGAGGCGCTGCCCGCCCTGCCCCAAGGCCTGCTGCGCATGGGCCGCGACATCTACCCGCATGACCGCCTGAACGACCTGCACTACGCCAAGCCACTGGCCGAACTGGTGGGCAAGCAGCCCGAGCTGATCGCCGACGGCCTGCGCGAGCTGCAGGCCAGCGCCGAGCGGCGTCACGGCCAGCCCTTCGAAGACCTCAACACGGAAATCGATCGGGTCGCCCTGCTGCGCGAGATCGAAACCGGACCGTTCTTTCGCGCCGTGCGCAACGCCCTGATGTTCGGCCTCTACGACAACCCGGCGCTGTTCCCCCTGTTCGGCTACGAAGGCTCCTCGGTGGAGAAAGGCGGCTACCTGGCGCGCGGTTACAACGACCTCGACTGGCTCTGACCCACGCCTCAGCAAGCGCAGCTCATCCAATTCCAACAATGAGGGGAACACCCCATGGCAGCGAAATTCGCACAAGACGACGGCGACGTCGTGGTCATCATCGGCTCCGGTGCCGGCGGCGGCACCCTGGCCCACGCACTGGCCAAGCAGGGCATCCGCAGCGTGGTGCTGGAAGCCGGCAAACGCTTCGAAATGGCCGACATCGAGAACGATGAATGGGCCATGTTCAACAAGATTTCCTGGCTCGACAAACGCATCGCCACCGGCGGCTGGGACGTGGCACAGAACCATCCCAACCTGCCGGCCTGGATCGTCAAGGCGGTCGGCGGCAGCACCGTGCACTGGGCCGGTGTGGCCCTGCGCTTTCGCGACTTCGAGTTCCGCATGCGCACGGAAAATGGCGAGATCAAGGGTGCCAACCTGCTCGACTGGCCGCTCGGCTACGAGGAACTGGAACCCTGGTATGTGAAGGCGGAACAACACATGGGCGTGACCGGCCCCACCACCGGCATGCCGTACCACCAGTGGCACAACTCGTTCAAGGTGCTGGCCGAAGGGGCCAAACGGGTCGGCTACCAGGAAATCCAGTCCGGCCCCATGGCGATCAACACCCAGGCCTACGACGGCCGGCCGGGCTGCATGCAGATCGGCTTCTGCATGCAGGGCTGCCGCATCGGGGCCAAGTGGTCGACCCTCTATACCGACATCCCGCGCGCCGAGGCCACCGGCAACTGCGAGGTACGCCCGCAGTCCATGGTCCTGCGCATCGAGCATGACGCCCGCGGCAAGGCCAATGCGGTGGTCTACGCCGACGCCCAGGGTCGCCAGCAGCGGCAAAAGGCGCGAGTTGTGTGCGTAGCCGGCAACTCCATCGAGTCGCCACGCCTGCTGCTCAACTCCGAGTCGTCGACCTTCAAGGACGGACTGGCCAACTCCTCCGGCCAAGTCGGGCGCAATTACATGACCCACACCACCGCCGGCATCTACGCCACCCTGCCCAAGCCGGTGCACATGTACCGCGGCACCACCTGCGCCGGGGTGATCTCCGACGAGTCGTACAACGACCCCTCCCGCGGCTTTATCGGTGGCTATCGCCTGGAGGTGCTGTCGCTCGGCCTGCCGTTCATGTCCGCCTTCCTCGACCCGACGCCGCAGGGCTGGGGTCGCGCCTTCGCCTCGAAGATGGAGCGTTACGACCACATGTCCGGGGTCTGGCTGTGCGGCGAGGACCTGCCCATGGAGGGCAACCGCATCACCCTGCACGCCAGCGAGAAGGACCAGTACGGCCTGCCGGTGCCGGTGGTGAACAAGGACGACCATGCCTTCGACGTCGCCATGCGCGAGCACGGCGTCGAACAGACCCGCAAATGCTACGAGGCGGTCGGAGCCACCGAAGTGATTCGCCTGCCCTCCTACCCGGCCAGCCACAACATGGGCACCAACCGCATGAGCGCCAAGGCCGCCGACGGGGTGGTCAACAAGTGGGGGCAGAGCCACGACATTCCCAACCTGTTCGTCTCCGATGGCAGCCAGTTCACCACCAGCGGCGGCCAGAACCCGACCCTGACCATCGTCGCCCTGGCCCTGCGCCAGGCCGAGTACATCGGCGCGCAGCTCAACCAGCGCGCCCTCTGATTGAAACAATGGAGCCCAGCACATGACCGTACCAAGCAACGCGCAGCGACTCTGGATGTTCGAGCAGATGCTCGTCAGCCGCTACCTGGAGGAGTCCATCGAGCGCATCTATATGGAAGGCAAGACCCCGGTATTCAACATGGCCAACGGGCCGATTCCCGGCGAAATGCACCTGTCCAACGGCCAGGAGCCCTGCGCCGTTGGCGTCTGCGCGCACCTGAATGCCGAGGACATCGTCACCGCCACCCACCGCCCGCACCATATCGCCGTGGCCAAGGGCGTGCATCTCAATGAGATGGTCGCCGAAATCTTCGGCAAGAAGACCGGCCTGTCCGGCGGCCGCGGCGGCCATATGCACCTGTTCGATGCCCGGGTGAATTTCTCCTGCTCGGGGATCATCGCCGAAGGCATGGGCCCGGCCGTGGGCGCCGCGCTGTCGCGCCAGCTGCAGGGCAAGCCCGGCGTGGCAGTGGCCTTTATCGGTGAGGGCGCGGCCAACCAGGGTGCCTTCCACGAGACGCTGAACCTCGCCGCCCTGTGGAAGCTGCCGGTGGTGTTCGTCATCGAGGACAACGCCTGGGGCATCTCGGTGGCCAAGCAGGCGTCCACCGCGATCGAGCGCAACTACCTGCGCGCGGCGGCCTACGGCATGCCCGGGGTGTTCGTCCCCGGCAACGACGCCGACGCCATCTTCGCCGCTGCGTCTGCTGCCATCGAGCGCGCCCGCGCCGGTGGCGGGCCGAGCCTGATCGAGATCGAGACCTCNCGCCTGGCCGGCCACTTCATGGGCGACGGCGAGCAGTACCGGCCGGCCGGCGAGAAGGAGGCGCTGCAGGCCAAGGACCCGATTCCCGCCTACCGCCAGCGCCTGCTCGAGCTGGGCGTGCTGGATGAGCGCGCCGCCGAGGAGATCGCCGCCCGTGCCCGCGGACGGGTCGACGAGGCCGTGCTGTTCGCCCGCGAAAGCCCCTACCCGGCACCCGAAGAAGCGCTGGAATGTGTCTTCGTCTGAGCCCATCGAATTTTCAGGAGTTCCAACATGAGCAGTCCAGTCAAACAACGCAAGCTCACCGTCGCCCGCGCCATGGCCGAGGCGGTGGCCCAGGAAATGCGCCTCGACCCACGCGTGTTCGTGATGGGCGAGGACATCGGCCCGCTCGGCGGCGTATTCGGCAACACCCGCGGCCTGCATGAAGAGTTCGGCGGCGCGCGGGTACGCGACACGCCGATTTCCGAGACCGCCTTTATCGGCGCGGCGGTGGGCGCGGCCTCCGATGGCATGCGCCCGATCGTCGAGCTGATGTTCGTCGACTTCTTCGGCGTGTGCATGGACGCCATCTACAACCTGATGGCGAAGAACACCTACTTCTCCGGCGGCAAGGTCAGGGTACCGATGGTGCTGATGGCCTCCACCGGTGCCGGCTATTCCGATGCCGGCCAGCACTCGCAGTGCCTGTACGCCACCTTCGCCCACCTGCCGGGGATGAAGGTGGTGGTGCCGAGCAACGCCTATGACGCCAAGGGCCTGATGACCGCGGCGATCCGCGACGACAACCCGGTGATTTTCCTGTTCCACAAGGCCCTGCAGGGCATGGGCTGGCTGGGCACCGAGAAAGGCGCAACGGTGGCCGTACCGGAAGAGCCCTACTGCCTGGAAATCGGCAAGGCCAAGACCGTGCGCGAGGGCACGGATGTGTCCATCGTCAGCCTCGGCGTCGGCGTGCACCACGCCCTGCGCGCGGCCNAGCAACTGGAACAGGACGGCGTCAGCGCCGAGGTCATCGACCTGCGCAGCCTGGTACCGCTGGACCGCGCACACGTGATTGCCTCGGTACGCAAGACCGGCCGGCTGATCGTGGTCGACGAGGACTATCACAGCTTCGGCGTCAGTGGCGAGATCATCGCCAGCGTGGTCGAGCACGACCTCGGCATGCTCAAGGCCAGCCCGCAGCGGGTGGNCTTCCCGGATATCCCGATTCCCTTCACTCCGGTCATGGAGCAATGGGCCCTGCCCAATGCCGAGAAGATTGTGGCCGCTTACCAACAGATGCACGAGGAACAGAACCGATGAGTACTCCCATCCTGATTGCAGACGATCTCTGGGACGGCGACGCCGAAGCGGTGATCACCGCCTGGCTGGTCAGCGACGGCGCCGAGGTCGGCCAGGGCGACCTGGTCGCCGAGATCATGTCGGAGAAGGCCCAGTTCGAGATCGAGGCACCCTGCGCCGGGGTGCTGAAGATTCTCGCGGAAGAAGATGCGGTGATCGCCAAGGGCGCGACCATCGGCCTGGTGGAGTAGCCCATGACTGCCATGACACAAACAGCGGATTGCCTGCCGGGTACGACTAGAGTGCCGCTCAAGGGCATGCGCAAGATGATCGCGGCGAAGATGCACGAGAGCCTGCAGAGCGCCGCCCAGCTCACCCACCACGCCGAGTGCGAGCTGACCGCGCTGCAGGCGCGCCGCGCGCGCTTGAAGGCCGCCGGCAGTGCGGTGTCGCTGCAGGATCTGTTGCTGCACGAGATCGTCCAGACCCTGGCTGCGCACCCGAGCCTCAACGCCACCCTGCAGGACCAGCAGATCACCCGCTACCAGGCCGTGCACCTGGGCCTGGCCATCCCGCTGCCCGGCGACCTGCTGGTGGCACCGGCGCTGTTCGACGCCGAGCGCCTGGATGCCGAGTCGCTGGCCGGCGCACGCCGCGCCCTGGTCGACAAGGCCCAGGCCGGCAAGCTGTCGGTCAGGGAGCTGACCGGCGCGACCATCACGGTATCCAACCTGGGCCTGTCGCGGGTACGCTTCTTCACCCCTATCCTCAATGTGCCGCAGGTGGCGATCATCGGCATTGGTGGCAGCCAGCGGCGCTTGCAGCGCGAGGCCGACGGCACGCTGATGGAACGGGACTTTATCGGCCTGTCGCTGACCTTCGATCACCGTGCGGTGAACGGCGCGCCGGCGGCGGACTTTCTCGACGACCTGTGCAGGCGACTGGAACACTGCGAGGTGACATGACATCGATACAGCGACTGCCGGTCGAAGCCGGCCTGGATGCGGAACGGCAGTTGCTGGATCGGGTGCATGCCGGTGCCCTCGACTGCGGCCTGCTGCTGTGGCGCCCGCTGGATGCGGCGCTGGTGATGCCGCACCGGCTCAACCGCCTGAGCGGCTTCGCTGCCGCCCAGGCCGCGTGCGTGGCGCAGGGCTGGCCGGTGGCCCT
>C687J35021_10003679_pt1 | contig 10477 bp, 8 predicted proteins | sample RifCSPhighO2_12_FD_35021 | JGI IMG/M metagenome (IMG submission 35021)
GCGGCCTGCGGCTGGAGCAGGCGCAGTGGCTGCGCGCACGCGGTCTGCCCGTGGCCGAGGTGGCGCGCCGCACCGGCTACCGCTCGCCCTCGGCGCTGACGGCTGCACTGCGCCGCCACGAACCATCGTTGCGCGACGATGCACCGGCGCCCCGCAACAGCGCCAGCGCATAAGCTCGCCCCATGCAAGCCAATCTGTACGCCCTGGGCGCCATCGTCCTGTGGGCCTCCCTCGCCTCGCTGGGCGTCTCGCTCACCCATGTTCCACCCTTCCTGCTGACCGGTATCGCCCTGGTGATCGGCAGCGTGCCAGCCTGGCCGCTGGTGCTGCGCGACCCGTCGCAATGGCGCATTCCGCTGCGCACGCTGGCCCTGGGGGTCTACGGCCTGTTCGCCTACCACTTCCTGCTGTTCATCGCGCTGCGCAACGCGCCGCCGGTCGAGGCCAACCTCGTGAACTACCTCTGGCCGCTGTTCATCGTGGTGCTGGCGCCCGTGGTGCTGCCCGGCGTGGCGCTGCGCCTGCCGCATGTGCTGGCCGCGCTGCTGGGCTTTGGCGGCGCCGCCATGGCCATTGCGGGCGGGCGCGAACTCAGCGGCACACTGGCCTGGGGTTACCTGCCCGCCCTGGCGGCGGCCTTCATCTGGGCCACCTATTCGCTGCTGACCAAGCGAGTGGCCGCTTTCCCCACCACGGCCATCGGCCTGTTCGGGCTGGTGTCCGGCGTGCTTTCACTGCTGTGCCATGTGCTTCTAGAGCCCGCCGTGGCCCTGCAGGCGCGTGACTGGGCCTTGCTGGCCGTGCTGGGGCTGGGCCCGCTGGGGGCTTCCTTCTACCTGTGGGACAAGGCGCTCAAGCTCGGCGATGCGCGGCACATCGGCATCCTGAGCTACCTCACGCCATTGGCGTCGACCACGCTGCTGGTGCTGGTGAGCGGACGCGGCTTCAGCGCCAGCCTGGTACTGGCCACAGCAATGATCATCAGCGCGGCCGTACTGGGCATGCGGGCCCGCTGACCCCACGCAAAACGGGCTCAGGCGCAGGGCCGCAGCGTCTTCCCCGCCAGCACAGGGCGCAGGGCATCGAGCTGAACCCGCAGGGCATCGTCCACGCTCGGCAGACGCAGCATGAAGCCGGGGGCGTCGGCCCGCTCCTGCACCACACGGGCTGTGCGGACGCCCTTGGCAGCCAGGTTGCTTAGCCCGCGCTGTGCGGCTTCTTCGGTCGAAAACCGGCCGAGCGAGAAGCCCGGCTCCAGGGACGAATTGTTCGGCCGGTCAAACGGCACGCCGATTTCGCGCAATTCAGCGCGCTTTTTGGTCAGCGCATCGCCGTCGGCAAAGCGGCCCATGTAGACCATCCAGCGTCCGGCGATGGTGGTGCGCTGCAGGCTCCAGCTCCCCTGCGGCAAAACGGCGGCAGCACGGCGCAGGGCCTCGGCCTGCTCTTCATCAAACACCCCTGCCTGCAGGCATTCGGTTACCGCAGGCACTACCGCCACGGGCACCGAGGCGACAGTGCCTGGCTCTGCGGGTGCGGGGCTTTCGACGGGTTCCGTGGTCGATGCCGGGGCCGCCACGGAGACCGGGGCCTTTGCGCCCACGATGCGCAGGGCCTCGGGCTGAATCTGCTGTTGCAGGCGCTGCGGCTCGGCCTGCTGCGCCGGAGCCAGGCCCCACGCCTGCAAAAACCCCTGCGACCAGGCGTAGTAGCCCGCATTGGCCAGCAACAGGACGAGGACGAAAAAACGCAGCATGGATACGGAAGAGGGTCAGGCCGATGACCCGCTGGAGGGCACGGGCCGCACGCTGATTTCGGAACTGGTGATGGGCAGCATGCCGCCCGCAGTATGCACGAGCAATGCACCATCCTCGCCCACGCCATGGGCCACGCCGCTGGTGCCATCGCTCAGCTGCACAGTGCGGCCCTGCAGCACGTCGCGCAGCGCAAAGCGGGGCTGCATGGGTGCGAAGCCGTAGCCGGCAAACGACTGCAACATGCCCACCAGGGGCGGCACCACACGCAGCAGGGCGGTGGGCGCATCGAGCCCGGCCTCCACCTCCTGCAGGCTGCCCGGCGGCAGCGACATGCCCTCACCCGGCTGGGGGCGCACGTTCAGGCCGATGCCCACCACCACGTAGCGTGCGGGCACAGTATGGGCCGCGCCCGCCCATGCGCCCTGCGGTACGACAAAACTGGCGGTTTCCACCAAAATGCCGCCGAGCTTGCGATCGCCCCCCACGCCGCCCAGCCACAGATCGTTGGGCCATTTCAGGCCCACGCGCGGGACGGCGCCGCCCTCGGGCGGCAGCACGGGTTGCAGGCTTTCGGCCACACCCACGCCCACGGCCAGCGACAGACCCGACCAGTCCACCGGCGCCAGCGGCAATCCCAGGGAAAAGGTCAGCGAATCCCCCACACTGCTGTGCCAGGCCCGGCCCATGCGCCCGCGCCCTGCGGTCTGCTGCTCGGCCACCAGCAGCACCGGGTCCACGCGCCCGGCACGCGCCCTGCGCATGAGTTCGGTGTTGGTCGAGTCCACGCTGGGCAGCACCTCGACGGTGAAACCCGGCAGTTGCGGGGCCACAGCCTCCCACAGGGCCTCTGCAGGCCAGCGCACCGGGGCGCTCATGTGCGGGCGCTCCGCTTGCGGGTGGCCTTGCCGGGGGGGGCCGCTGGCTTGGGCGCGGCCCAGCCACGCTTGGGCGCCAGCAGGGTGCCACGGCAGTTCTTGCTGCCGCACCAGCAGGGGTATTCGGCCTTGAGCTTGGGGGTATAGCGCTCATCGATGATGAGGCCATAGTCGTAGTTGATCTCTTCGCCCGCCTGGATGTTGCGCAGCGCAGTGATGAAGATACGGCCATCCTGCTCATCGGCAAAACAGTTGGGGTCGCAGCTGTGATTGATCCAGCGCGCCGAGTTGCCACCGAACTTGGCGTCGATCACGCGGTCTTCATCCACATGGAAATAAAACGTGTGGTTGGGCTGCAGCGGGTCATGCGGGTGGCGGTCCTGCGCCTCCTGCCAGGTGATGACCTCACCGGTGTACTCGATCAGCACCTCTCCCTCGGCGATATCCTGCGCGGCGAACACACCCTTGCCGTGCACACCCGATCGGCGGGTCTGGATACGGCGGCCGGAGGCAACAACGGGGGCGGTGCGGGGCATGGCAAAACTCTGTTAACTTGATAGTGCACACATGCGCGTGCGCGTGTACGCGCGTAGAACACGGATTGTAGAAGCGCCCGGAGCGTCTCTCCGGGGCGGCCAGCATGGCGAGACCCTAAAAAATGACCAAGACACTGGTAATTGCAGAAAAACCCTCGGTGGCACAGGACATCGTGCGCGCCCTCACCCCGATTGCGGGCAAGTTTGAAAAGCACGACGAGCATTTTGAGAACGACCGTTACGTGGTCACCAGCGCCGTCGGCCACCTGGTGGAGATCCAGGCGCCCGAAGAATTCGACGTCAAGCGCGGCAAGTGGAGCTTCGCCCACCTGCCTGTGATTCCGCCGTACTTCGACCTCAAGCCCGTGGACAAGACCAAGACGCGCCTGAACGCGGTGGTCAAGCAGGCCAAGCGCAAGGACGTGACCGAGCTCATCAACGCCTGCGACGCGGGCCGCGAAGGCGAATTGATCTTCCGCCTGATCGAGCAATACGCCGGGGGCGCCAAACCGCTGGGCAAACCCGTCAAGCGCCTGTGGCTGCAGTCCATGACGCCCCAGGCCATCCGCGACGGCTTTGACGCCCTGCGCACCGAGCAGCAGATGGCGGGCCTGGCCAGTGCTGCCCGCAGCCGGTCTGAGGCCGACTGGCTGGTGGGCATCAACGGCACCCGCGCCATGACGGCGTTCAACTCGCGCGACGGCGGGTTCTTCCTGACCACCGTGGGCCGGGTGCAGACGCCCACCCTGTCGCTGGTGGTGGAGCGCGAAGAAAAGATCCGCAAGTTCATCAGCCGCGACTACTGGGAAATCCACGCCACCTTTGGTGCGCAGGCCGGTGAATACCCCGCCAAGTGGTTCGACCCCAAGTGGAAGAAGGGCGAGGATGTGGAAGCCCGTGCCGACCGCGTGTGGTCTGCCGCAGAAGCCCAGGCGATTGCCAACGCCGTGCGCGGCAAGCAGGCCACCGTCACCGAAGAGAGCAAGCCCACCACGCAAGCGTCGCCCCTGCTGTTTGACCTGACCAGCCTGCAGCGCGAGGCCAACGGCAAGTTCGGCTTCTCGGCCAAGACCACGCTGGCCCTGGCGCAAAGCCTGTACGAACGCCACAAGGCCCTGACCTACCCGCGTACCGACTCGCGCGCGCTGCCCGAGGACTATTTGCCGGTGGCCAAGCAGACCTTCGAAATGCTGGCCGACAGCGGCATGCGGCACCTGGCGCCGCACGCGCTCACCGCGCTGAACAACAACTATGTGCGCCCGTCCAAGCGCATCTTCGACAACAGCAAGGTGAGCGATCACTTTGCCATCATCCCCACACTGCAGGCGCCCAGCGGCCTGAGTGAAGCCGAGCAGAAGCTGTACGACCTGGTCGTGCGCCGCTTCATGGCCGTGTTCTTCCCCAGCGCTGAATACACGGTGACCACCCGCATCAGCACCGTGGCACCCCACAGCTTCAAGACCGAAGGCAAGGTGCTGGTCAAGCCCGGCTGGCTGGCCATCTACGGCAAGGAAACGGCCGACGAAGTGGAAGGTGGCAAGGACGGCGACAAGGGCCAGAACCTGGTGCCGGTAAAGCCTGGCGAAATGGTCAACACCCTGTCGGTGGACCCCAAGGGCCTCAAGACCAAGCCGCCCGCACGTTATTCCGAAGCCACGCTGCTCGGCGCGATGGAAAGCGCTGGCAAGCAGATCGACGACGACGAACTGCGCGAGGCCATGCAGGAAAAGGGCCTGGGCACGCCAGCCACGCGCGCGGCCATCATCGAAGGCCTGCTGACCGAAAAGTACATGCTGCGCGAAGGCCGCGAGATCATCCCCACGGCCAAGGCCTTCCAGCTCATGACGCTGCTGCGCGGTCTGGAGGTCGAAGAGCTCTGCCGCGCCGACCTGACGGGCGAGTGGGAGTTCAAGCTTGCACAAATGGAAAAGGGCCTGCTCACGCGCGAATCCTTCATGCAACAGATTGCTGCCATGACCGAGCGCATGGTGAAAAAGGCCAAGGAATACGACCGCGACACCATCCCCGGCGACTACGCCACGCTCGAATCGCCCTGCCCCAACTGCGGCGGCGTGGTGAAGGAAAACTACCGCCGCTTTGCCTGCGTGGGCAAGCCGGGCGCGGAGCCTTGCGGCTTCAGCTTTGGCAAATCGCCCGCAGGCCGCACCTTTGAAACCGCCGAGGCCAACGCGCTGCTGCGCGACAAGAAGATCGGCCCGCTGGAGGGCTTCCGTTCCAAGGCGGGCTGGCCCTTCACATCCGAGATCGTCATCAAGTACGACGACGAGGCGCACAACTACAAGCTCGAATTCGACTTTGGCGACGACAAAAAGGGCGAAGAATCCGGCGAGATCGTGGAGTTTGAAGACGCCGCACTCGGCCCCTGCCCCATTTGCGGCTCGGAAGTGCACGAGCACGGCAGCAACTACGTGTGCAGCAAGGCCGTTCCCACCGCCGCGCAGCCCACGCCCAGCTGCACTTTCAAGAGCGGCAAGGTCATCCTGCAGCAGCCGGTGGAACGCGAGCAGATGCACAAGCTGCTGCAGACAGGCAAGACGGATCTGCTCGACAAGTTCGTGAGCATGCGCACGCGCCGCGCGTTCAAGGCCTTCCTGGCGTGGGACAAAGAGGCGGGCAAGGTCAACTTTGAATTTGCCCCCAGCAAGTTCCCGCCGCGCCCTGGTGCTGCCGCCAAAACGATAGCAGCCAAGGCAGGAAAGACAAGCGCCACAGCCAAAAAATCCACCAAACCAGCCGCAGCCAAGAAAGCCCCGGCCACCAAAACGGCGGCCGCCAAGACGCCACGCAAGGCCGCCGCTGGCAAGGCGCCCAGCGCCGCCCTGGCCGCGGTGATCGGCACCGACCCCGTGGCCCGCCCCGAGGCGGTCAAGAAAATGTGGGAATACATCAAGGCCCACAACCTGCAGGACCCCAAAGACAAGCGCACCATCGTTGCCGACGACAAGCTGCGCGCCGTATTTGGCAAGGACAGCGCAGGCATGTTCGAGCTGGCGGGCATTCTGGGCCAGCACCTGGGCTGAACCCGGAGAACGCAGGCGGGCGTGGCCTACGCGCCCGGCCTTCAGGCCACCAGCCGGGCAGGCTCCGTGAGGCTGCAATCCTCGTCCAGGGTGCCCGCCTCCACCCGATTGCGCCCGGCCGATTTGGCGCGGTAGAGCGCGCGGTCGATGGCGACGTAAGCCGCAGCCACATCGGCGCGCGAGCGCGGCGGCACTTCCACCACCCCAATGCTCACCGTGATGGGCAGCGGCCCGGTCGCCGTCTCCAGAGGATGCGATTGCACACGCAAGCGCAGCTTTTCTGCGCACTGCAAAGCAGCCTCCTGGTCGGTGTGGGGCAGCAGAACAATGAACTCCTCGCCGCCCAGGCGGCCCACCACATCCGATACACGCACGCCGCTCGACAGCAGTTGTGCCACATGGCGCAGCACGGCATCGCCCGTGGGGTGCCCATAGTGGTCGTTCACGCGCTTGAAATGATCCAGATCCAGCAACAGGAAGGCCGTGGAATACCGATGCCGGATGGCGCGCAGCAATTCATGGTCGGCCCGGCGCATGAACTCGCTGCGGTTGCACAGGCCCGTGAGGCCATCGTGGCTGGCCAGGCGCTCCAGTTCCACCTGCTTGGCCGCCAGCGTGGCATTGGCCTGCGCCAGCGAACGGCTGAGCAGGATGTTGACCGTGTTCTTGCGCCCCGCCATCACCGAAAACACCAGCGCCGTCAGCGGAATGACCAGCGCACTCACACGCCCGCTGGCCAGCATGGCCGGGTCGTGCTGGGTCAGCGGCAATGCCGCGAAACACAGCACCGCGGTACCAGCGAACAGCACCACGCTGACCAGCGGGCGCAGGTAAAACACCAGGGCCACGCCAATGGCCGTGACCACCAGGGGCGTGGCCTTGGGAGTGACCCACTGGAAAAACACCGTCAGCGCCACCCCCAGCAGCAGCGTGAGCAGCGCCGCAAGCACCACCAGCCCATGCGCCACGCGGCCCGTGGGAGCGCGGCGCAGCACCTGGTGCGAGAGCGCCCCCATCACGATGGCCAGGCCCAGGCCCGAAAGATGCGTCAAGCCCACGGCCCATTGCCAGGGTGCCATATCACCCCCTGTCAGCCAGCCCTTGAGCACCCACCCGCTGGCCCCCAGAAACACCGGCAGCGCCAGCAGGGAACCCAGCCGCAGCCTGCGCAGGTTGTCAATCGTGACCTGATCCCTCACCTGCACATCGTCGGCCGCGGCAGCGCGCAGGCGCCGGACCATATCTGTCAGAAAGCGCATATATGTGGTGTGACCCTGTTCCAAGGCAGTTACCAGGGCATTATCCGCCCTGTCTCCCGCAGGACCCCAGCCGCGCCTGCGCTTGCGCTACGCTTGGGCCCATGACCGACACCCGGATTGCCATGCAAGAACCCCTACGCGCACTGTCCCTGCAAGGCGCCACCAACTTCCGTGACCTGGGCGGCTACCGGGGCCACGGCGGGCGTCCGCTGCACTGGCGCCGCATCTTCCGCTCCGACCACCTGGCCGCACTCACCCCCCCCGACCTGGCCCAGCTGCAGGCCCTGGGCGTGGCGCGCGCGGTGGACTTCCGGGGCGAGGCCGAACGTGCCGCACTGGCCTACCAGTGGCCCGGCGTGGCCTACCACCCGCTCACCATCGAGCCCACCGTGGTGCAGCGTGCCCAGGCGCTGCTGCGTGCGGGCCAGCAGCTCACTGCACAGGACGCCGTGGACCTGATGCAGGACACCTACCGCGGCTTTGTGGGCGACAACGCGCCGCGCTTTGCCGCACTGTTCCGCCTGCTGCTGGAAAACGAGGCGCCCCTGGTCTTCCACTGCACCGCAGGCAAGGACCGCACAGGCTTTGCCGCAGCCCTCATCCTGCTGGCCCTGGGCGTGCCGCGCGACGTGGTGATGCAGGACTACCTGCTCACCAACGCCCTCTACCGCCCACCCACCGGCCTGGCCAGCCCCGCACCGCGCGAGGTGCTGCAGGTGCTGTGGCGCGTACAGGAAGACTTCCTCGACGCCGCGCTGCACCTGGTAGACACCGAACATGGCGGCATCACGCCGTACCTGGAGGATGTGCTGGGCGTGGACAGCGCTGCCCGCAAAGAGCTGGCACAGCGCTATTTGCAAGCGCTGTAAGCAGCGGTATCCGGCCCCACGCCGGGCGGGACAGCCGCCGCCAAAAGTTGTATACCTGCACACCCCCACAGCAGGAGCGACCCCATGCAAGTCCAGCCCTACCTGTTTTTTGACAGCCGCTGCGAAGAGGCGCTGGCCTTTTATGGCGAAGCCCTGGGTGCCCAGGTCACCGCGCTGATGCGCTACCGGGACAGCCCCGAACCACCGCCGCCCGGCAACGCCATGGACGGTGAAAAAATCATGCACGCCAACCTGCAAATTGGCGAGGCGCAGATCATGGCCTCGGACGGGCAGCGCCCAGGTGAGGGCGTGTTCAAGGGCTTCTCGCTCTCCATCGCCCCGGCCACGGACGCCGAGGCCCGGCGCCTGTTCGACGCCCTGGCCGATGGAGGCCAGGTGCAAATGCCCTTCGGCCCCACGTTCTTTGCCACCGCATTCGGCATGGTGGCAGACCGCTTTGGCGTGGGCTGGATGGTGATCGTGCCCCGGTAGCCCCCTCTGCCGGGACAGGCCGCCAGGGAAAATTGCTATTAATTTAATAGCTTATAGCGCTTTATGCACAAGCGTTAGAGGCTAATTTTATTTAAAATTTTTTCTTCGGACTTAAATTCCGAACACCTTGAGCAGCGAATCCGCCACCCCCTCCAGCCCCCGCCGCACGCGCCCGCCGCGCACCAGCGTGTGGGGCATTTCCTCGTAGACATAAAACCCGCTGGCGCCATCAAAGCTGTCGTTCAACAGCCCCTGCTTGCCCAGCAGGTACGCCCCGAAGGTGTCGCTGCGCCGGGTGGTGTAGGCCAGGTTGGCGTTGAAACCGATGGTGGCGGCCTGCTGGATGCTGCGCCCCTGGCCGGCCCGCTCCACCCGCACGCCCCGGCAGCCCTGCACGATGAGTTGCGCCGGGCCATGAAACGCCAGGTAGCGCAACTGCAGCGTCAGCCAGGCATGCAGGCTGCCCAGCCGCCAGTGCGACGTGATGCGTACGGGCGCGTCCCGGCGCTGCAGCACGCCCACCAGGTTGTGCGGCTGCATCACCAGGGCCGCGCCAGCGGGCAGGTGCAGCATGCCAATCTCGCTGTGCGGGTCGTGCGTGGCCGACACCACGTAACGGGCCGCCTCCTGGGTGCGCACGCGGGTCAGCGCCACCAGGCCCGAGGCCAGGCTGGTAAAGGGGTACTGCGTGCTGAACAGCCAGCAGGTGTTCTTGTCGCCCTGCACGGCAGTGCTTTGCAAAAACTCGGGGTGCACCAGCAGTTCGTGGTCCGGGTCCACCCGCACCTCGTGCGACACGGCCGAGGGGCCGGGCACCAGCGCCACCGCGCCCAGGGTGTGCGGCAGCAGGCGCACGGGCGGGCGGCGCTGCGCCAGCGGCGCCAGCACAAAGTAGAGCAGCGCCTTGACGCCCAGCGGCGTGAGCACGACACCCAGCAGGATCAGCAGCGCCGTGGGCACAACCTGCTGCACCGGCACGGCCAGGCGGCGGGCCCAGTGCTCGCCCTGCTCGGCAATCAGCGCGGTGTGGCGCGTCTGCAGCGTGTCGGCCAGGGCCTGCAGCGGAGCCTGGTGGGGTTCAAACGCGCCCAGCGGCGCGGGGGCGGGTGCGGCCTGCGCCACCCGCATGCGTTGCGCAGCATGGTCGGCGGCGGCGCGCTGGTTGGCGGCCAGCAGGGCCGCCTGTTGCTGGCGCAGGTCTTCGCACGCCGTGCGCTCGGGCGATGCCACGGGCAGGCGGCATTTGATGGGGTGGTTCTCCAGCAGCGCCTGGCGCTCGGCCTGCACAGCCTGCCACTGCGCGTACAGCCGCGCATGGTTCTGGCGCAGCCGCTCCAGCTCAGCGCGCTGCTGCTCTGCACTCTGGGTGGCTTGCAGGCGCCAGCGCAGCTCCTGCACATAGGCGCGCTCCTGTTGCAGTAGCTGGATGTCCACGTCCAGGCGCAAGGCCTGCAGGTGCGCCTGAACGAAGGGCGTGCGTTCGGCATCCAGCAGCACCACGCCGCCCAGGCCCGCGCGCTCTTGCTGCGCACGGCGCAAGCGCTCGTCCAGCGTCTGCAGCCGCTCGGTCAGCACCGCCAGCGGGGCGGCGGCCAGGCCGGTGGTGTGCTGGCGGCTGGCCGCGGCCTGCGCCTGGATGTGGCCCGAG
>C687J35021_10003681_pt1 | contig 10471 bp, 20 predicted proteins | sample RifCSPhighO2_12_FD_35021 | JGI IMG/M metagenome (IMG submission 35021)
AAATACCAGCAGTTGTTCCTGCCGCTGAAGCCGGAGCCACAGGGGAAAGAATACCGTTGATAGTGCCTGACGTACCCGAAGGAAGAAGGGTAAAAGGATCACTAGCCCCAGGAGTTGCCTGACGAAGCTTATCTGCCCAAATACGTACATAGGTGGAACGAGCTTGTTTCGTCTTATCCTGGACTAAATTACCAATTGCCCAACGAGAACCTTCCGCTACTTGATCTCTTTCCACTTGGTTAATAACAAGTGACATGGAGAAGACTCTTTGAGGGACTTCTGCCATAGTGATACCTTCATCATCATTCGTAGGTATCTGATCATTTTTGCCTCTAAATGCAGCGTTTGTATTCTCACCGTACAAGATACGTTCTTTGAAGTCTTCACCACCCCCTGTCTCGAACTGAATCTTTCCCTTCATTCCGAGGACACCTACGATACCGTCAAAACGTCTTAAGGCATCGTGAAGCTTTAGGTTATGGTTATCTAGTACTTGTGAGAGTAAACGCGTAAATGGTACTGCCATCGTTTAACCCTTTATTTTTAGCTTAAGAGCTAAAATCAATGCCGTCTACACCACCTGCTTGCTGTATTAGGTCTTGAACCAAGTCAGTTTCTTTCTTATGTTTTCTGGCTGGTTCATTACTTTGTACTTTTACAGGAGGTTCAGTTTGGTTTGATTTAAGCTTCTCTCGCTCTTCAATCATCAACTTATTCGATTTCCGTCTTTCCAGCTCACCAATCTTTGAAAAATAGGCATTATTGAATGCAATCTTTAAAGAACCAGCCCCTAAGCCTTGATAAGAAGGATTCTTGGTTAACCAGTCAGTCAGTTCTGGTAAAACCTCCTCATCATAAGAGAGTCCATAATCATTTGCTAACTTACGAAGATCTGCTTCCTCGGCTTCAAATACTTTATCCTCTGCCTCTTTGGCATACTTATCATTGTCGCTTTTAAGCTGTTTAATAACTTGGTCATACTGATTAATTCCAAGTCTTTCCTTAAGCTCTGCAATGGCTTCCTCCTGTTCAGGAGTTAGCTGTAAAGCTTGCCTTTTAGGGGTTTCTTTGGGCTGTTCTTCTTGTGTGGTTTCTTGTCCTCTTGCTAAAAATTTCACTATACGAGGGTCTCTAAGAGCCGCTCTTGCTTCTTCCAATTCTTGAGCTAGCTTCTTCTTTTCCCCGTAAAGCTGTTGAAATCTAGGGTTGAGGTGAGCTGGAATCTTGGATTCCTGATCGTCTTGTTCAGCGGACTTAGCACCTTCCGTTGGTGTACTTTCTTTTTGAACAGGGCTTTCCTTCGTTGTGGGGGATGAGTCCTTAGAGACATCCGGTTTCGCTGAAGGTTCAGGCGAGGAATTAGGATTAAAATCAATTCCCTCTTTAACCGCGTCATTGATTATTGATCCCATTGTTTGTGTATCTTCTGCCATTGTGTTACTCCTTGGTATTTGCACTACTGTCGCTAGTGGGTTCGCCTGTATTTAGCTCTTACAGGTAGAGAAACTACTAAATCTTTACCCCAAAAAGAAAAGGCAAAATCAGAATGAAGCGAATCATTCATCATTTGCCTTAAGCTTAAGGACTTCTATCTTTTTGGGGACTCTAAGGGCCGTTGCAACGGTTATCCCTAGAATAAAATCTTATTTTCTTCTTTTCCTTGCTAAATTTCTTAGTACTTTGCCACCCTCTGTCTTACCAAACTTGGTTTCATACTCTCTGTCTGAAATAGCACCTTTCAGATGAAAGGTTTTATCATCATCTTCTGAATCTAGTGATACATATCTATCGCCTTTTTTCATCCCCTCGCCCCTGCAATATAATCTTCTTTGTGTGATATATCCATGTTCATTTTATTATCTTTTACAAATTGCCCTATCTTTTTTTTCATCTGTCGAGACATAAGGCGTCTTAGTTCCTTACGGTTCTCGTCTATATTACGCACCAGGTGTGCCTGGAAACTTTTGTAATGTCTTAAGCTCTCGAAGCCCTGGTGTTACTTTAGGCTTTGGAGCTTCCACCGCTGGTATTTCAACTGCTATGTTTTCGGTAACTTTCTCTACCGCTTTTGCTTTCTTAGGTCTAGCCATTTTGTTCTCCTGTGCTATGTTCTATTACTTCTTCTTTGTCTTTAGTGATTACAAGCCATCTAACTATATTAAAATCGCCTATGTATATAAGTTTCTTATCTTGCCCACCTAAAACCATCTCACGGGCTAAGGCGTCCCCATCTAATGCCTTGTGGACCATATAAAAGAATTCTCTAGTGTTCTGGTCTGGGATAAGAGCCTGGTACTTCTGCCCATTTACATTGAATGTCGTAAAATCATCAGCAAAACTATTTGTTGTAAAAGTACATACGAGACTTACGACCATAATAATCTGGACGAGTCGAGTCATATTGTTTTTGTCCTGGTTTATATCCTGGGTTATTGGCTGCTTTATAGTCTTCTTTATGTCTTGATATATTCTTCATTTCCTTCATTAGTTTCTTATTGTCATTAAGCATAACCAATCCTTCGGGATGGTCCTTGGACCTAAAATTTTTGCCTGCTTTTTCTTGCCCTCTATAACTTGTGATATCCTTCTTAAGCACTGTGTCATAATAGCTGTCAAATACTGTCGCTTGTCCAAATAAGACCCCTGTAGGTCTATAGTCACCTCCACATACACAGATCATGGTCTGTGCTTCATCCGGCATCTTGGAAGAACAAAAGGTGCAAAAGTACTCAAAATTCAAATTCTATTCCCTCTTTTAAATTCCCATCTTTGTCTTGTAAATCAATAACACAGTAATGTCCGTTAAGAGAATATGACTTAATCTTATGAGGTTCACCGTTATAATCAATGGTGTTTCCGAATTTTACTTTGGTAAAGTGAATTTTGTTCATTGGATACTTGCCTCTTGGCTCTTAGGAACGGGGGTTATTTTAGGCTGTGGGACCATCCCACCGTTTTGCATGATAACTCTTTTGGCTTGTCTTGCGGCTAATTGCATAGAATCAAGCTTCTCGACAAAACGCTTAGTATCTATGTACTCAAACTGCTCTCCTATTGCTTCGGCAATTAAGTCAATTCTTACAATCGAGCCTGTTTCTTCAAGTGCCATTGCTACCTGTGGTTGAGAGAATAATGCCATAGCCTCTGAATATTCTTTCATAAGGGTTTGTTTGTCAGGCTTAACCGCCTCATAGATATTCATTTCGTTCTCGAATATCTCATATTTCATTTCGTCCTTAAAGGCTACAGATCTTTTTTGAGTCATGTACTCTACTTGCTCGTTTTCCTCTGGTTGACCTTCAGGAACGGCATAATCTTGGGGGCTGACGTTTAGTTTCATCTCCTCCATCGAATAGTGTTGCATAAGATAAGTTTCTTTGCGTTTCTGGTTGATTANCCANTCTCTTACCTTATCNTGCATACCTGATTCACGGATTTGGGAGCCTGCTCTTGCAAGTTCATCTTGACCTANAGTNTTATTNGTTGACCTTCCGGCGACAGCTTGCTCGTCAGCTCCTAATATCTCGGTAACATTCTGTTGAAGAAGGCCCATGAAGTTAGGAAGGTCGCTTTGTACTGCAACAGAGGTTAATTGTGCGAACGTTGCTTGAGTAATAGGTTTCTTAGTGTAGATGATCCCCCCAAACTTATTGCGTTCTAAGGCTTGTTTCATACCTGTTGCTAAATCGTTTTCATGTACTAAGAGTTGATTCCTAGTTCTATCTAAGATCTTCACATAAAGAGTAGCTAGATAGTCTAAATGCTCTTGTTGTTGCGCGGCTATCTTGAAATGACTTGTAGGGTATCTTACCCCTGGTTCGTTGGTAAGAGTGAGTCCTTCAAACTGGAAACCTTTGCCTTGACACTGTGCTAGTTCGTATCGTAAAGGCTTATTGTGTTGGTCAATCCAGGTAAGTATCCATATACCGTTACGCTGTAATATATGGAGTTCGTTAAGATCTAGATCTATTTCACGGTCATCAAATCTTGAACCATGTTTATGTTGCATCTTCTCTGTAAGCTCTTGAAGTATTGTAGCATCGTAGTTACCGTTGTTCTTAAGGTTATATAACGTTCTGGGTAATCGGTGAAGCATCGCTCTCTTATTAAGAAAGTCTGCTTTGTGGTCCAACATGATATTGAGAGGGGATTCAGAAGTATTAAAGAGTCCTTCGGATTCTGCTATGGGTGCTGATTCCCTGTGTTCAAGATTGTCTATTTTTTGTTTAGGAGGTACACCCATCATAGACATCATGCCTTGTTTCATCTTGTCCATCATGCTTTCCTGACTAGGTTGATCCTCTGGGCTTTGAGACTGTGTTTCAACAAAGTCTGCGTAGTACCCCATCTTCTTCCAACCAAGGCCAAAGAACCATGCGTTCATTACGGCTTCTTGGTTCTCACGCTTTTGGTTGAGCTTAATGTCTGATTGGTTAAGTGCTTGGGCCGTAATAGCCCCTTTTCTGGGGTCTTTACGATTTAGAACGATGTTTCTAGGCATTTGGTACATGAGGTTAGGTAGGACGGTATTCGTGGCCTGGAAGAGTCTGGAATAGGTTAATAAATGCTCTCTCTTATTGTCGTTTACATCATAGAGCCTGTCTTTAGATTGTTTCTTGTTCTTTCCTCGGTACATCATGCGTAGTAGTTCTGGGTCAATGCACTCTAAGAATTCCTTTTCATGACAAGTACGCATTTTATCGGAGTAGTCTTTGTAATATGAGAAATCTAGGTCTGATAGATCTTTAAGTGCCACGATAAGCCCTCACACCTTCCGATGAAACTGCTACGCGACTATTCCCCCACCACCATGTCTTTCGTATTCGTTTACGCAACTTTAATCCCTTTACTTGTCATCCATCGTTTCCATTCTTTAGGATCGTCTTTCCATGTGAACTCAATAGGTAAAAAGCTTTCTTTTGGGTATATAGCCTTACAATCAGAACATCTGAACTTGTTTGTACCTGCAATGCGGTATGTTTGGGCTTTGTTGCCTTCTTTGCCGTAGCATTTCAAACACTTAGGAGCATCCATCAACTATTCTCACTCGATTTAAGATAGTTCACAAATTGCTTTGTTATTAGAGACACACATTTCCTACAAATATGATGATCGTTCTTAAGATAAAACTTATAGCACATTGATTTTTCTTCACATACCCAGCACATAACATCTATCTGAACAGGATCACAAGTAATACCGTTCATGAATTTTCTAATCCTAGAAGCTCTGCTTCGTGTTCGATAAGCCAGACGGTATTCCTTTTNTTAGCNGGTACTTCCGGTGGTTGTTGGGCNATNGACGGCCTACTCATAATGGCATACCTATCTGTGTCAACACTGTGATCGTCTTTCTTGTAAGGCATCCATTTCCTATCGCCTCTGTCTGAAACTTTGTTTGGTACTTCACGGTACTTAGGGATCTCATTTCTTGTATTGATGCAAGAGTCTGTACAAAAGTATCTTGGGCTTCCTACCGCTCGTCCACTATAGGGGTGTTGTCTCTTTGGATCTATGTAGAGATATTCACCCATTCGGTTAATACCTGCGTTCACATCATTTTCAGCTGGGATAACATATATATCATAATCTCTTAGTTCATCTGCAATCGAGTAGAGCTGACCTAATTTCTCACGGGTCTTATTGAATGCGCTAGGATCGGCGTACCAGGCTGATACTTGTTCACTGCCGATCATTTCTTTAATTCCTTGGCAATGTTGGGATATCAGCCTATCCTTAGCGTAATATTCTTTAAACGCTATAATATCGCCCTTAGGTGTTACCTTGTAAAGCTTGGCGCAAAAGACCCCTGAAGCGACTGCCGTATCCATTGCACCGAACGTCTCCCACCAATCTGGGAAGTCTTGGTCGGGTATAACATGATAATCTTCGTTCCACATTGGAAATATCTTGCCACTCATTACCTCTCGACTATTCATTACATATTGTTCGTAAACAGTAGGCTTTTGTACTTTAAGTATTTCAAGACTCTTTAAAAAACTCTCTGGTAACACATCTGCATTATCGAACGTAGTGGCGCGGTATAGTTCATACCCAGGCATTCGCTTAGTCGGGTCAATAGGCCAAAGCTTACTGATCCAATTATCACCATTAGAATTAGCGATAAGAAAAAGACTAGGATTACCGACATTCTTACGGCGCATACGACCAAAGAGCATAAACCATTGAGAATCATCATCAAACTCTTCGGCTTGTTCAATTCCACATACTCCTAAATTAATATTCTGAAGTGTGTTTAATTCCTCGCCGTGCCTAAACATGATGGTTGAGCCATTGTGTAACATTACTTCTTTGTTGCTACCGACTTTAAGACCTGTGTATAGTTCAAAATCTTTAATCGTCGAGTCTTTAAGATCTGTAAATTCTTTTCTAACGATAAGTGCTAAATTGTTAGGGTATTTCTCGCAGAGTCTAAGAACTCGTAATATCAGGCAAAGACTCTTTCCCGTTCCCCAAGCTGATTCCATTGCTGGAAATTGGGCTTCTGAGAATAGAAACCCGTCCTGAAAGTTCTTTAGAATTATGTCCATTTTCTGCTACCCGAATGATATTAATTACCGTTGCTAGTCCTTCAGCATCTACGTCTACTAATTGAGGTATAGCCCTTAGCACAAAGTGCTTCCCTAAATCTGCTTTGGCTTCGAGAGTTGCGGTATCACTCAAAAAAAAGTCTCGACAAGCTTTAAGACCCATTTGAATTATTTCCTTGGTATCTTTATCGTCGAGAAATGCCTTACGTCCTGACCTGCCCTTTACTCCAGCCATATTAAAATGCCATAAGTGATTGTGTCCGTTGGGCTTATAGAATGCTAATTATTGTATAATCCTATTTATCACTCTATATTAGAGCAGAATAAGGCTTAAAAGTCAATCTTTTTCTTTATTTGTCCTTATTTTATTAGGTTTATTAATAGACAAATATATAGTTATTTATCTTAATTAGCTATTGACTTGTGTGTGTGAGTGTGAGATACTATAAATAAGGAGATCAAAACAATGGCAATGAAAATGCAGAAAAGTAACCCGAAGTTCAATCCATGCCCTTGTTGTGGGTCAAGTGTAGTGTACTACCGAATAACAACGAATACCTATGCTTGTAGACGATGCGGACATAACTGGACTAAGGTAGACTTGAATAACATTAAATAAACATGTATACCATTAAAGGGGACCTAAATGAGTAAATACATAGCAGTGATTAAAGAACGCGGTAAGACGACGGACTTGGTTATAGACGCTAAAGACATGATTGAAGCGTATCAGATTGCTATAGCCAATAGAGACGCAGTAAATGGAACTTTGGTAGGGATGAGTCGTGAATTTGGAGGACATGCTTTATGAACCATGAATATGTTCCTTACGAACAAGTAAAATTAGTGCCTAAATTTAGAATGAAATCAGCGGCTAAAAAGTCAGGTTTTACAAACGAGGAAATAAAAGCAAAGTCGTTTTTAAAGCTTCATGAGGTGGCTTACTTACTCGCAATTCATCCTAGTACCGCTTATCAGTTAACTAAAAAAGGTAAGCTTCCTGGGGCGCTTAAAGTGGGTGGACAATGGTTGTTCCACAGAGAGACCTTAGAGAAAGTGATGAATACAAAATGAACCCTATATTATTCCATAAACTCAGAGAACGGTATTACTTAGATTATTCTTACGGACGACGAAGCTTTGAAGAAATGTGCGAGGCTATCGAGTCTTTGAATAAAAAATACCATAAATGGTTAATAAAATGAGAAATCTACTTTATCTTAAGGTGTTGATAGTAATAGTTTTACTATTCTCAACACAAATATGTAAACTATGCTTTGCATATGAACAAATGCCTAATTGGGAAAAACTAGCTAATGCAATTTATAAGGCCGAAGGGGGTGCCAAGACAGCTCATCCTTACGGCATTCTAACTCGCTACAAGCACACAACCCCAAGACAGGCATGTATCAATACCTTAAAGTCTAAGTACCGGGAATGGGCTTCTAATGCAAAAATAAGGGCACATCACAAAGAGTACTTAACCTACTTGGCTAGCCGTTATGCACCTATTGGGGCTTCAAACGACCCTACTGGACTCAATAACAACTGGCTTAAAAACGTGAGGTATTTCTATGAAAAATAATAAAGGCCAAGCATTCGTAGAAACAGCTCTTATTTTATCACTTTTCTTTGTGATTGTTATGTTCTTATTCGAGGGAGCTTGGTATCTCTATAACGTTAGCATTCTAAATACAGCAACGTTTCATGGGGCTAGAACATTAAGTACTGGGTTTGTAAGTGAAGAGGACGGCTATGCTCCTAATGAGTTTAAAAGACGCGATAAAACAAAGGCCTTTATTGAGCAAAAATCGAATGACTTGGGATTTAGAGGAATTGTATCAGTAAATCTTTTAACTGAGGACGGTAAAAAAACCGCCGGGAATCCCGGTGACTGGGTAAAGGTGAGTACTACAGGAAAAATCAATTCTTTCTGGAATCCCGGAGGCTATAAAGTCACAACCACTAATTGGACCCGTAACGAAAACTTTTACATAGAAGGAGAAAACAATGGACATTGATCGAGTTCTTACCGATAGAGCTGATAGATACTGGGCTGGTTTTGAAAAGTTTGATAATTGGTATGGGCAAAATAAAGCTTATCTTAAATCAAGATACCTAGAATTATACGGTGATATTGTCACCATCAAAGATCATATTAATTTTGAACAATGGGCCGAACTTCAATACGAAAAAAGATAAGACTTTTAACAGGCTTAGGTCCAAAGATTTTGGGACCGGATTGGTCTTTAGACCTAAGTGCGCTCGTGAGGGGACGCATTTATCCTGTTAAAAGTACCTCTAGTGTGCCTAGAGAGTGGTAAGAGTAAAGGCTACAGTACTAACGTAAGTTCCTGAGGCCTGATCGGGTGGAACAGGTTGCCAGGTTGGGAAGGGTTTCGACCCATCCGCATTACCACCGGACAAAGCATAAACGAGTTCTATCACAGCGGCTTGACCTTCAGGGTTTGATTGGTAAAGAATCTTACTAAAGCCAGTTGCAGATTGAGGACCCCCTGGAAGTAAGTTATCTCCGACGATGTCGGTTTGAGCAGTATCCCCTCGGTGAGCTTGGGCAGGGAATACTCCAAGGGCTTGAGGAAGAGTGTTTGTACCGGATTTCATGTCAATCATGTCTGAGGTGATATTGTAACGTTTGCCGGATGTGTTAGCACCTAAGAATACGTGGAAGGCCTTACCGCGAAGGGCATAGGCTTCCCCAGTGGGGGATGAGTCTCGTACTAGTGTACCGTGATCCATTGAGGTCACAGGAGATCCAAGATTCCCTGGGGCAATTTCGGGAACAATGGTAACGCCAAGAGTTAAGATGTCATCTACTGTCGCCGTGATTGTACGAACCTTAGGAGGTGTAGTTGCCGCAAAACCTTGAGATTGTAAGACGATTGTAAGTAATAAAACTAGAGCTATTTGTTTCATTTGATCCTCCAATATTTTTTAAGTGTACATAGTAAAAAAGATTATTTCAAGGCTTAAAAATATCGTTTATAAGTCTTGAATAATGAAGTAATACTAAATCGTAATATGTATTGTCTGGTTAGTAATTAACTAATCTTAAATAAGGAGGTAAAAGCGGTGTCACAATACGAATTTGCTCTTAAATTCATCGAAACAGACGAAGGACATGAGGACTTTAAAAACTGGTTTGATTNTGAATATCCTAATGAGTTTAATAATTATTTTCTTGGATCCTAATGACGAGGCTCATTTTTGGGAGGTATTTCATCANTACGAGTTTATATCTAAATACTTAGTGAGCCAGTGGATTCAATGGGTAGAGACTGATTTCTGGGAATGGGCTATGTCCGAAGAACTGAAAGACGGCGGTGAAAAATGAGCCGCGGCGGTAAGCAAGTCTACATGCCTAAAAGAATACTTATGTTTTTAAGATGGTTCAGATTTGTTGAAGGTCTTGATATCAGACAAATGGCAAAGATACTGAAACTTCCAAAAAGTACCTACTACGAAATAGAAACTAAATCTAAATCAATAATAGGCTATAATAGTGCAGAAAAGATTGTAAGGTTTATATTTTCATGATCTGGGAAGCCTACACCCCAAAACCAAGCGGAAGAAAACAACCAAAACTTAAAACAGTTAAATGTTCTAGAGATAATTGTAATGTCATAGCTCTTTCCTATTATAAACAAACTAAAAGAATAAAAAAGTTACTCTCTGAAAGACCTTTATGTTTTGGTTGTAGTAGATTTTTCCATACGGTTTATTAAATAAACACTTGACAAGAAAATCTTGATATGATTCAATCTTCATTGAAAGGTAATAGGCACTAATGGAATTGCATACCTTAAAACTAAATAAACAATTTTTACTTAGTAACGTCTATGCAGCGTTATTAGGGCCTTCCCCACAGAGTTAGAAATAGCTTTGTGGGGTTCTCGTTTT
>C687J35021_10003682_pt1 | contig 10471 bp, 8 predicted proteins | sample RifCSPhighO2_12_FD_35021 | JGI IMG/M metagenome (IMG submission 35021)
AAGCGATTGAAAAAGGCGCCGACGGCCTGGTTCTGGTGGCCACAGGCGCGGGTGGCCACGCTGGTCGCCAGTCGCCCTTCGCCTTGGTTCAGGAGACACGCGCCTGGTTCGATGGTCCGATCGCGCTATCGGGCTCCATTGCCCACGGCTCCTCCATCCTCGCAGCCGAAGCCATGGGTGCCGACTTTGCCTATATCGGTTCGGCGTTCATTGCGACGCAGGAAGCCCATGCGCAGCCCGAGTACAAGAAGGCAGTCATCGAAGGCAGTGCTGAAGACATCGTCTACACCGACTTCTTCACGGGCGTTTGGGGTAACTACCTTGGCCCGTCCATCGTCGCCGCCGGCATGGATCCGCAGAACATGCCAAGTGCTCACCCTTCCGACATGGATTTCGGCGGCCCGGAAGGCGGTCCCAAAGTCAAGGCATGGAAGGACGTCTGGGGCTGCGGTCAGGGCATCGGTGTGCTGCACGACATCCCGTCGGCAGGCGAGTTGATCCAGCGCTTTGCCGATCAGTACCTTGCGGCCCAACAGCGCCTCGGCCGACGGGTCGCCTGAGTCACTGTACAACGCCGAAGTCATTCACGAAGACCTTGTTGGGTCAAAGACTCGAATGAGTCATGCTTGACCTTCTGATCGATAGAGGGTGGCACCCATTTTTCCGCTCAACAACCCTCCCGCGAAAGAGTCCTGAACTGCCTAAGCGTAACCCAATCTGCCTCCCGCCTTTATTCCACCTTGGCTGAATGCTATGAATTCAAGAGCATTTGGCAACGCCAGGAAATTGAGGTCTTTTGCCAGCCCAGCGAGACGTTCCGTCATTGTCCCGTTGGAGACCAGGTTGTAGCATTTCTGTGCTGAATACGCATGCATTCCATATTCCGCACAACACTGCAACAACAGGAGACAAATATGGCGAATTACAAGCTGCTCATCAACGGTGAACTGGTCGATGGCGCATCCACCATGGAAGTCATCAACCCCGCCACCGAAACGGTACTGGCCCTGTGCCCCCGCGCCGACGAGGCGCAAATGGAGGCCGCCATTCAAGCGGCAAAAGCCGCCTTCCCAGCCTGGTCTCGCCGCCCCATCGCGCAGCGCAGGGACTTGTTGCTGAAACTCGCTGACACAATGGATGCGCAACAGGAGGATTTGGCGCGCGTGCTGACCCAGGAGCAAGGCAAACCGCTCGGCGAAGCCACGACCGAGGTTTTATGGACGGCTCTATTCATCCGTGGCATTGCCAGCCAGGAACTGCCGGTCAAGATTCTTGAAGACAGCGAGACCATGCGCGTTGAGCAGCACCGGCTGCCGCTGGGCGTGGTGGGCGCCATCATTCCCTGGAATTTCCCACTGCTGCTGATGGCATTCAAATTGCCCGCCGCCCTGCTGGCTGGCAACACGATCATTATCAAGCCAGCCCCCACCACGCCTTTGGCCACCTTGAAGATTGGCGAGATCATGGCCGGCACTTTCCCGGCGGGCGTGGTCAACGTCGTCACCGACCAGAATGACCTGGGCGGCTATCTGACCCAGCACCCGGACGTGGCGAAGATCTCGTTCACAGGCTCATCCGCCACTGGGAAGAAAGTGATGGCATCCGCCGCAACCTCCCTCAAGCGCCTGACCCTGGAGCTGGGTGGGAATGATGCCGCCATCGTCCTGCCGGGCGCTGACCCGGCCAGCGTTGCCCAAGGCATCTTCAATGGGGCTTTTTTGAATGCCGGGCAGGTCTGCATCGCGGTCAAACGCGCTTATGTGCATGAATCAATTTATGACGACGTGGTTGACCGCCTCGCAGCCCTGGCAAAACAGGTGGTGGTAGGCAACGGATTGGACCAGGGCACAACCATGGGGCCCATACAGAACCGGATGCAATATGCAAAGCTCAAGGAATTCCTGGAAATAGCCAGGAAGGATGGCCGTATCGTGGCAGGCGGCGAAGCCGAGGGCCAAGCCGGATTTTTCATCCGTCCAACCATTGTCGCCGACATTAAGAATAGCTCACGACTGGTTCAAGAGGAGCAGTTCGGGCCGGTCTTGCCTGTCATCAAATACTCCGACCCTGAAGAAGCACTGACCAGCGCAAACGATTCCCCCTGGGGCCTGGGTGGTTCCGTCTGGGGGGCGGATAGAGAAAAAGCGCGCGAGATTGCGTTGCGGATGTATTCAGGCACGACCTGGATCAACAAGCATCTTGATATTGGCCCCGCAATTCCCGTTTGCGGCGCCAAACAATCTGGAATGGGCGGAGAACTGGCCGAGGAAGGATTGCTGGAATTCACGCAGCTTCACATCATTAACGAAGCCCGCTGATTTTCATGGGTTGAACCTGGGGATTCTCTCTACGGATCCCCAGGACGCAGCGCTACTTTGGACCGTCGCCCTCAAAGCGATGAGCACAAATGCCCGCCGTCCACCGGCACGCAGGCGCCGGTCATCCACGACCCGGCCTCGGTCGCGAGCAGCAGGAACAGGCCGTTCAGCTCTTCCGGTTTGCCCAGGCGGCGCATCGGGACGCGCTGGATGAGCGCCTTGCCATAGGCGGTGTCCCACATGGCATCGGTCATCTCGGTGCTGATGTAGCCCGGCTCGATGGCATTGACGCGGATGCCGTGGCGCGCCCATTCGAGCGCAAGGCTTTTGGTCATGTGTACCACTGCGGCCTTGGACGTGGCATACAGCATGGCGCCCGGCATCACGCGCTCGCCCAGGATGGATGCGATGTTGATGATGGAGCCGCCCCGCCCGGCATCCACCCAGCGCTGCGCGGCACGCGCGGCCACCAGCCACACGCCGCGCACGTTGGTCGCCATCAGCGCGTCGAAGTCGGCCGCAGGCAGCGTGAGCGACAGGCCGTCGTTGGCAGCCCCGGCGTTGTTGACCACCACGTCGAGCGTGACGCCCAAGGCGTCCAGTTCGGCAAAGGCGCCGTCGATGGACTGCTCGGAAGCCACATCCATTTCCAGCACCGTGACTTGCGGCGCACCGAGTTTTTCGAGTTCCAGCGCGAGCTTGTCGAGCCGGGCCTTGCGCCGCGCCGCGATCACCACCTTGGCCTTGCAACCGGCGGCCAGCCGGGCAAAGTTTTCGCCCAGGCCCGACGAGGCCCCCGTGACCAGCACCTGCTTGCTGGCCAGCATTGCACCCAGATCCATAGCGTCTCCTCTTCAGCGTTCACCATCGATGTCGCGAGGTTAGCGCAGGGCCCTCCGGCTATGGGGATGCCGCCTGCCTGCATCCGTCAAAAGAGGCTTCTTGTCAGCCGATAGAGACGATCCGTCATTGCCGCACCAAACACCGTTTCCTACGATCGCCTGCATCCCTTGAGGCACCCGGAGCGTCGCACAAAAGCACGCCACGGTGCCGACGTTCCGGCCCGATCGGCCAAGGCGTTGAGGGGCAAGTTCTGGAGACAACAAATGCTGCAACAGTCCGCCATGGAGTTGTCCATCGGCCATGTAGATGTGATGGAAACGGTCCTTGAAGGCCGCTTCCAGCACTGGGATCTTTCTTCCCCGGCAAAGCCTGCCGCAGTCCAGGCGACGCTGCAACGGCACGAATTCGCCGGGGCTTTCCTTGTGCATACCGTGACCGAACCCGGCGTCGGCCAGCTTCTGTCTGGACATTCGCCATTCGATGAGGTGCTCTGCCTGGGGCTGCAGCTGAACCTGAGCGGCCGGGTGCAGTTGCAGCAGTGGGACGCACCGGTTTGCGAGGGCGACATGTTCCTCTGGCGCACCGACCAGCGGCAGAACCATGAGGTGCTGGAGCGCACCCACAGCGTGTCGCTGATGATTCCCTGGCAGCTCATGCGCGAGCAGTTGCCGAGGCGCAAGCAGCCGCCGACAGCCTGCCGCATGGATAGCCGCACAGGCGTGGGCTCGCTGCTGAGCCAGCACCTGATGGGGCTGGCCAAGGAGATCGGCGCCATGCCGCCCTCTGCACACCTTGCCCTGTGCCGCACGGCGATCGGGCTGCTGGATCTTGCGTTGCCAGAGCCGGAGAGCGCCACCCGGTTCACGGCCATGGCCGCGTTGCGCGAACGGGCGCTGGCCTACATCGCCCAGCATTTGCACGAGGATGACCTGAGCCCGGCACGCATCGCCGCCGCGCTCGGCATTTCGCGGCGCTACCTGCACGCGCTGTTTGCGCAGGGCGACACCACGGTGGTCGGCCACATCCTGGAAAGCCGGTTGCAGGCGTGCTGGCGGGCACTGATTGACCCGGCCTGCAGGCACCAGCAAATCTCGCAGATCGCCTTCCACTGGGGCTTCAACTCCACCAGCCACTTTTGCCGCGCATTCAAGCAACGCTTTGGGATGCCGCCCAGCGATGCGCGCGGGATGGGAGTCCATGGCCCGGCCATGGGCCAGGCCCGGCCAGCCGGGTTTTCCCTTGTGCACGCAAAGTCACTCGCCATGCGCTGGCGGGCAAGACGTGCATGGGCTGAATGCCGACGATAGGCCAAGTCTTCCACCCTTCACCTTCACAGCACCCACTTTCCGAGGAACGACCCCATGCTGCCGCAACTGCACCGCCAACCCTGGATGGACAGCGACATCGAGACCTTTCGTGACCAGGTTCGCCGCTACATCGCCGCCGAGATGGCTCCGCACCTGCCCGTCTGGCGCGAACAGGGCTACATCCCGCGCGAGGTCTGGCGGCCCTTCGGCGAAATGGGTTTCATGCTGCCCGAGCTGCCCGAGGAATACGGCGGCGCCGGGGCCAGCCTCGCCTACCAACTGGTGGTGCAGGACGAGCTGACAAAGGCCGAGATGCCGAACAACGTCACGGTGCACAGCATCGCCTCGCACTACATCATGGACTTCGGTACCGAGGCGCAGAAGCAGCGCTGGCTGCCCAAGCTGGGCAGCGGCGAGATGCTGGTCGGCATCGCGATGACCGAGCCGGGCTGCGGCACGGACTTGAAAGCCATATCCACCCGCGCGCGCCGCGATGGCGACCACTACGTGATCGACGGCGCCAAGACCTTCATCACCAATGGCTTCACCTGCAATCTGCTGATCGTGGTCGCGCGCACCGGCGAGGCGGGCAGCCGGGGCCTGTCGCTGATCGTGCTGGAGACAGAAAACCTGCCCGGATTCCGCGTGGGCCGCCTGCTCGAGAAGATCGGCATGCCCGCGTCGGACACCGCCGAACTCTTCTTCGACGGGGTGCGCGTGCCGGTCGATCAACTGCTGGGCGGCGTCGAGGGGCATGGTTTCAAGCAGTTGATGGGCCAGTTGCCCTACGAGCGCATGTCCATTGCCGTGCCAGCGGCAGCCGTCATCGACCGGGCCGTGGAGCTGACCATCGAATACACGAAGGAGCGCAAGATTTTCGGCGCGCCGCTGTTCGACATGCAGACCACGCGCCACAAGCTGGCCGAGCTGGCCACCATCGCCCACGTGGTGCGCACCTTCGTCAACGACTGCACCCAGCGGCTGCTGGACGGCACGCTGGACGACGAGGCCGCCTACATGGCCAAGTGGTGGTGCACCGAGCAGCAGTGCCGCGTGACCGACGAGTGCCTGCAATTGTTCGGCGGCTATGGCTTCATGGCCGAGTACCCGATCGCGCGCATGTACGCCGCCTCGCGCGTGCAGAAGATCTACGGCGGCGCGAACGAGGTCATGAAAGAACTGATCGCGAGGAAGCTGTGAACGCTGCGCACACGTTGCAAGGACTGCTGCAAAGGCCGCTGCACGGCGTCCGTGTGGTGGAGTTCGAGGGCATCGGGCCGGGCCCGCTGGCCGCCATGATGCTGGCCGACATGGGCGCCGAGGTGACGGCGCTGGCACGGGCCGAGCAGGCCGCCGGGGCGCAATCGCTGGGCGGGGCGGCGGCCAACCCGCTGCACCGTGGCAAGACGGTCGAGATCACCGACCTGAAGTCGCCTGGCGGCAAGGCGCGCGCCCTGGAACTGATCGCCCAGTCCGACGTTTTGATCGAGGGCTTTCGCCCTGGCGTGATGGAACGGCTGGGGTTTGGCCCCGCCGAATGCGCGGCGCTCAATCCCCGGCTGGTCTATGGCCGGATGACGGGCTGGGGCCAGGACGGCCCGCTTGCCCAGGCTGCGGGCCACGACCTGAACTACGTGGCGCTGACGGGCCTGCTGTCGCTGTCGGCGCACAGGGGGCAAGCGCCCATCGTGCCGCCCTCGGTGCTCGGGGACGGTGCCGGGGCGCTGGGCATGGCTTTTGGCATCGCCTGTGCGCTGGTCGATGCACGGGCCACTGGTCGTGGCCGGGTCGTGGACGCCGCCATCATCGACATCGTGGCCATGCTGGGCACGCTGGTTCATTGGATTCGCGCCAACGGGCAGATCGACGGCGCACAGCCCAGCCCGTTCCACGATTCGCCGTTCTACGACGTGTACGCCTGCGCCGACGGCGGCTTCATCAGCCTCGGCGCGATCGAGCCGCCTTTCCACGCACTGCTGCTGTCCAGGCTGGGCCTGACGGACGTGAACCCCGCCGACCAGTACGACACGGCGACCTGGCCAGCGCTCAAGGCGCGCATCGCAGCCCTCATCCGCAGCCAGCCCAGGGCGCACTGGTGCGCATTGCTCGAAGGCAGCGACGCCTGCTTCGCACCCGTGCTCAGCCTCGCCGAGGCGGCGCGGCATCCGCACAACGCGGCACGGGGCATCTACCAGACCACCCCTTCCGGCGCCATCGAAGCGGCCCCGGCCCCACGGTTCCAGGCACTCAACGCAACCACCACCCAGGAGACAAAGAAATGACTGCTAACACCCACATCGTCCGCGGCTGCCCGTCCACCACCGGCAACGAGCGCCAGCTCAACACCACCACGCTGATCCGGCACGCCGCGCGCACCCACGGGGACCAGGAGATCGTCTACCGCACACCCGATGGCGGCTGGGACCGCTACACCTATGCCGACTGCTACGCCCGCGTCTGCCGCAGCGCCAATGCCCTGCGCGCGCTCGGTGTCGGGCCCGGCGACCGCGTCGGCATCCTGGACTGGAACAGCCGGCGCCACTTCGAGCTGTACTGGTCCATCCCCGGCCTGGGTGCCGTCATGTTGCAGATGAACCTGCGCCTGGGCGCCGAAGACCTGGGCTACGTGGTCGGCCACAGCCAGGTGTCCTACGTGTGCGTGGACGAGACATTGCTGCCCATTGCCGAATCCATTGCAGCGAATTCGCCCCAGATCAAGGGCTGGATCGTCATGACCGACAAGCCGCTGGATCAGATCAAGACCACGCTCAAGCCGCTGCTGCACTACGAAGACCTGCTGGCCGCCGCCGACACGAAGATCGACTGGCCCGAGATCGACGAAACCTCGGCCTACAGCGCTTGCTATACCACTGGCACCACGGGCCGGCCCAAGGGCGTGTACTACTCGCACCGCGGCATCTACATGCACTCCACGGGCATGGCCACCAACCTGGGCATGACGCTGGACGACTGCGTCATGCTCATCACCCCCATGTTCCACGGGCAATGCTGGGGCCTGCCGCAGGCCGCCACGCTGCTGGGCGACAAGATCGTGCTGCCGGGCCGCTACGCCGCCGAAGACACCAAGCCGTTGGTGGATGCCATGATCGCCGAGGGCGTGACGGTCACCAACGGCGCACCGGCCATCTTCCAGCCCATGCTGCAGTACATCGAGACGATGCCGGTCAAGCCGGACTTCAGCCGCATGCGCATGCTGTCCGGCGCGAGCGAGCCGCCGCTGTCGATGATGATCGGCTTCTATGAACTCACCGGCGCCGAGGTGGTGCATGGCTACGGCGCCACCGAAGCCACGACGCTGGTGACGATGAACCGCCTCAAGTCCACGCTCAGGAAGCGCCTGACCGAGGAAGAGCGCTGGAACCTCAAGCGCAAGCAGGGCCTGGTGCTGACCGGGGTGGACATCCGCATCGTCGATGCCGACGACAAGGACTTGCCGCACGACGGAAAGTCGGCGGGCGAGATCTGCGTGCGCGGCCCCTGGATCACGGCCAGCTACCACGACATGCCCGATTCCGGCGACCGCTTCCTGGAAGGCGGCTGGTGGCGCTCGGGCGATGTGGGCACGGTGGACGAGAACGGCTACCTCAAGGTCACCGACCGCATCAAGGACGTAATCAAGAGCGGCGGCGAATGGATCTCTTCCATCGACATGGAAAACCTGCTCATGGGCCACCCGGCCGTGCGCGATGCCGCCGTGGTCGGCGTTCCGCACCCGAAGTGGCAGGAGCGGCCCCTGGCCTTGGTGGTGCTCAAGCCCGGCCAGCAGGCCACCCAGGAACAACTCAAGGAACACCTGGGCAGCGCCTTCGCCAAGTGGCAGTGGCCCGACCAGGTCCTGTTCGTCGAGGCCATCCCCAAGACCAGCGTCGGCAAGCTCGACAAGAAGCGCATCCGCGCCGAGCAGGCAGACCGCTACGCCGAGTGACACCACTGTGCGCGACACCCACTTTCTACCCTGGAGAACCCCATGAACGACCATGAACCCGTAATCGTCGGCGCGCTGCGCACCCCCGTGGGCAAGCGCGGCGGGCGCTTGCACAAATGGCATCCCGTCGATCTGATGGCCGAGACGCTGCGCCAACTGGTCGAGCAATCCGGCGTGAACCCGGCAGACCTGGACGACGTGATCGTCGGCTGCGTGCTGCAGTGGGATCAGCAGCACGGCAACCTGGCCCGCCATGCCGTGCTGGCGGCGGGGCTGCCCGAATCCGTCCCGGCGGTGACGGTGGACCGGCAATGCGGCTCCGGCCAGCAGGCGGTGAGCTTTGCAGCACATGGCATCCAGGCCGGTGCCTACCAGTTGGCCATTGGCGGCGGGGTGGAGTCGATGTCGCAGGCGCCGCTGCCGCCGTCGTTCAAGCCCGGCGCGCCGCTGGGCTCGCAATACAGCCCGCGCGAACTGGCGCGCTACCAGGACAACCCGCTGATACCGCAAGGCGTTTCGTCGGAGTTGCTGAACTCGCGCTTCGGCCTCACGCGCGAGACCCTGGATGCTTCCGCCGTGCGCAGCCACAAGCGCGCCCACGAGGCGATTCAGGCCGGCCGCATCAAGGATCAACTGGTGCATCTGACCGAGGATCCGGCCGACCCGAACAGCCCCGTCGTCGCCACCGACGAGGGCGTGCGCGCCAACCCCGACCCCGAGAAGCTGGCCACGCTGAAAGCCGTGTTTGCCGCCGACGGCGCCACCACTGCCGGTAATTCGTCGCAGATCAGCGATGGTGCCGCCGCGCTGCTGATGGCCAGCCGCGCCTATGCCAAGAAGCACGGCCTGAAGCCGCGCGCGCGCTTCGTCAGCACGGCAGTGGCCGCCGCCGACCCGGTGATCCAATTCACCGCCGTACTCGACTCCACCCGCAAGGCGCTGAAGGAGTCGGGCCTCACCATCAACGACATCGACCTGTTCGAGGTCAACGAAGCCTTTGGCGGCGTGCCGTTGATGTTCCAGAAGGAATTCGGCATCCCCGACGACCGCCTGAACGTCAACGGCGGCTCGATGGCCATCGGCCATCCGCTGGGCTCCACCGGCGCGCGCATGCTCACCGACCTGTTGTACGAACTGGAGCGCCGGGGCGCCCGCTATGGCCTGCAGACCATCTGCGAGGCGTCGGGCACGGCCAACACCACCATCATCGAGCGGCTGGCATGAGCGGGGCCACCATGAGCGAAACCAGCGAAGTGCTCGTCAGCCGCGAAGGCGCCGTCGTCACCCTGACCATCAACCGCCCGCGCGCGAAGAACAGCCTGAACGGCGCGGTGTTTGCGGGCCTGTCCGCACAGTTGGCGCAACTGCGCGACGACGATGCCGTGCGGGCCGTCGTCATCACCGGCGCCGAGGGCGTGTTTTGCGCCGGTGCCGACATCACGGCGTTTGACGTGCTGCGCGCCGCGCCGCTGCTGGGCGACCGCTCGGCGACGGGCTGGGACTTCTTTGCGGCGCTGGGGCGTTTTCCCAAGCCCGTCATCGCGGCGGTGGAAAAGCTCGCGCTGGGCGGCGGCACCGAACTGGCGCTGGCCTGCGACATCGCCATCGCCGGCGAGTCCGCCAAGTTCGGCGTGCCGGAAGTCAAGCTGGGCGCCATCCCCGGTGCGGGCGGCACCCAGCGCCTGGTTCATGCCATCGGCAAGTCCAAGGCCATGGCCCTGCTGCTGACTGGCGATTTCATGGACGCCCGCAAGGCTTGCGACGTCGGCATCGTGGCCGAAGTGACGGCGGACGGCCAGGCCCTGCCGACGGCGCTGGCGATGGCCCGCCGGATTGCGGCCAATTCGCCGCTGGCCGTGGCGCTGGCCAAGGATGCGGCCCTGGCCAGCTTTGAAACCCCGCTCGCGCAGGGCCTGGAGCATGAGAAGCGCAATTTCGTCGTCGCTTTGCGTTCGGCCGACAACCTGGAAGGGCAAGCGGCATTCCTGGGCAAGCGCACCCCCAAGTTCACCGGCCAATAGCGCCCGTCCGTCACCTCACAAGGAAAAACCATGCAA
>C687J35021_10003685_pt1 | contig 10462 bp, 8 predicted proteins | sample RifCSPhighO2_12_FD_35021 | JGI IMG/M metagenome (IMG submission 35021)
CCCGAAGGTGGACGAAGACGCTACACGAAAGCAATAAACGGTGGAATGTTGTCGTCGCACACCGGAGAAGCGGGAAAAGCACAGCTTGTGTCAACCACCTTATCAGGGACGCCATTAGGACAACTAAAAGCAGATATGCGTTCATTTCACCAACGTATAAGCAAGCCAAGGCTACTGTTTGGGATATGCTGAAGACACACGCCGGACTAGTCCAAGGCGTTAATTTCAACGAGGCGGAGTTAAGAGTTGATTTTGCGAACGGATCAAGAATAACCTTATTTGGTGCTGACCACCCGGATAGTTTGCGCGGCTTGGCGTTATGGGGTGTTGTGTTTGATGAGTACAGTCAACAACCTAGTAACATATTTTCAGAGGTTATACGTCCGGCATTAGCCGATCATAAGGGCTATGCGATATGGGTTGGGACGCCAAAAGGCAAGAATGAATTTTATAGATTATATGAGAACGGGAAAACAAAAGAGAATTGGTTGAGCCTACTTTTGACCGTAGATGATACCGGCTTGATTGACGAAAAAGAACTGGAGGACGCCAGACAATCAATGACAGAGGATGAGTATAATCAGGAATGGTATTGTTCGTTTGAAGCCTCCATTAAAGGTGCTTACTACGCAAAAGAAGTTTCAAAACTACGAGAAGATGGGCGATTGACGAGCGTTCCGCATGATCCCGCTCTACAGGTTTATACCTTCTGGGATTTGGGGATTTCTGATTATACGGTGATACTTTTTTATCAGATGTACGGCAAAGAAAAGCGAATGATTGATGTATATGCAAATCACGGGTACGGGCTAGACCATTACGTCCATATATTGAATGAAAAGACACGAGAAAACGGGTATAATTATGCCGGACACTTCTTTCCTCATGATGTGGACGTAAGAGAGTTGACCACAGGCAGAAGCCGTAAAGAGGTATTAAAGACTTTAGGTATACAGGTTGATGTGGTGGCTAAACTAAACATTGTTGAGGGTATAAACGCCGGTAGATTGATGTTTCAGGAGTTATGGATCGATGAGGTTAAATGTGCTGAGTTTGTTGACGCCATTAGCCAATATCGGCAGGAGTGGGACGAGAAGAATGGAATGTTCAAGAATCGACCTCTACACGATTTTTCTTCACATTACGCCGACTGCTATAGGTATTCAGCCGTGGCATTTGGTAGACTTTCTAAGGCGTCTAAGCCGTCCGTATTTAAACCTAAAATAAGCAGGAGAGTATGAAGAAAAAGTCTAAGGACAAAATGATCGACGTTCTCCCCATGAAAACGGTAACGGAAAAAACCGGATGGTGGATATTTGCTAAAGAATATTCAAGGAAAAAACCGGATGGGTGGGAGGATTTAGGGAGGGCAGAAAGCAGTACTGTGATAAGAGATGGCGTTGTGCTTGATAGGGTACTTGTTCATAGTTTTTGTCAGACGAATCTACATATTGGGCGTGATAAAAGTGGGATATTTCGATTTTGCCCTAGATGTATGGGAAAAACTAGCTAAAAAGCGTTGATTTATGAAAATAACAATTAAAAAAGGGCAGAAGAAGTCTTGGTTTTTGGTTAAGAGCATAATGAAACATGCCGGCTATGAAATAGACCTTAGAAGATCAACAAAAAAACTTATCCCGTTATATATAGGGGCTGATTGTTGTGGGGGTGGGTTAGAGATACGGAGAAAGAAAGACTTCCCTTTAGAGGATAAGAAGTGCAAATGCGGAAACCTTACTCTTATTAAATGGATAGAATTATGAAGAAAAGACTAATACAAACGAACTGTACCTTTGTGGCTAAAAATGGCGGTAAAATAACAAATTCAGCCGGTATGGATTGGTTTGAGTTTTTTAGAACAATTAAGAAGAAAATAAAAGCATGGCTATCATAAAAATCAATCAACCAAATTTAAGCCTAAAATAAATATGAACAAATGGAGTTCACCCGTACTACTCGGTAATAAGTGGTATAGGGTAAAAGGGAGAAAAATAGGTCATGATGACAGCAAATATAGGCTTTGTTATATTAAGAATTTACATATTTTTTTAAAACATACTAGGAGGCATTGGCGGTTTTACAATAAAAAACATAAAGGTTGGGGCTTTATCATTTGTTTGTGGAAAGCAATTTTTTCTAATCCATACCAAGACCAAATTGTTGCTAACAAGTTTTTTGCGGGTGATATTGATAGATATTTAAAATACAAGCCTTGTTATTGGAATAAATGGGGTTTATGCCGAGGGCGCAGCTCCGCTGGCAGATGTTCTAAAAAGCATTCAAAATTAGTATGGCCATTATTAAAATAACAAGAGAAAAAGCAATCGAACAACCTGAAAAGGTTACGCTTGAGTTATCCACAGGCGACGCTGAATTGTTTAAGTATTTTATGAAGTATTATAAACAGATTGAGCGTTTGGAGATGGGCGGAGTGTTTGAAGCAACCGGAAAAACGTGGATTTTACACACAAATGGTGGTGGTCATATTCAAAAGATCGAGGTTCAGACAACGACGTTTAAGGGATAGGATTTGACAAGGAAACAGATAGGGTGTACAATGAAGTTGCTATGTTAAAAGTAACGAAAAACCCGGCAATCCTTTTGCCCACGAGCGCTCGTGAAAACTTAACATGGTCCAATCAACCACTTAGCTTAGGCAAGGTGGTTTTTTGGTGCATACATTTGGGGTTGAGAAGCGTAAACAGGAACGCATTAGAGACATCCTGTAAGCTGCCTTGAGCTGCACTTGCCTCTAATAATTCTCACCCTAAATGTGTGCGAACAAGGCTTCATGGAGAGCCACTACGGTACACATAAATAAAACGAACGTAGTTACAGAATTCCATGACTACCCTAACCTGGTGGGTTGATTCCCAGGTGAGCTAAGGCGGAACCCCTCCCCCCTGGTTGCATTGATTCCTTTCACCCTGCAGATGAAAGGACAAAAAGGACATATATTAAAACTGTTTCATCAAGACAGATATGTTTTATATTGTTAGAATGCAAAGAGTGGTTTTCGCTATAAACAAGCTAACACTTCGGAGCATAGGCGTTAACCACCTTCCCCGCCTAGTTTCAGAGAAGGTAGCTTTGTTTGAGACTAGAACTACCCTTCTGAAAAACATTATCTGACTTTTAACGATAAATAATATGGAAGACCACAAATTCAGGTTGGGTGCGTATGCCGCAGGAATAAAATCATTGGCCATGGAATTAGACACCGCGTTTACCAACCAGGGTTGGGAATCTCATGGTATTCCTATTTTGGATGCCATAGACGAAATGAGTCAAAGAATCAGGATTATTAGCGGAAATCATAGAAAGTGCGGGTTTATCCATGACTTACCATGTGGGCAACTTGTAGATCATTTAGAGAAATGATATGGAAGACACCGGTATAAGCACTGCGGCTAAAGCTAAAAAAACCTGCAAGGTGTTTGAATAGCATGTTCTTCTTAAGCCATTTTTACTATTCTAGGGTAACATTAGCTGTGTGGAGATATTTTGCCGTTGCAGATTTGTTTAAGTGTGGTACAATAAAAATGTAATAAATCGTCTATGAAAAATGAAACAACCCCTACGTCTCTAGTATAAATTAAATCCCTCCACAAGGTTTTAAAAGCCCCTGACTGTGGTCCATTGCTCGGTTAATTGTGAATAGTTGGCGGATTTGTTTAAGCGTGGTACAATAAAATCAGTTAGAAGGTCTTATCCTCTTTGAAAAGGACAGGCCAAGAAGCTTATGTATAAAAGCATGAGACTCTTGGTCTGTTTTTTTATATAAAATTGTGCCAATTTATTCCATCACAACCAAAGAGGTGGCCAAAGAAAAGAAGCTAATGGCGCTTCAGTATAAGCCAACCGATGAAGAAATGGCTGTTTTGGGTCGTGTGCAACGAGATTATCAACAAGGCATTACACTAAGATCAGAGGGTTGGAGAGAGTTTAATGACCTAAGTGTTTTAGATAGACAATCACAAGACCAGCAGGCGTTCAATGCTTATATTCCACCTAAAGACACAAGCGACGATGAATCGTGGAAAGCACAAACCATCCGGCCGATTACAAGAAATAAAGTTATTGCCATTGCCGCTCGTATCACTTCGGTTTTGATCGCGCCGCATGTATTTGCTCAAAACAAAGATGACGCGGAAGACCGAGACGCCGCCAAAGTCATGGAGGATATTATGGAATGGGCAAACGATCAGTCCGGATATGTGCGAGTGTTTTTAAACGCGGTTATCGCCATGTTGGTTAATCCTGCCGCCTGTGTACAGGTTGACCACCAGGAGGTCAAAAGAAAAGTTAAAGATGTTCAATCTAACGGTACATGGAAAGAAAAAGAGATTGTTGATGAGGACGAGTCCGGTTTTCAAGATCAAAATGTACCCATTGATGAGGTTCTCTTGGGTAATATGTATGTTCAGGATATACAAAAACAACCATTTGTTATTAGAGACAGAAACATTGATTTTCAAGCGGCCAAACTAAAATGGGGTCATTTAGAGAACTTTAAATATGTTAAGCCCGGCATACGAGCCTCGTTTTGTGCGGAAAACTCATCGTTTTACGAAGATCAGGATCTTTCTTTGCAAAACCGTCTGGTAAACGAGGTTGTTTACTATAATCGATATGAAGACCTGCAGTTGGTTTTTCTTAGTGGTGTCATGGTTTCCAAACCCGACCAACCTTTAAAACGAAAAGACAAACGGCTTCCGCTTATATGGGGAGGATACGAACAGATTGATGAGGGGCAGTTTGCGTATTTTAAATCTCTTGTCTTTAAGTTGGCGCCGGAACAAGCGGTTGTTGATGAAATGTGGAATATGGTCCTGGACGGTACTTTTTTAAGCTTAATGCCTCCGGCGGCGATCTATGGACAAGACCACATTGATTCAAGCGTTGTTGTGCCCGGGAGTGTAACCACATTTGAAGACCCAAACACAAAAATGGAAGTGTTTTATCCGCGAGGCGACACCACGGCAGGGATCAATGTCATTCAGCAAATAGAGGCGTCCATGGGTGAGGCCGGACAATCAAGTCTAACCGCCGAACAAACACGAAACAGCACTGCTTTTGGCGTAGCAACAGCCGAGGAAAACGCAAGGATTCAGCTTGGCTTATTTGGCAAAATGATCGCTCAATTTGTTAGAGATTGGGGCGAATTGAGAATTGGCGACATTGTTCAGCATGTCGCTGTTGCCGACGCGGCAAAGATCACCACCGGTGGAGTATTGGCGTATAAAACAATCTTAATTGAAAAGAAAGACTCTAAAGAAACAACAAAAATTCAGTTTAGATCGGACTTGCCGGAAGAAGAAATAACGGAAGAGGAACAAATGATGAAAGATTTAGAACGATTATCAAAAGCAAAACAATCAGGACAAAAGATTTATGATGTCAACCCAAAGCTGTTTAGAGAATTAAAATATAAAGTTCGAGTTTCGGCCGACGCTTTGTTTCAACCGGCAGGCGCAATTATGCGAGCGCTTAACCTGGAGGGATATGACCGCATGGTACAAAATCCGCTTATTACCGGTGACGCCGAGAGCTTTACAAATGTTACCAAAGACATGCTGGTTGAGCAGTATAAGCCGGGTGAGGCTGATAAATATGTACCGGGCGCAAACAAGGTTGCCGACCTAATGAAACAATTAAGCGGAAACCAACAGGAACAGACAGGCCAACCGGCTGAAGGCCAACCGGCCTCAGCACAAACTGAGGAACTTGTTTCACCTTTACAAACACAAACAATACCCGCATGAAACGCTTAAAAATGACAATTTTAACCTACTTGGTCAAGAATCTCTTTGTTGGATTAACGATTGATGATGTTTTTAGTATCAGGGCGGGATATTTATACATTGCCAATGAAAAAGTATCAGAAGAAGTAGCCAAAGAATATAAAAACCAAGCAAATGACATCCAAAACCTGGAGGTTTGGAAAATGGTACAAAAACAAACGACCTTTATGGCTAACCAAAGAATGTTTGAAAAAGCAAAAACAACAGACGATTTATTTTTCGGCAAAGCTTGTCTTTATAATTTAAGCCTTGTCAGCGAGTATTTGTCCTCGCTCGCAAAGATTAAGTTATAAATGGCTGAATGAGCCACCAATCATTTTATGGACAAGAAGTCTATAGAGCCTAAACAACCGGTTGACAAAACAACCACCCCTCCTGCTCTAGAGGGAAAAACAAATGAGGATACGTCAAAGCTGGAAAGCGACCAGTCAAAAAACCAAGACGAATCGGTAACGGCAAAAACCGTTGAACAAGTGGAACAAGAGTTGAAAGAAGCGCAAGAGGCCACCAAGAGAGCGGAAAACACCATAGTTAAGCTTAAAAAGCAGGGCTTTAAATCCGAGGAAGAACACAAGGCCGAGCGCAGCTCCGCTGAAGAAATAAAAAAAGCCGCTACGCTTGACGTGGAAGCTATTACAAAAGAAATAGCTGAAAGGGTTAAACAAGAATTAACGCCGGATTTAACCAAACAAGCCGCACTTGAACGTGAAAACTTAGAGCTTAAAGAGATTCTGGTTTCCAAACAGGGTACATCAAACGGATCAGCGCCGTCAGTTAAAGAATCGAAAGGTGGCAAAAAACAACCGTCCGCAAAGGATGTTGAACAAGCCAACCGATTCTTTAAAGGCGATGTTGAAAAGTACATGAAGTACAAAACTAAATAATTAACTTACGATTATGGCTTCAGGATTTAAATACAAAGGAGATAGCCAAAACGCTAATGGTGGCCAAGTACTTGAAAGAGTGGTCTTGGCTGATTCCACGGAATACACCGTTGGCGACGCGGTTAAGGTGGACGGGACAACAGGAACACTTATTGTATGGGGCTTAGGTGGCGCCGGATTAGGAGTTCTTGTCGGCATTGTAAACGCCAATGGTTCACCGGTAACAGATAATGGTTCAGGTTCAGACTTTGTCGCTACCTACACAACCGGCGCCTCTAACACCGTTGAGGGTATTGTCGATACCTCTTTAACCTCCTTGTGGAGCGTTGAATTAGACGCGGCTGCCGGTACAACCACGGGATCAGGTAAATATGGCGTAAATATCGACTGTTTAGCTGCTTCCGATCAGCTTGATGAGTCAAGTGTTTTGACAACTACGGCGTCATTCTTTTCTCATGGTGTGGATGCAGACCCGACAGCACCGGCAAACTCTGTGATTGTATCTATTCAAGAATCACAAATTCACATCTAGTTCCTTCTAATTTAACTAATTTATTCTTATGAAAACTAATGATTTCAATGATTTCGTGAACGGCGTGGCGGCACGCGTGAACGAGATCATCGATCAAACCCAAGACCTTACACCAAGTTTTCTTGCGTCAGGTTTGTTTGATGTAGTAGATACACCGGACGACCTGATCTACAGAACACAAGGTGTTACCGGCCTTTCTTATTTGGAGGCTAAAGACGAAGATGGTCGCCTAAAACAAGACCGAACCTACCCTGCATATCAGACCGAATATGTCTTGCAGGAAAAAGGTAAAGTGGTCAGCGTTTCACAGCTTTTAATGAAAACTCGTCCCGCCGCACTGGAAACTAAATTGAACGAGGTACGACAGCTTATGCTATCAAGCCAACGTTCATTGAAGAAACACGGTTGGCAAGTACTTGTTGATGGTTTTACCACAACCGATTCATCCGCAAACTTTCCTATTATGCGGCTAGATGACAGCGTTGCTTTGTACAGCACAGCCCACACATCTAAAGTCCCTGGTGTTGCTAATAGATCTAATCGTGGCGCTTCTGATCCGGTGTTGAGTGAAACAAGCTTGTTTACACTACAAAACCTAATCCGCGAACAATTGAATGGTCGTGGTATGGAGGTTGGCTACGATGAAGATTATCTCTTGGTCGTTCCTCCGGCTTTAACTAAGCTTGCTACCGAGGTTTGTAAATCTGAAAAGAAATCAGACAGCGCAAACAACGATCTTAACTTCTATGCGGGCGTAACGGATATGTTGAGCGTTAATTATCTTGGTAACGCTTCTAATGGTGTTTCAGCCGCTGATACATCTTGGTATGTGTTCGCTAAAAATCCTGGTGATGGTAATCGTTGTTTGAAGTATGTATCTTTGATCGCACCAAAGATTGAACAAGAAGTGGACTTTTTCACCAAAGCGGTGAACGTGTCTGTGGATGCCGCCTGGGCATTCGGGTTTAGCTCATTTGAGTATACTTCCGGCTCGGACGGAACTGCAGATTGAGCCCTTTGACAATCTAAATTAAGCGTGCTGGGTAGTAGCTCTCGCAAGTGGGGGAGGGGGTCATTTCTCCTCCTCCAGCCCTAATAAGCTTAATAATTAAAATGACTAATTATAAAACCTATGAAAGTCAAACTAAGGAACATGAGTGAAAATAGATGGGAGCAATATAATTGTGGTGATGGTGAGTTTATAACCATTTTGCCTCATTCAGAGTTTGAAGTGAGCGAAAAAGTCGCTCGAGTACTACTTCGGAATTTAGGCTCCATAAAATGGATTGTAACAGTTGAAGACGGACCGGCCATCGGATCGTTCATTACAGGAACGACAACAACCACGGCGCCGGAAACACCTTGGTGTTTAGAATGTAATTCTAAAGGCGTGAGGCACAAAAAAGTTTGTACATTAAAATAAGATAACTGGGTTCAGCGGACGTAAGTGGGAAGGGGGTCATCTCTCCTTCCCAGCCCATCTAAATAAGCTGAAGGAATTAGACGCCAAGTGATATTGGCAGGAAGCCGAAAGGTGCTATAGATTCCTCCTTCTAATCAATAATTATGCCTAATTTAACAAGCAACAAAGCAAATCCAACCGAATTTTCCAGAACAAAAGCGGGCGAATTCGTGGAATTGATCTCTAATAGTGGCACACCTAATGAAACGGGACGCTATTTTGTCTTTACAGACGGCACAAGTTTGAAGTTTTGGAACGGTTCATCTACCACAACACTCGGCTCAGGCGGCGGCGGTGGTGCTTCAGGTGGTCTTGATTCCGCATACTCCATTGATCCTACAATTAACGTAGATAGCGGAGCCATTACACTAACTGACGCGACGGCCGGAGCAGCCAACACAGTGGCATTTGTAAAATCCGGCGCAGGATCGGGAAACGTTATTGACATGATCGCCTCAGCGGCCTTTACGGGAGCGTTTATTGACATTGCTGTGAGCACGGGTGTCGCCGCAACAGGTATTCATATCAATAATTCCACGGGCGCAAGAACGGGTGCCGACATCTTGGTTACATCTGATTCTACGGGAACTCACAGCGTCATTGATATTAACGCTAGTGGTTCAGGAGCTGTAACAGCTTTTGACTTTGTTGGTTCTTATAATGGAAACGGTGGCGGCGAAGTGTTTAAAATCACTTTTGACGCTAACGATAACCTAACCACCGAAATCATGGAGGTTACGACAGGCGCAGGGCTTCGCAACATCATGTTTGACCTTAATTTCGGTCATACGGATTCAGGGACAACCTCTCATATTTGGGATATTGATGTAACAGCAATTTTAGATAGCAATATCTTTGACTTTGCCACCTCAGCAGCCTGTACCGGTGATGTACTACATCTTGTCATGGATAACGCCTTAGCCGGCACAGCATTACATATCGAATCTTCCGGTGCCAGAACACAACCTCTGGTTGAAATTATCGGTACACAAACCGGATCGGCTGACATGATTGATATTTCCGCTGACGGCGCGTTTACAGGCGACGTTATCGCAATCGACATGAACGGGGCGGTTGGTGCCAATGCTCTATTCTTGGACGCAGGTAACGCGTTGCGTACCGCTCCAATGGTACTGATTACCTTTGACGGTACCGGCGACACAGTTGGTGGAACATTGTTTGACATCAACGTAACCAACACAGGAGCAACGGCTAGTCCATTATTCGACATCGATGTAACCGGTGTTTATACCGGCCACATCTTCGATGTCGCATTGGGCTCTGCCGCTACCGGCGCGGTCATCAATGTAGACATGAATGCGGGAGTAGCCGCCAAGTTTGCGGTTATTGACGCAGGTAATGCTATACGCACAGAAGATTTAATTGATGTTACCTTTGACGGTTCAGGTAACGTTGGATTCTTGGATATTGACCATAGTAATACGGGTTCCGGAAATTTGATTGATATTGATGTTTCCGGTGTTCATACAGGAAAAGTTTTGTCTATCGTTTATTCGGCCGCAGCCACGGGCGACGCGGTTGAAATCGACATGACATCCGCGCTTGCCGCCAAGGCCTTCATTATAACGGGCGCAGGCGCGAGAACAGATGATTTATTTGAAATCAATGATTCATCTACCAGTAATTCTCATGTTTGGGATGTAAATATCTCAGGCGTGAATACAGGCAACGTGCTGGATGTAAACTTCTCAGCCGCCGCCACAGGACACGCGATTGGTATCGTTATGGGTTCAAACTTGGCCGGTAACGCGATTAGTAT
>C687J35021_10003691_pt1 | contig 10449 bp, 12 predicted proteins | sample RifCSPhighO2_12_FD_35021 | JGI IMG/M metagenome (IMG submission 35021)
ACGCGCGAAGTCATGAAGCGGCATCTCCGTGGCGCCCTGGACGAAGTGGAATATCCGCGCGGTACGTGGCACAAGGTGCGCGATCTTGATGCGGTGTGCGCGTTGTTTTTCTACTCCACGATCCAAGAGAGTCCGCATCGGTGGAGTTATGATCTTCACACCTTAGCCCGCATCATCGAGGCACACGGATTTGATGTCGTGCGTGAGATCGATCGATTTGCGGATCCGCGTATTGCCGTCGGCGCCTGGTACCAATGCGGGTGGGACGCGGTGAAGCGATGAACTTAAAACAGCGTCAACTCCGCGTGTTATTTACGCACTCATCCGCTGAATTTTCCACCTTCGACGTGGCGCGCGGCTATCGGCGCGCGTTGGAGCGAACTGGGCGCTACGACATCCGCGATTACCGGCTGTACGCGCGCATGAAGTACCACGCAACGGCGCTCGGCCAGAAGGCCGAGAACATCAACCTGCTGTCGCGCATTGCTTCAGAGAATCTGATTGTCGAAGCGATGAAGCATCGGGCAGATGTGGTGTTCATCGTCTCGGGCATGGCGCTCCATCCGGATGCAATCTGGCTGCTTGCGAAGGCGGGCATCCGGACGGTGGTCCTCTTTACCGAGTCGCCGTACAATGACGCCGAACAGCGCGCGTTTCATGCGGTCTATCCGGACATGACGTGCTGGACGATGGAGCGGACCTCGGCGGTGGACGGCTGGCGCTATCTCGCGCATGCGTACGACCCAGAGATTCATCAGCCGGCCGCCCCTACACAACCGCCGTCCGACGTGCTGTTCATCGGGACTTTGTGGCGCGAACGCATTGCGCTGCTCGACGCGGTGGACTGGGCCGGGCTGCGCGTGCGGCTGATCGGGACGTGGGTCGCCCCACCCCTCCCAGTGGAGACGCGGATCGGCGCCTCCTACGAAGACGGCTGCCTGCACAATGTCGCCGTCCCCGGCTATGCTGCGAGCGCGGCGATCTGTCTGAATCCGTATCGGGCGCATCCAGTGGCCGAGTCGCTGAACCCGCGCGCCTTCGAGCTGGCCGCGTGTGGCGCGTTCCAGCTCGCTGACTGGCGCGCGGAAGCCGTGGAGGTCTTCAATGGCCAGGCGCCGGCACTGATGTTCACGGCGAGTACACTTGAGGAGCAGATACGGTATTGGCTGGCGCGGCCGGATGACCGACGCGCGCAGGCCGAGGCGATGCGCGAAGCGGTGCAGCCGCACACGTTTCACGCGCGCGTCGAGACACTGACAGCGGACTGGTAAAAAGGAGCACACACGATGGCGACATTGCACGGCAAGGGGTCGGTGTTGTACATGTCTGACGGCAGTGCCGCGGCCGTCCCAATTAGTGAGGCGGCGGAGTGGAGCATCGACGTCGAGTTCGATGAGGAAGAAGATCCCGCGTTGGGGGACAGCTGGAAAACGCGGCTGAAGGGGCTACTCGATTTCTCGGGCGCCTTCAGTGGCAATTTCGACGACGCGCAAGATACGATCTGGGATGCGGCGATGGCGTCCACGTCGGCGAAATTCTATCTCTATCCGGCCGCGGCAACTACGACCCGGTACTACTACGGCAACATTTGGCCGAAGGTCAGCGTGGACGGCTCGGTGACCGGAAAAGAGAACTTCTCGGTGTCGTTCAGTGGCGATGGACAGCTCGCGAAGAACCCGGCGTAAATGTGCACGCGCAAGGCGTGGGCGGGGTGCTGCGCGTGGGGTATATCGAGGCGGCGCAGATCGGAGCGTGGTCGATGACGTTGATCCCGACGCTGCCGATGTCCCGTCATGCAGTACACGCAGCCCTCACCAGGGTGGATCGGTTCTGGATCACGCAGCGCCCGATCGCGGTGGATCTCTATGTCGGTCGCTGGCGGTGGCGCTGGCGGTCGTGCACTGACTGCGTGCTGACTCTGGCGATGGATGCTGTTGATCTTGTTGTGGTGGATGCGCCTTCAATGGCCAAGGAGCACGAGGATGAGTAGTCAATGGACGGTCACGCCTGATGTCGTGCGTGTCGAGCTGCGGTACGGCGATGCGCCTTTCTGGATTGAGCTGAAGAAAGAACTCACGACCGGCGAACAGAAACGTCTCTACGCAGCCGGGTTCCGATCTTGGTCGAAGACGACGCCAGGCGTGCAAGAGGCGGGCGAGGAAGCGCTGCGCCTCAATATCCACTGGGATCAGATGGTGTTTGAGAAGGTGCGGACCTATCTCGTCGAATGGTCCTTGACGGACGCGAAAGACCGGCGGCTGGACTGTCATGATCTCGACGTGTTGCGCGCGCTGAAGCCGGCCGTCTTCACACTGATCGAAGCGGCTGTTGATGCGCATGCGCTGACCATCAGCGACCAGGAAAAAAAAGTCGAGATGGGCGAGATGCCCGCGCCGAGTCCGCCCGAGGCGATCTCTTGATCATGCGCGCGATGCATTGGTCGTGGCGAGACTACTGCGAGCTGCCGCAATTTCATCTCGATACGCTCATAGACCTCCTCACGGAGGAGGCGCAGCAGACAAGCCATCAGCGTGCCCTCGCTGAGTCGCGGCAAGGGCGACGGCGTCGGTAACACCGTATGGCCTTCACAGTCGAAGAAGTTGAAGCCATCTTAACGCTGCGCGACGATATGTCCGCGGCACTCGCGTCCGCGCAAACGTCGCTGTCTTCATTCGGCGCAGGCGCGATGCGCCTGGGTGGTGCCTTAACTGGCGCATTAACGCTCCCGATCACCGCGATTGGTGGAGCGTCCATTAAGATGGCGATGGATGCGGTGGAATCTGAAAATCTTTTCACCATTGCCTTTGGTGGGATGGCGACGGCTGCCCGTGCGTGGTCAGAAGAACTCAGCACGAATCTTGGTTTAAATGAATTTGAGTTAAGACGCACGAGCGCGACGTTGAACACCATGTTTCTCTCAATGGGCTTAGGGGCGAAAGGGGCCTTTGACATGGCGACAGGATTGACGGCACTGTCCGGCGATCTGGCGTCATTCTTCAATCTCAAGCCAGAGGACGCCTTCGAAAAATTGCGATCGGGGATTGTCGGGCAGACCGAACCGCTGCGATCGCTCGGTATTCTCGTAGATGAGAATACGACAAAGACGTTTGCGTACACGCACGGGATTGCCGCGGAAGGTGCGGAGTTGACGCAAGTCGAGAAAGTGCTAGCGCGGTATGGTACCATTATGGCGCAGACGAGTCTTGCGCAAGGCGATCTGGCGCGTACGATCGATAGNCCCACGAACCAACTGCGCATCATGAAAGAACAACTCGGGGAAACCGCTACAGCCTTCGGTATGGCATTGTTGCCGGCGGTGACACAAGTGATCAGTGCGCTCAAGCGGATCATGCCGTATCTGGAACAGGCCGTGCAATGGTTTGCAGGCTTATCGCCGGCGATGCAAACCACAATTATTGGTGTGGCGGGAGTCCTCGCCGCCTTAGGACCACTGATTGTGATCCTCGGTTCCGTCGCCACTGGGTTTGCGGCGTTGATGCCGGTGATTGCTCCTATCGGCGCCGTGCTCGCCGTGCTCGCCACTGGGCCGATCGCGCTGGTCATCGCAGCGATTGTGGCGCTCACGGCAGCGTGGGTACTCTGGGGCGATGATATTCAACGGATCGTGGCCGATGTGAGTAACGCGGTCAAAACGTGGTTGGTGGATTTCTGGGAAGGGAGCATTTTTCAGGCAGTCTTCCGCTTGATTCAAGCCTTTAACGATTTATTTCTTGCGGTGTTGACACGTGTCGCCGAGGCCGTTGGAACGTTTGTCGGTGTTGTCTACGATTGGCTCGTGACAAAATTCGCCCCCATTACGGAAGGGGTGCGGGTGGCGCTTGGAGTGGTGGCAGGGATCTGGACGACGGCCAAAGATCTCATCATTGGAATTGCAAGTGCGCTGTACACCGGCGTGCACGACTGGCTCGTGGCGAAATTCCAAGCCGTGGTGAGCGGCATCAAAGGCGCGCTCGATACGGTGACGGGATTCTTCCAAGGGCTCAAAGACAAGGTGGTGGGGAGTAGCATCGTACCAGACATGATGGATTTACTCGCGGTGCAATTCAATCGACTCCCATCCATCATGATCCCACCGACGCAAGCCGCGACAGGAGCAGTGACGGCGTCGTTTATGCAGAGCATGACATCGATTGTTGCTGCCGTCGATCAGGCGTTTGGAACGAGACTCGCATCTGCTATCAATACCGGTGTGCAATGGTTCAAGCAAGGGATGGCTATAGTGTCCGATGTGGGGCGCCTCATGGCGGGCGATTTTACGGCCATTGGTGACATCATCGTCAAGGGCTGGCAATTGATTCAGAGCGCTGGAAAGGCCATCGCGGACTTTTTTCGGAAGGCGTTTGGTGGGCCAAGCGCAAAAGAGCTTGCAGGACGCGAACTCGTTGACCAGTTCGAGAAGAACCTCGCGACGATGCTCTCGAAACAGCAGCTCCTCGAAGCGGGCAATGAGGACTGGAAGAAAACCGTCATTGCGATCCGTGACGCCTACATCGCAAATGGATTATCGGAGCAGACCGCGTTGGCTGATGCGAAGCGCCTTTGGGAATCATCGCGAGCCGGCGGAGAAGATACACAAGCGGTCGTGGACGAGATTACGCGAAAGATGGGGACATTCGGCACCACGACCGAGACGACGACCGGTACGGCGGTTGGTGGATTCGGGGATACGACCGGCGCGATTGTCAGCACTGAGTATGCGACGGATAAGCTCATCGAGCGCGTCGATGATGCCGGGACTGTGATTGATCGGTTTGCGACCGCTGCGGTGAAGGCGTTTGAGCGCGTGGCGGCGGCCATTGACGAGCTGGTGTTCCCTGGCCCACTCGGCGAGGTGGCCCTCGCGCCCGCGGTCGCCGCAGGATTGCGGGTGGCTGCGGGACCAGAGATCGGCGCAGCACTGCCGATGGTAGGAGGCGACACGTATCAGATCACGATCATGCTGCCTACGACGGTGGCGTCGGTGACTGAGGCGCGGGCATTTGGTGATGCCGCGGCTGATGAATTCATGGCGCGCGTGAAGCACGATCGCCGAGGATTCAAGACGCGCCTGCGTGAGCAGTTGTCATGAGCACCACGGTCTATTACACGCTGCCGATGGATGCGCTGGCGCCAGACATCACGTGGAGCGTGACTACCGGCACCGTTGTGGCCGCGTTCCCGCTCGCGAATATCAACGACGGCCTGCCGCACACGATCGCGAAGATCACACATGCGGGTTCCTGTATTATCGATGGCGATCTCGGCAGCTCGATCCAGTGCGGGCTCGTGGTGATTGTCGCGCAGAATATCCCAGTCGGCTCGACCGTGAATGTGATCCGGTCTGATTCCGCGACCTTCGCGGCAGGGAACGAGACGACGGCCTTGACGATTCCTGCGGTGCGCGAAGATGGATTGTCGGTGAATCCCTTTGTCGATCTTAGTGGTGTCGCTGCGAAACGGTATATCCGCTTCGACATCACGGCGGCGACCGGAACGGAAATCGCCATCGGTGAACTGCGCGTAGAAGCGCGCGCCGGGACGACGCCACGTACGTTTGCACGGCTCTATCAGCAAGACGCCTATGCGGACGAGACGCGCCCGCAGACGAGGACGCGCACAGTACGAGGCGTAGAGGTTGTGTATGATTACGGCGTGACACGACGCGAGTGGGTGATTCCTGTCTGGAAGATGCGAGATGGGACGACGACACGCGATCAGGTGCTGACATTGCTTCGTAGCGTGCGCGATAATCCGACTGCGTTTGTATTCATTCCAGATAGTACGATTAATGAAGCATGGGTTGTCACCGTTCTAGATCCATCATCCGCGATGAAATCGTTGCTCGGGCCGACACATTGGGTGGCGAACGATTTGCGATTCAGCGAACTGTCAGCCGGTATCCCAGTGTAGCAAAGGAGTCTGCATGGCACGTCAATATTTCGCTGAGGTCTCGGCTGAAGCACCCATTGCCAATCTCGCCGCCGTCACGGCGACGACTGAGACGGCTCTCTGGAACCCCGCGCAGTACACACCGATCCGAGCGGACGAGGCACGGCCGGGGAAGCTCTGGCGGGTGACCGCCTGCGGGATCATGTCGTTTGCGTCTACGGGGACACTGACGATTACGCCACGTTTCGGGCTGACAGTCGGGGCGGGCATTACGATGGGCGCCTCAGTCGTGGCGCTCACGACGCCGGGCGCCACGACCGCGCATCCGTGGTGGTTGGATTTCGTGTGCGAGTGTCGCGCCGTCGGCGCGCCGGGGGTGAACAGCACCGTCATTGGCGCGGGGGTGTTCCATACGGGTATTCCATCGGCCGGGTCATTGCCTGCCACGCAAGTCTTTGGTGGCACGCCCGCAACTGTTGATGTATCCATTGCGACTGGCATCTGCATCGGCTGGACGCTAAATGTTGCGGGGACGATCACGCCGCAGATCGTGTTTATTTCGAACCTGAACTGAGATGCCGACTGGAGGCGTGCCCGTTTCGATTGCTGGCCGCGGGGGACCGCAGCCGATGGCGAATTTCTACATCCCGCCGCGCGTGTCTGTCGTCTTGGCGGTGCCGACGGTGGCGAGCCTGGCGAATACCACGATTGTCGAGTGGGTGGAGATTATCTTCCGGCCGGAGTGACGGATGGCGACACAGACGCGCTCGCCGACCGGGAATGGGGCTACGTCGCACCGGCGCGGGTGGTTCTGCGATCTTCGAGCCGCTGATCTTTGGCGGACGTGTGGTGAGGTAAATCATGGTTGCGCTGGCCTCTGTCGCGTACAGCACCGTCGCCTACAACGGGCCGGGCGGACCATTCAGCCCGCGCCTGCTCTCGCTCGGCACGACGCGCCGCGCCCTCTCGGACGAGCTGAGCGGATCGCACGATCTCCCCTCGTACACAGTGACGCTGTTGGATGGCGCCTTCGTCGGATCGTCCGATACGACGCGGCCGATCCGCGCGCTCTATGAGGCGCAGCCATTTCAGCGGTGTGAGCTGGTGGCGAAGATGGCGAGCCTCGCGACGCTTGAAGCGGGCGGCGAGCCGACGATCCTCTATCGGTGTCTGATTCAGTCCGTGTCTTTTTCCGATCTGACCGTGACGCTCATCGGCGCGGACTGGCTCACTGCGATTGGCTCGCCCGCGGACTGGCAGCGGCCGCTGATCCGTACGCTGATCAGTCAGCGGTTATTCTCGGGGCTGCTCGATGATGATGAGGCACTCGGCGTGCCGCTGCCGTTCATCCTCGGGACGCATACGCGCGTGCCGCTGATCCCGCTCGACCGCGAAACGATCGGCGTGGTGGAATTCCGGCGCTTTCTCGTCTGCGGCCATGCGGTCGCGTCGATCACCGCGCTGTGGGCCGGTGAGGACTCGATCGGGCTGACCGGCGAGCAGGTGCTTGTGCCAGGGTATGCCGGGTGGGCCACGATCACGGGCAGCGCGACGCCGTATCGCACGATCAATGGGCAGCGATGCACGATTGTGTATGTCTGGATCGGCGTGCGTTGGCACGATGAGGCGCTGGATGGATCGGTCGTGCTCACGGCCACGGTGAGTGGTGTCGAGGACAGCGCGGCCGGCGATGGCAGCGGGGCGGTGATCACCGATCGGTTCCTCCAAGAGCTCTGGGTATGGAAGAATCTCATCCTCGGGCAGATCACGACGACACCGCTGGAAATGCCGACGTGGTCGAACTTTCTCCCGTGCGTGCCGGAGGCGAGCTACACGACGGCACGCACCGGCATGGCGAAGCGGCTCGTGGATTTCGGAGGCGAGCTGACTGGCACGCTCTATCTCGGCGGGACGGGGCCGGGTGACACCGTAAGCGGCTTTCTGGCGGGCTGTCGACGCGAGACAGACACGCGCGGGCATTGGACATGGCAGGGTCAGTATGCGATCAAGATCCACGACCGTGACGAGACGCCGACGACGGGCGATCTGGTGCTGTCGGGTGGGCCGTACCTCTTCGCGTCGGGGCCAATGACGACACAGGCCCTTGACGCGCAGCACTATACGCGCTGGCGCGGGGCGTACGGGAGACTCATCGGATCGGATGGGTGGCTCCGCGAGGGCGTGGCCGTGTGGTACGCGCCAGCGGTGGACCAATATGGGCTGCTGGATGGAGCCGTCGAAGACTTGCCAGGGCTCCGAGACGAGTATCAGATCTTGAATGCGGTGGTCGCGCCGCGCCTCAGTCGTCATGCGGGCTCACGGTTGTCACTGACTGCGCCGCTTTCCCCGCGTCTCCTCACCGCGGCGCCAGCGGTCTTGGCTGTCGCCGACTTCGAGCCGGGCGAGGTGCACCGCGCCACGCATCCGATGGGGATGGGCGCAAGCGGATGGGTCGATCAGCCCATCGATATCGAGGCGATCGAGATCAACTGCGACGCGAAAACCGTGCAGCTCACCCTGCTCGATCACACGGCGCCGTACCCGATTGCAGATTTCGATCTCTTTTTCCCGCTCACGAGCATCACGCGCGTGGGCACGCTCGCGACGGCGATCTCGCCAACCGCACTCACTGACCTCGTCTTCAGCGGTGATGTGACCACGATTCTCTTCGCGGATCCCGACGACTACAACGGCACGTTCACGGTGACGGTGACGGGCGAGTACACCTTTGAGTATCAACTCTACGAAGATCCCGGCGTAGACGCGGGCGGGGTGCCGTACTTCGGGACGTACGACAGCGGCGCGCGACGCGCGTTCAAAGAGCATCCGCCGCGCTCCGCGCCGAAGCCCGCGACGAAATGGCCGCTCGGGGGATCAAATGAGAGTGCGCTGACACCGGCGCTCAATACCTGGGTGGATGTATATCAGTCCACGCCGGTGCCGCTTGACAAGAGTGAGGTCGCGAACTTTCGCGTGGCCGCCGTGATTATGCTGCGTACTGATGATAGCGCGACGACCGTGACGGCGCGCATTACGTTAGCCGATGGGACCGTCATTGCGACCGGCGACGGGTATACCTCCACCACGTCCACGCGCCGTGTCATTACGCTACAAAGTCCAAAGGCGTCACCACCCGTGGATCTATTGACCGCCGGGGATCAAATTTATAAATGCCAAGTGAAGCGCACGAACAGCGCGGCTGGAGGGATCTATGCGTACGGGTGGATCGCGCAGACGAATCCGCCTACGAAAGTGAGCATCTGATGTTGGCACAGCTCTTAGCCGCGTGGCCGATCGTTCTTGTTGTGCTCACGGCATCGGTGGTGCTCTATACCCGCCTTCTCGCACTGGAGCACACGATCGCGACGATGCAGACGACCATGATCGACTTCAAGAGCGACATCCATCCGCTGCCGTCACGTGTCGATATCCTGTCCGAGCGGCACGGCGCGCTCGTAGAGCGGATGGCCGCGCATGAGCGGCTGCCGATTCATGAAGGCGCGGCCACGAGCCAAGTAATCACGGGACTGTCTGGGGAGATCCTAAAATTGCGCGAGGCGCGCCATCTCGCCGACGGGCGGATCATGCAGCACGACGGACGACTCGCGATGATCGAGCAGGTGCTCCACGGGAGACAGCATGACTCCACGCTCTGAGGTCACGGTGCGGGCCTTCGGGCTGCCGGCACTAGGCCCAAGTGCGCATCTCTCCTGGCAGGAGATCGCGTGTCATGATCTCGCGCGCACGCCGTATCCTGCTCGCTGGCGTGAGACGCGGGCGCGGCGACTGGCCGCGCTTTTTGAGCGCATCCGGGCCGAGTGTGGCGATCAGCCGCTGATGGTGCTGTCCGGGTACCGCACGCCCGCGCATAATCGCGCCATCGGTGGCGCGCGGTACAGCCAGCACGTAGAAGGGCGCGCGCTCGATCTGCGACCTCCTGTCGCGATGGCACTGGCTGAGTTTCACGCGCGAATTGGTGCGCTGGCTGCGGCGTATCCACTTTTGCGCGGCATCGGCTACTATCCCGCGCATGGGTTTGTGCATGTCGATTGTCGGCCCTCGGATCGGCTAGTCCGGTGGACTGGTGCTGGCGCCAAAGATAGCACTTGACATCATGATAATCACTGCGATAGCGTAGGCGCTGGAGGATCTGATCGATGACAACGAAGAAGACCACGAAGCCTCGCCCGCCCGCTACTTCCTGGGTGATTGTCCGCACGTATTCCGCTGGCTGCTTTGCCGGCCGACTCAAGAGCCGACGGGGCCAAGATGTCGTGCTGACCGAGGCACGGCGGCTCTGGTACTGGGCTGGCGCCGCCACGCTCTCACAGCTCGCACAGGAGGGGACGAGCAAGCCGAGCGAGTGCAAATTTCCGTGCCCAGTAAGCGAGATCACGCTCACGCAGGCCATCGAGATCATCGCAATGACGCCCGCGGCTGTCATAAGCGTGGCCCAGGTGCCGACGTGGCGAGCGTAAGCGGCAGCGGCTACGGCTACGGCAGCGGCATCGGCAGCGGCAGCGGCAGCGGCAGCGGCTACGGCAGCGGCAGCGGCAGCGG
>C687J35021_10003695_pt1 | contig 10431 bp, 38 predicted proteins | sample RifCSPhighO2_12_FD_35021 | JGI IMG/M metagenome (IMG submission 35021)
AATGCCATAATTCTTGAATTGCTTGTTGCCATATTAATTTACCCCACCTGTATTATATATCCATGCTGGCAATGAACATGATGCTTATAAACACCGCAATTACATTGCCCATCTTCAGGATATGATTCAAACTCACAGTTTCCTTTCTTACACCAATCCGACTTGTATTCCATATTAATCACCTCTTCAAATAATAATCAGTCTGCAAATCAATATAAACTTCTAGGCTTTTCTTGTCCATATACATTGCCGGGTTTCCATTCCTGAAATTTACTATCCATTGAGTAGCATAGGATTCAGAATCAGCGTTAGAAAATCTCTTCATAAACCATTTAACAAACAAGTCATTATCTGCCAATCCGTGCTTATTGCACAGCTCAATCAGCTTCCTTCTTTCCATATAGTTCACCAATGCCGACAATTGCCACTCCTATAAACAAAAGCATAAGAAGAGTGTCCTTTGTGAAAAATGAATATAACAAGCCGCTTATTACCAATGCCTTTACAAAGTTCCTAAATACAACATCAAGAAAGTTAAACTTGTCCTTCCACACGCGCAGCCTTTCAATGTCCTTCTTATGCTCAATCAATTCCTTGACTATAACTGCTGTTTCCCTCTTCATCTTCATTTACATCGCCTCAATTATTACCTTCTTGCATTTCTTCAAATTCTCCTTCAATAGCTTAAGAATATAATCCTTAGAACCCTTCCTTATTAGTATCTGCCCTGTTGCTATGTTAGGAGAAACTATCGCATTAAAGAATAGCCTTAACTTATAAGTTGACATAAGCTCATCTCATATAGTTCCATAACTAATCAAGTCCAGATTATTCTCTTCTGCAATACTCATCAATATATCCTTAATATCTTCTCCGTGCATATCATCCGGAATTCTATTTACCTTGAATGTTGCTATTAATTCTGTCATAGTTAATCACCTTCATTAATTCTTTCTTGGCAACTCTCCAATAGTTTTACCTTGGTCTCCAATCAGCCTAAATATGGCAAATCTATTCAAAGCTATCTGCTGCCTAATATCCATATTAAAATTAAAGTAATCCCATAATTTATCTATGCTGCCTTTCTTCATAACCTGAAAATGCTGCCCATCCGGAGCAAATAATATCTTTGCCATCTTTATCATCCTCACTATTATAATAATACCCATCCACTGCTTCAGTATACTCATTAACATTAATATCAATGCCTATCTTATTCTTCTTGCAATACTCTTTTATAGTATCCAATCTACCATAATCAATTCCCTTGCTGCCCCACATCTTGAAGGTTATAGTCCCGCTAGTGCCTTCTACCTCATAAAAATCACTTCCACTATCACCAATCAGCCTATCAATTACTTCTTTCTTATTGCCAATCATCAAATCAAGAATTTCCTGCATATGCTCTTTGTCTACATCTATGTTTCCAAAACCTATTACTTCCCATCCCATTATCTCACCTCATCCAAAACTACTAATCCATTCTGGTTATATTCTTGCCTATGAACTTTAGTCTTTGCACATCCAGAACAGCAGTAAGTAATTTCACTCCATTCCTGCCTGGAGTCTTCATCAGTCATTTCCATCAATTCATCATCCTTATCACAACGAAGAATCATTTAAACCACCTTTTTCAAATTATCATCCATCCTTTAACATTATCAATAAAATAAACTTCTTTGATAACAACAGGATAATTGCCTTCGTCTTCTTCCTTAATATTATAAAAATGCCCAAAAAGCACATCTCCTTTAGTTGAAGAATTCATAGCTAATATAACTGCTTCTTTCTTATTTTTGTGGATAGCTATAATCTTACCTCTTTGCCCGTCTCCGCTTTTTGCAATAAATTTATTTATGCCTTCTGCATTTTCTGGATTCTCCCCTATTTTTATCATTTTAAATCACCCTCTCCAAATTACTAACCTCAATGAGGTAAAGTGTTTCTAAAACCTTCCTCTTATCTTCCCTTTCAAAAAGATATTTATCCTTGAGAAATATCCACGCCTTATCAGCCACTTCTTTGTTGCTTAAACCATTCGGGTCAAAATCCAATAATTCATAATTTCCTAACTCTCCATTATACCATAAACATTCTTTCGCCATTTTTAATCCACCCATTCATAAACTTCAACAGCAAATTTTCTATCACCATCTTTAAATATAAAGATGTTATTTCCGTTGGAAATACTCACATCATTCCCAACATATTCATATTGCTTATTTATCAATTCCTGTATTTTCACTGGCATATTTATTTTAATCTACCTCTGTATCGTGTACTGATGTTATCCTAAAATCAGCCCCGCTTCTCTTCAGCATATTACAGGCTTCATCAGTAGCTTCATACTCATTATCAGCTCCCACAAATATCTTACCCTCAAAATAGACTTCATATTCTTTCATATTGTTTGCCTCCATTAGTAATACCTAACAATATAAAAACCTTTCTACAACCTCTTAAAAGAATTAATCAGAAAAGCCAAAACTCTAACCACTTCCTTATCACTCGCTTTGGAGTAAATAATCAATTTCATAATATCATCCTTCAGCTTCTGCTCCTTGTCATTCAAAACTTTCAGGGATTTCCTGCTTGTTGGCTCATAAGTATATCTCTCAATATTTCTTAAGTTAGGAACCATCTTTCTTACCACTCTGTTAAAAATCATCTTAATACTCAACATATCCATTGTTGGTAAAGTCCCAATCCTTAGTCTCGCACTTGGCGCAATAAGGCTTATTGCTGCAACCATCTCCTTCACCCTTAATATATTTCCTTGTCTTGGCATCCCAATCCCAAAATAAATCCACTTCTTGTGTTTCTTGTATCCTGTCTAAAGGCTGTTCACAGGAAATGCAGTAAGGCTGCCTTTTCTCTTTATGTGCCTTGTCAAATTCTTCTTCTTGTGTTTCTCCTAATGTTGGCTTTTTCATTCCAATCCCTCCACAAATTCATAGACTTCTTCATGCTCTTCTTCTGTCAGGACTTTCTCCTTGTCAATGACATTAATCTCAGATTCATAATCATTGAACTGCTCGTCCTGCTTGTCGTATTTAGATACTTCTATCTCCTTATTATTTATTTCTACAATAAACGATTGGAGATGCTCAAAATATTTAGTTCTCTTGGTTTTAAGTTTTGGTTCTGCCATTTTCTTTACATCCTCTTATTTTTAACTTCAAACTCAACATTGTCAATCCAGAATGAATCACCAATAGCAAAGTCACCATCTTTCAATGCGTGTTCAAATTCTTCAAGTTCCATTCTCATCACTCCTTCTTTAACTTATCATATTCTTTCTTGTCCATGCAGCTTAATCTTCCCGTCTCTTCGCATCTGACATCACAAAATCTTCACATTTCCAATCCTTACAATCTTGTTCACATCCCTTTCTTTCCTCATCTGTGATATATCTCCACTTACACCCCTTATGTCCGGCATCCTCAATATTGTGGTCATAATGATAAAAGTCCACATACACCTCACAATCTTCACAATAGATATAGTCTGTATTTTTCATCATTCTCACTTTTTACTTAATCTTCTTATTTAGATTAGACAACTTTTTCAATCTACCATCTTCTATCATATGGCATCTTCTACATAAAAATTTTATATTGTTGAGATTATTGTTTAGAGGATTACCATCAATATGATGTCTTTCACCTTTCTTATTTTTACACAATATACAAGGTTTCTGTTTAAACCATCTATTAGCTCTTGTTCTCCCATTTTCTTTTGAGGTGTTATCCCCCTTCCAATTTGGATGTTTCTCTTTTTGTTTTGATAGACTTATATTCTTTCTTGCTGTATCATCTAAAGGTATTCCTCTTCCATAATTTGTTAAACCAATTTTAGATAGTTTTGCTCTTATTGAAATAGTAGTTCTTCCTAATTCTTTTGCTATTTCTTTATGTCTTAATTTACAATAATTAGCCTGTAAGAATTCAATTTCATTCTTACTCCATAATGGAGACTTCTTATCACTTAATCCACTTTCAAAAACTTTAAGTTGTATTGCCTTTAAACTTCTGTTTAATATTTCTGCTATTTCTTTTTCTTTCTTTTTATGAATACACTTCTTAAGTATTTCATATTCCCGTTCTGTCCATATTTTACCTCTTGCCATAATAGTTGAGTATACCTATTCTGTATTTAAACATATCTATTTTGTATCAATCTTATTTTCCTCCATTGATATCACTCTTCCCCATATTGTTCATACTCTTTTGTTGTTACATCATCATTGAGAATCTTTTGACACTCCAATAATCTATTCNTTATTGTAGGCAAACATTCCAACACATCTTCATCACTCAATGCCAAATCCTCAAGGATATTATCTACATGGTCAAACAATATAACCTTATCTTGTGGTTTCATTTTAATCTTCCGGTATCAAGTCTAAAAGGTCATTAGCTTCATCACTCATCAGGCAATCAGCAATAGCCCTAATCCTTTTATGTGTCAGTCCCCTGCTTTCCAACATCTTCTTGAGCAAATCATCTTCACACGGAATACACAAAACAATCTTGCATCCGTTTATAATCCATGTGCTGGCTTTCAATGAATCCTTATCATATCCGCTTACATTGCCGCATATAGAACAAGCGGCATTTAATATTTTTCCCATTATATTTCACCTCTTAATTCTTTGATATAATTCTCAACATCAGGTCTATAATTTGCAGGTGATTGTATATCCAACCAATTCTGCAAAATGTCTGCAATATTCAATGCGGTAGACCTACTTAAAACAATTGGATTGCTCATCTTCACTCACCTCAAATCTTTTGATATAACTCTTGAAATTCATTATCATAAAATTCCATAACACAGACAGGCTTCCATCCCTCATCATATCTATCCTCATCATTGGCTTCTTGGATGTAAGTGTCATAAGCATCCAATAATTCTATAAGTTCATCCTTATCTAATTTTTCCAGTTCTTTGCGTATATCAGTTGACATTTATGTCACCTCACTTATTCCCATTCACTTCATCCAATTCAGCAAGAACCTTGTTGGCAATCTCTTCTGTTTCGTCGCCATCAAGAGCTTCCTCTTTCCACATATCCCCTATTGAATTGATAAAGTGTTCAATCTCCTTGTCTATGTTTCTTCTCATCTTCAATCCTCCACAACATCTTCCCATTCATATTCTGACTTGTTGTCAAACTCGTCATCAATGTTCCCACTATCAAATTTCTCCTGTGCTTCTTCCAAGCTATCCGCCTCAACAGAACCATAGCCCCAAACTACTTTCTTAAAGTTCCTTATGTATCTCGTCATTTTTATTATCACCTCTTAGTCATTGATAAGGAAATCCTCATAACTATCCCTCAATGCTTTCTCAAAATATTGATTCCCAATAACTATCCTTACTATCTTATCTTCAACAAGTTTCTTCACAAATAAAGATATTGTACCTTTAGTTATTTCCATCTTTATTTCACCTCCCTATTCCCTAACGCCTTCAATAGATATAACCCTAACAGAATCATTAGGCTCTATCTGACTGGCATATTCATCAGCCTCTTCTATCTTGTCAAACAGCTTCAGGCTACCTTCATCATTCAATATTGGGACAACATAGTTGTCATTATCCATCCATTGTATTATTGCATACATCTTTGTTCACCTCCATCAATCATTAATAAGAAAATCCTCATAACTATCCACCTTATCTTCTTCCTAGCTCATTAAGCAGAGCAGTATACAATCTATCCGTGTGCAACCATTTAAGTTGTTGCCACAATTCAATCTTTCGGTTATCTAATTTCTCTATCAATTTACTATAACTTAAATCTTTCAATTTCATAACAATCACCCCCTATTCAAACTTAATCATCTCAAAAACCTTCTTCTTATATTCTTCAATCTTGCCAAGAGTATATCTAAATTGTTCTATGGTTATCTCATTCTTCAAAACTTTGTCAATAGCCTTTATCTTGTCGTCATTGGGCTTCAAAAATAAATTATATAAATATTCCTTCTGCTCCAACAGAGTATTTTTCAGCTTCAACATATCAGCCTTAAACTCTCGCCTCTTCTCAATCGGTAGCTGGTTGTAGTGATGAACTGCCATATTAATTTATCTCCTGCAACATCTCTATTTCTTTATCATTGTAGAGCATCATAAGATTCTTGACTTCATCAACAACAGCATCATAAATCTTCTTTGCTTTTATTGAATCATCATCATAACCATAATCAGAGCAGAAACTCTTAAAGCTATCTGGCATATACTTCGTCAATGCAGCAAATACTTCATAAGGAGTTGGCTCTGAAAATTTCTTATTCCTCTTACAATCACCATAGGGAATTATGGGCTTTTGAACTCTAACCATTCCTTCAGGCGGATAACAGATAAACTTGCCACTTGCTTCTATGCTCTGCCCAAAATTAAACTTAAATATTCTTTCTCCTCGTTTAAGAGTAATCTCGTAGATATCCCTATCTTCCTTATCATCCTCAAAATGCTTCCCATACTTCAGAAACTTTGCTGAAAACTCTGTTCCCGTCTTGCTCAAAAACTCATTTGCCAGTTGTTCATAATCTTCCATATTAATTCACCTCTAATCATTTCTTTTTGCTTCTCTTCTCTTTGCAATTCCTGCATCCACATCTCTTATTGTGGATTGGTGGAGCCTTATGCCATTTCCTATAATTGCAATTAGGGCATCTTGCACAACTGCTCTTAAATCCACATCTTTGACATTTGCTTTCTGTTGTTCTCATAGTTACCTCACCGTGCTCTTTAAATTAATCATAGCAATCAAATCCTTGATATTCTCCTTGCCATTCTTGGCTTTCTGCTTAAGGTTATATTCTCGGCATTCCTGAATTTGCCTTTCTTTCTCTGCCTTAAGGTTTAGGTTATACTTCCTTGTCTCTTCTATCTGCTTCAGCTTCTCCCTTTGGGCCTCTAACTCCTTGAGCCTCCCTTCCCTGAAATCCACTATCTCCCTTATGGACTTCTTTATAGGCACTCCTCTTATATATATTGTCCTGAACTCATCATCAGGAGTGCAGGTTTCATACTTAAAATATAAAGCTCTCTGCTTCTGTACTGATTGCATTTCAATCACCTCATAACTTATAATATTTATTTATCTTCTCCTTATCAGGGTTAAACTTCCCAAGAGCATAATCCGAAAGTGCTTCTATCTTGTCATACTTATCACTTAATACAAAATCCCCAAATTTCTCAACCCACTTATCAAAAGGCTTGGAGTTCATAACAGCTTCTCTTGACTTACTGCTTGCAAACAACAATTCCCTTATCACCTGAATAGCAATTTCAGGCTGCTGATTGACAGCTTCCTCTAATTGCTTGTCTACCAAATGCTGGACATACTTATTCTTGTCAAGAGCCTTAACCTTACCATCATCAACACTCTCCAGCTTAACGGCTTCCCGTATCTGTTGCTCCATAAAACCTCACCTCATTATTTACATCCTTAAGAACAGCCTTCTTCTCCTCTTCGCTGCCGTAGATAATCTCATCATCATCATAAAGAACGCAGCTGTCCCTTATTGCATTTTCTTCATCCTTCTCCCTTTGCCCTTCCAATTCCAATAGCCTGTTCTGGAAGGCTATGTTTTCCTTCTGCTCTTTCCCATTCAATCTGCGGGCTTCCTCTTTGTCCAGCCTCCTATCTGCTGGTATAATGACTCCTTCCATTTGATTCACCTCGTTTAATCAATGCTCTTAAAATCTGAAGCAGAACCATCTTTAAAATATATTCTTAAGATGCTCTTATCATCATCCATAAACCTTATACTCTCTATCGTTTCCAATGGTATCATATTCTCATACCTCTGTTATGTTAAACTCTTGCTTTAAATTAATCTTCTTATCACAATGTTCAAAGTAATGTTTCTGACATACTTCCCTGCCATAATAAACCAATTCAACATCTTTCTGATGGCAGTTCTTAATGCACATAGAAACTCACCTCTATTTAATCCAAACATAGCCCTTATAGGCTAATTGATATTCCTGCCTTAAGTATTCGGCTTCTTCCTTTGTATCGGCTTCGTCTATTTGTTCTGTGGCATTGTCACCATCATTCCACATTATATTGTATGACATAATCTATTCACCTCTCAACATTCCATTCTCATCATATTCACAGATACAAGTATTCTCTCCGCAATATCCTCAATTAGTCGCTGGTTTGCATTCCAAACAATAGCCATCATTCTCTTCATCAGCATCAATATGATTGACACAATCCTTATCGTAGTTCTTGCATTTCTTTCTCCTTTGATAAATTACATCATTATAAGTCTTGCCTTCATTAATCAAATCCTTATAATGTTTCATCTCAAATCCATTCAATGAGAACCTATTGTGGGGATTATAAATGTCCCTCAATTCCTTTAGCCTCTCGTCAAAGAAGCAGAATATGTTTTCATCTGCTTCTATAACTATCGGCAGTTCTTTAACCATTGTAGTTTCACCTCTCAAGTTTATATTCCCTAATCTTAAATTTAGAGCATAAATCTTTCCAGACAAATTCACCATAAGGATACATCTCAATAAACTTAATTGCTTCCTTATGCCGTTCAATGCTATTTCTTAATCTGGAGATAAGAGCCTTATACGAAGCCCTCTTATAATCATCATAGGTATTAAGAACAGAAAGATTATATCCCCTGATTTCCTGCTCTATCTTGGAAATGCGGCTTTCCAATCTCAACCTAACCTGCTTATATCTCAAGTCCTTTCACCCTTATTATTTTAAGAACCTCTCTTGCTATTGCACTATGCTTCGGGTTCTTGGCTCTAAAATGATTTATAGGTTGCCTAAAATGTGTTTGACATTGTATGTTATGAACTCTCCTTCCAATAATCTGAACCTTAACACCATCTTTAACCCATTGGGTTGAAGATAGCCTTTTGAAGCCTAATCGCTTTAAGGTTTCTGGTTTGGCTCTTTGCCCTGTTTTCAGTTCCATTATCCCCACCTCTATTGGTTTAATAATATTTCCCTTTGCCCTTCCAATTCCAATAGCCTGTTCTGGAAGGCTATGTTTTCCTTCTGCTCTTTCCCGTTCAATCTGCGGGCTTCCTCTTTGTCCAGCCTTCTATCTGCTGGAAGCCTCAATAATCCTTTATCTTTCAGGATAGGCTTTCCATATCCCATAAAGGATACAAGTTTCTGGTTCATATGGTTTCACCTCATAGTTACAAATACCTTAATTAGATTGGTTGCAGGTATTAGATAAGGGAATTATACGATAAAAAGGCATAGTATCAGTATGCCTAATCAATCCTCTAATTCCTATCCATAGCCTTATCAACTCTAATCAAGATTAAAAAAACAAAGGAGGTTAGAGGGAAGATTTATGATTACCATATAGGTAACTTTATACTTACCTCTAACCTCAAAAAAAACTTTGCGGAATTGTAGAACTATCTTGACTGCCCTGCCTACTGCCGATTTACTGCCTTTTAGCCTCCCAATTCATTATGGGATGGCTCTTTATAGAGCCGTCTTTTAAGGTTTTCGTTATAAAAACCTTTTGGAAGCCACCTTTAGTGTATTCCAACCCATCAACATTAACGGAAAGTATCTTTCCATCTTTGTTGTATTTCTTCCTCCCATAGACAGATTTAACGAACCTAATAACTTGTGGGTTATTAGTACCCGTTACCTCTATCTGTATTTTGCCAGAAACCCTTGTTCTTTGGGCTTCTAACTCGCCGATTTTTGAAGTCAGGTTACTAACCTGCTCGGCTAACTTCAGAACTACATCTTCCATCTTCAATTTTGGTTCTGCCATATTGCCTCACCTTTTAGTTTAGTCAATAGGCAGGGCGAAAGTCATAGTCCTACAACTCATAGAGGTTGCCTTTTCGGTAGTGGTAATAGTTTTTGCTCTATCCTATCACCTAAAGAGAACGGATTTCATTGGTATATCTTTTAACCTTTCGGCTACCGCCGATACAATCCTAAAAGGGTATCTGACGATAGGCTAAACCATAAATTAGTAGTTTAGGTTTAGTTTTAACTATACCCATACCGAACCGAAAATCTGGCTCACTATGTGATAGCCCTTGCACTAAAACTATCACTTTTGCAGAGCGGTATCGCTCTCACTACAAGTGTGCTTCCCCCCACACCCACTACATAGGTGTGGTTAGTATAGTCCCATCTATCTGGAACCAAACCTTCGGGTTGTGAATGATGGAAAGTCAATCCGACTTATTAGAGTTACCACTAATAAGTGCTACCCTTCCAATTGGTTTTTATTTCAAAAAACCAATAAATATCGTAAAGATGCTTTACTATATAAATATTATTGTAATGTAGTATATTATTTACAATACTACTTTATAAACCCATTTATAAATATTTGTATATTGTAGAATATAAATATTTATATATTAGTAGTTTTTACTACTCAAAGGTAGCACCCC
>C687J35021_10003696_pt1 | contig 10430 bp, 8 predicted proteins | sample RifCSPhighO2_12_FD_35021 | JGI IMG/M metagenome (IMG submission 35021)
CCACCACCGGTGGCGTGGTGGACCGGCTCGAAGCGCGGGGCTGGCTGGTGCGCCGGACGGCGCCCGAAGACCGGCGCGCGCGCCAGCTGGCCCTGACGCCCGCCGGGCAGGCCCTGCTGGCCGAGGCCGTGCCCGCGATGCTGCGCGCGCAGGACCAGATCCTCGCGCCCCTGACCGAGCGCCAGCGCGGCGAGTTCATGCGCCTGCTGAACCTGCTGGTGACGCAGAACAACGAGATGAGCCGCGCGCCGAGCGAGGCCACGCGGTAAGCGCCAGGGCACTTGCCCCCCAGGCGCACGGGGCCATGGCCCAGCGTCTGTTCGACGACGCACAGACGGCCGCACCGGTCGCGCAAAATCATGGCTTCCCGCGGCACCGCTGCCCAGGCCGGGCGCGGCACCCGCACCACAACCCCAAGAAGGAAAACTCCCATGAACCTGCACCTGAGCATCGGACCGCTGGTGTCCCTCATCGCCGGCATCCTCATCCTGGTGATGCCCCGTTTGCTGAGCACCATCGTCGCCGTCTACCTGATCATCATCGGCTTGCTGGGGCTGTTTGGCCGCTGAACCCGTTCGGGCCGGTCTGGACATGCGCGGGCGCGAGGCGCCCGGGTAAACTGGCCCGATGAGCCTGACGCTTGAAGCCCGCCCCGAGACATGGACGCCCTGCGTCGCCGCCGGGGCCGTGACGCCGGCCTCTGAGCGCCGCGTCACCCGCACCCGGGCCCCATCGGCGGCCCCCGGGTTTCCCGCTTTCTGAGCGCTTCATGCACGCCCGGTTCCGTTTGTCCCCCGCTCTGCTGGACATCGTCCAGTCCCTGGCCTACAGCCGCGCCATCATCTACATGGCCATGAGCGATCTGCGGGCGCGCTACAAGCGCAGCGTGCTCGGGCCGCTGTGGATGACGCTGGGCACGGCCATCGGCGCCGTGGGTCTGAGCTTCCTCTGGGCCGAGCTCATGCACAAGGACGTGCGCGAGTTCATGCCGACGGTGACCGCCGGCCTGATCCTCTGGCAGTTCATCGCCGGTGTGGTGGGCGACGCATCGGCCCTGTTCAGCCGCCAGGCGGCGCTGATCCGCAACATCAACCTGCCGCTGTCGATCTACCCGACGCAGCTGCTGCTGCGGCACCTGATCAACCTGCTGCACAGCGTGCCGGTCTTTGCCGCCGTGGCCTGGGCGGTGGGGCTGCAGCCCACCCTGAACCTGCTGCTGGTGATTCCCGGGGTGGTCCTGGTGACGCTCAACCTGCTCTGGCTGGCCCTGCTCGTGGGCATGCTGGGCGCGCGCTTTCGCGATCTGGAGTACCTCATCGCGTCGGCGCTGCCCTTGCTGATGCTGCTCAGCCCGGTGTTCTACCGGCCCGAGTTCCTGCCCTTCAGCGAGGTCTACCTGTGGGCCAATCCCATTTCCCACTTCATCGAGGTCATCCGCTACCCGCTCATGGGTTCGGCGCCGCCGGGCTTCGTGATCTGGACCAACCTGGGCCTGCTGCTGGTGGGCGGCGGCGTGAGCCTGTGGATGTTCGACCGCAAGCACCACCGCATCGCGTTCTGGGTCTGACCATGGCTTCCCTCAAATTCAATGCGGTGACCGTGCGCTACCCGGTCTACAACAGCCGGGGCATGTCGCTGCGCAACCACCTCGTGCGTATCAGCACCGGGGGCAGCATCGAGCGCGAGTCCGGGCGGGTGCAGATGGTGACCGCCCTGCAGGACGTCAGCTTCGAGCTGCGCCGGGGCGACGCGGTGGGCCTGGTCGGGCACAACGGCGCGGGCAAGAGCACGCTGCTGCGCACCATGGCCGGCATCTACTCGCCGACGCAGGGCACGATCGAGCGGCAGGGGCGCGTGGCCACCATGCTCGAACTCGGCGCGGGCATGGACAACGAGCTCTCGGGCTACGAGAACATCACGCGCATGAGCCTGCTGATGGGCGAGCGCGTCGCCGACGTGCGGCAGCACATCGAGGAGATCGAGCGCTTCACCCAGCTCGGCAACTTCCTGCAGATGCCGGTGCGCACCTACTCGTCGGGCATGGTCGCGCGCCTGATCTTCGCCGTCGCCACCTCGACCCGCCCCGACATCCTGCTGGTGGACGAGATCTTCGGCCTGGGCGACGCCGAATTCCGCGCGCACGCCCACGAGCGCATGGAGTCCCTGGTGAAGTCCGTGGGCATCTTCGTGTTCGCCTCGCATTCCAGCGACCTGGTCAAGCAGTACTGCAACCGGTTCTTCAGGCTCGAACATGGACGCCTGCGGGAATGCGATGCCAGCGAGGTCTGAGCGGCTTGCTCAAGCTGGTTGGTATCGACTCCGACCGGCCGTGCGCCTCACGACCGGACTTTGTTCTCTGCTGGTGAGGCCACCGTCTCCCAGCCCCCGCCGATCGCGCGGATCAGCAGCACCGTGGCCTGTTGCTGCGCGGCTTCCACGCGCTGCGCCTGGCGGCGGTTGAGCAGCTCGTTGCGGCGCGCGTCCAGCAGTTCGAGCTGGCTCACCAGGCCGTTGCGGTAGCGCGTTTCCGAGATCGCGCTGGCGCGCTGCGCGGCGTTGACCGCGCGGCCCTGGGCCTGCGACTGGTCCTGCAGCAGGCGCAGGGCGGAGAGCTGGTCTTCCACTTCGCGGAAGGCGTTCAACACCTGGCCCCAGTAGCTCGCGGCGGCGGCGTCCAGCTGCGCCTGCGCGCCCTGCACGCCGGCCTCGCGCCGGCCACCGTCGAACAGCGGCACGGACATCAGCGCGCCGATGCCCCAGGCGCGGGCCGACCACTTGAAGAGGTCGCCGATGTCGGGCGAGGCGTAGCCCGCGGCGCCGGTGAGCGACACGCTGGGGAACCACGCGGCCTGGGCCACGCCCACGCGGGCCTGCGCGGCCAGCAGCGAGGCCTGTGCGGCGGCCACGTCGGGCCGGCGCGCGAGCACCGTGCCCGGCACGCCGGCGGGGATCACGGGCAGGGTGCGGGCGCCGTTCGTGGGCGCGAGCGCGAAGCCCGAGGCCGGTTCGCCGACCAGCACGGCCAGCGCGTGCTCCAGCTCGGCGCGGCTGCGGCTGAGCGCGAACACCTCGGCCTCGGTGGCGGCCAGCTCGGTCTGGATGCGGATCACGTCCAGTTCGGCCACGTCGCCGGCCTCGAAGCGGCGCTGCGTGAGGCGCAGCGTGTCGCCATAGGCGGTGGCGGTGTCCTGCACCAGCCTGCGTTCGGTGTCGACCGCGCGCAGCGCCAGGTAGGTCTGGGCCAGCTCGGCCTGCACCAGCAGGCGCGTGCTCTGCAGCAGGGCTTCGCGCGATTGCGCGTCCAGCGTGGCGGCGTCTTGCACGCGCGCCAGCCGGCCGAACAGGTCGACCTCGTACGAGAGGTTCACGCTGGCCCGCAGCAACGTGGCGGGCGTCGCGCCGTTGGCGGTGCTGGCACCGGCACCGCGCGATGCGTCGGCCCCCGCGCCGATCTGCGGCGCGCGGTCGGCCTGGGCGCCGCGCACCAGCGAGCGCGCCTGGGCCAGGCGGGCCGCGGCTTCCTGGATGCTGGTGTTGTTCGCGCCGGCGCGCTCGGCCAGCTCGTCGAGCACCGGGTCGTTGAACGCCTTCCACCAAGTGCCACGGCTCTGGGCCTCGGCGGGCTGGGCGATGGTCCAGGTCTCGTTCGGGCGCTGCTGCTCCTTGAACTGCGGCGGCGTCGGGACCGACGACGGCAGCGGCGGCAGCGCGGTGGCGCAGCCGGCCAGGAAGAGGGCGGCGGCCAGCGGCAACAGGTGATGGAGCTTTTTCATGGTGTGCACCTTCTGTGTCTTCATCAATGGGTCAATGCGTCAATGGGCCAAGGGGGGCGGCGGGCACGGCGTGCACGCTGCCACCACCGCCGGAGGCAAAGCCCTCGAAGTGGGGGATCTCGCCGTGCTGGCGCAGCGCGCGGTTGCCCGCCAGGCGGCGCAGCAGCACGTAGAACACGGGGGTGAGGAACAGGCCGAAGGCGGTGACGCCGATCATCCCGGCGAACACGGCCACGCCCATGGCCGAGCGCATCTCGGAACCGGCACCAGTGGCCAGCACCAGCGGCAGCACGCCCATCACGAACGCCAGCGAGGTCATGAGGATGGGGCGCAGCCGCAGGCGGCTGGCCTCGATGGCGGCCTGCACCGGCGAGCGCCCGGCAAACTCCAGCTCGCGCGCGAACTCCACGATCAGGATCGCGTTCTTCGCCGACAACCCCACCAGCACGATCAACCCGATTTGGGTGAACACGTTGTTGTCGCCCCCGTCCAGCCACACCCCGGTCATGGCCGCGAGCAGGCCCATGGGCACGATCAGGATGATGGACAGCGGCAGCGTCAGGCTCTCGTACTGCGCGGCGAGCACCAGGAACACCAGCAGGATGGCGAGCGGGAACACCCACAGCGCGGAGTTGCCGGCCAGGATTTCCTGGTAGGTGAGCTCGGTCCATTCGAAGGCGATGCCCTGCGGCAGCGTCTCGGCGGCGATGCGCTCGATCGCGTCCTGCGCCTGGCCCGACGAGAAGCCCGGTGCGGGGCCGCCGTTGATGTCGGCCGCGAGGTAGCCGTTGTAGCGCATGGCGCGTTCGGGGCCGAAGCTGGAGTTCACCTTCATCAGCGCCGACAGCGGCACCATCTCGCCCGTGTTCGAGCGCACCTTGAGCAGGCCCACGTCTTCGGCGCGCGCGCGGTAGGGCGCGTCGGCCTGGGCGCGCACGCTGTAGGTGCGGCCGAACTGGTTGAAGTCGTTCACGTACAGGCTGCCGAGGTAGATCTGCATGGTGTCGAAGATGTCCGTCACCGGCACGCCGAGCTGGCGCGCCTTGGTGCGGTCGATGTCGGCGTAGAGCTGCGGCACGTTGACCTGCCAGCTCGTGAACATGCCCGCCAGCTCGGGCGTCTGGTAGGCCTTGGTCATGAAGGCTTTCACGGCCGCGTCCATCGCTTCGTAACCCAGCGAGGCCTTGTCTTCCAGCTGCAGCTTGAAGCCGCCCGTGGTGCCCAGGCCCGCCACCGGCGGCGGCGGGAACATCACGATGAAGGCGTCCTGGATCGCGCCATAGGCCTGGTTCAGCTGGCCCGCCACGGCGCCACCGCTCTGGTCGGCGCGCTGGCGCTCGGCAAAGGGCTTGAGCGTGGCGAACACGATGCCGGAGTTCGAGCTGTTGGTGAAGCCGTTGATCGACAGGCCGGGGAAGGCGATCGCGTCTTCCACGTTCGGGTTCTGCTTGGTGATCTCGCCCATGCGCTGGATCACCTCTTCGGTGCGGTCCAGCGTGGCGCCGTCGGGCAGTTGCGCGAAGCCGATCAGGTACTGCTTGTCCTGCGCGGGCACGAAGCCGCTGGGCACCGCCTTGAACAGGCCGAAGGTCACGCCCACCAGCGCGAGGTAGATCACCATCATCAGCGTCTTGCGCGAGATGACGCGCCGCACACCGCCGCTGTAGGACTCGGCGCCGCGGTGGAAGAAGCGGTTGAAGCCGCGGAACAGCGGGCCGAAGACGCGGTCCATGCCGCGCGTGATGGCGTCCTTCGGTGCGTCGTGGCCGCGCAGCAGCAGCGCGGCGAGCGCGGGCGAGAGCGTGAGCGAGTTGATGGCCGAGATCACGGTCGAGATGGCGATGGTCACCGCAAACTGCTTGTAGAACTGGCCGGTCAGGCCGCTGATGAAGGCCAGCGGCACGAACACCGCCACCAGCACCAGCGCGATCGCGATGATGGGCCCGGAGACCTCCTTCATCGCGCGGTAGGTCGCATCGCGCGGCGACAGGCCGGCCTCGATGTTGCGTTCCACGTTCTCCACCACCACGATGGCGTCGTCCACCACGATGCCGATCGCCAGCACCAGGCCGAACAGCGAGAGCGCGTTGATGGAAAAGCCCAGCAGGTGCAGCACCGCGAACGTGCCCACCACCGACACCGGCACCGCCAGCAGCGGAATGATGGAGGCGCGCCAGGTCTGCAGGAACAGGATCACCACCAGCACCACCAGCGCGATGGCTTCGAGCAAGGTCACGATCACCGAGTCGATGGACGCGCGCACGAACTGCGTGGGGTCGTAGGCGATGCGGTATTCCACGCCCTCGGGCATGTTCTGCTGCAGCTCGGCCATGGTGGCGCGTACCTGGGCCGAGATGTCCAGCGCGTTGGAGCCCGGCGCCTGGAACACGCCCATGCCGACGGCGGGCTTGTTGTTGAGCAGCGAGCGCAGCGAATAGTCGGCCGCGCCCATCTCCAGCCGCGCGATGTCGCGCAGCCGGGTCACGGCGCCGTCGCCACCGGTCTTCACGATGATGTCGCCGAACTCTTCTTCGGTCTGCAGCCGACCCTGGGCGTTGATGGACAACTGCAGGTCCACGCCCGGCAGGCCCGGCGAAGCGCCGACCACGCCAGCCGCGGCCTGCACGTTCTGGCCGCGGATCGCAGCCACCACGTCGCTGGCCGAGAGGCCGCGCTGCGCGACCTTCTGCGGGTCGAGCCAGACGCGCATGGAGTAGTCACCCCCGCCGAAGACCTGCACCTGGCCCACGCCCTGGATGCGCGCCAGCCGGTCCTTCACGTTGAGCACCGCGTAGTTGCGCAGGTAGTTGATGTCGTAGCGGTCGTTGGGCGACACCAGGTGCACCACCATCGTGATGTCGGGCGAGCTCTTGACCGTGGTCACGCCCAGGCGGCGCACTTCCTCGGGCAGGCGCGGCTCGGCCTGCGAGACGCGGTTCTGCACCAGTTGCTGGGCCTTGTCGGGGTCGGTGCCGAGCTTGAAGGTGACGGTCAGCGTCATCACGCCGTCGGTGGTGGCCTGGCTGCCCATGTAGAGCATGCCTTCGACGCCGTTGATGGCTTCCTCCAGCGGCGTGGCCACGGTTTCGGCGATCACCTTGGGGTTGGCACCCGGGTACTGGGCGCGCACCACCACCGAGGGCGGCGCTACATCGGGGTACTCGGAGATCGGCAGACCGCGCAGCGCGACCAGGCCGGCGATCAGGATCAGCAGCGAGAGCACGCCCGCGAAGATCGGCCGATCAATGAAGAATTTCGAGAGGTTCATGGTGTTCTTTTCATTCGCACGATGGCTCAGGACTTGGCCACGGCCACGGGGGTTTCCGGCGTCGTCGAGCGGGCATTCATCGGAACGGTCTGCGGTTGCACCACGTCACCGGGGCGCACGCGCTGCAGGCCGTTGACGACGATGCGTTCGCCGGGTTTCAGGCCGCTGAGCACGGTGCGCAGGCCATCGACCGACGCGCCCAGCGTGACAGCGCGGTACTCGGTCTTGTCGCCCTCGCCCACCACCAGCACGAACTTCTTGTCCTGGTCGGTGCCGACGGCGCGCTCGCTCACCAGCAGGGTGCGCGCGGTCTGCGGCTGGCCCATGCGGATGCGGGCGAACTGCCCGGGCATCAGGTGGCCGTCCTTGTTGTCGAACACGGCGCGCACGCGCACCGTGCCGCTGCGCGGGTCGACCTGGTTGTCGATCAGCTGCAGCTGGCCGGCGTAGGGCGTGTCGGCGCTGTCCGAGGTGCCCATCTGCACGGGAATGCGCTCGATCAGCTGGCGTGCGCTGTGGCCGGCGCCGGCCAGGCCCTTGAGCGCGCTGGCCACGGTTTTTTCGTCGGCGTCGAAGCTGGCGTAGATCGGACTGACCGAGACCAGGGTGGTGAGCACGGGCGCGCCCGGGCCGGCAGCGACCAGGTTGCCCACCGTCACCTCCAGCCGGCCGATGCGCCCGGCCACCGGGGCACGCACCTGCGTGTAACCCAGGCTCAGGCGCGTGGTCTGCAGCTGCGCCTGCGCGGCCTTGAGGTTGGCCTCGGCCTCGCGCAGCGCGTTCTCGCGGTCGTCCAGCTCGCGCTGGGCGATCGCCTTGTCGTCCCACAGGCGGCGGGCGCGGGCGTATTCGCTGGTCGCGTAGGTCACACGCGCCTGGGCCGCGCCCGCCTGCGCGGCGGCCCGCGCCACCTCGGCCTCATACGGCGCGGGGTCGATGGAGATCAGCAGGTCGCCCTTGGCCACCAGCGCGCCTTCGCGGAAATGCGTGGCCTGCACCACACCCGCGACGCGCGAGCGAATGTCCACGCGCTCCACCGCTTCCAGACGGCCGGAGAACTCGTCCCAGGCGGCGATGTCGCTCTCGGTCACGGTGGCCACGGACACCGGCATGGGCGGCGGCGCGCTCGGCGCCGCACTGGCCTGCGCGGGGTTGGACTTCTGTGCGATCACGAGCACGGCGACGGTGACGGCGGCCAAGGCGGCGGTCGACCACCAGATGCGACGCTTGAAAGTGGGCAGCTTGGACATGGTTTTTCCTTTTTGAGGGCGAGCGGGACCGTTTCCGGTGGGTCACCGGGTCTGGCGTTTCAGGGTGGTGAGAAAGGGGGCGGTCCGTCAGGACGGCGGCGGCGTCGCGGCCTGGAAGAAGGCGCGGACGTGTTCGCGCACCTCGATGGCGCACGGACATTCTTCTGCGGGCTGCTCGCTCAGCGAGTCGGGCCAGCCGGTGGTGGAGGGCAGCACACCGCTGTGCACGGCAATGCCGGCGCCGCGCAAGCGCTCGGCATAAGCCAGGGCCTCGTCGCGCATCGGGTCGTCGCCGCCGGTCAGGATCAGCGTGGGCGGCAGGCCGGCCAGGCGCTGCGCGCGGCTGGGCACGGCGTAGGGGTGCTCGGCGTCCATCGGGCCGCGCAGGTACTGCTGCCAGCCATCGATCCACTTGCAGCAGGTGGCTTCGCCCATGGTCTGGCGCAGCGAGGCGGTGGCGTTGCACGGGTCCAGCATGGGGGCGACCAGCATCTGCCCGGCCAGCGGCGGGTGGCCGCGGTCGCGCACCATCAGCGCCACCGCAGCGGCGATGTTGCCGCCGGCCTCTTCACCGGCCAGGAACAGCGGCGCGTCCTTGCCGGCCAGGCGGCTGCGCTGCTTGTTCAGCCACTCCAGCGCCGCGTAACCGGCCTCCACGGCCTCAGGGAAACGGTGCGCGGGCGCCAGCGGGTAGGCCAGCGAGGCCACCACCGCGCCCGAGCTGGCCAGCAGCCCGGCCAGGCAGGCGCCGCTGTCCAGGTCGCCCGAGACGAAGGCACCGCCGTGGAAGTGCAGCACCAGCGGCACCGCGCCGCCGCGCGGCTTCTTGCCCCAGACGCGCAGCTCCAGCGGCGGCGTGCCTGGCACCGACAGGGTCTGTGCCGGGGCCATCGGGACGAAGGGGGAGGTAGTTGAAACCATGGACTGGACTATAGACACACCACTTCTGCGGATAAAGCCAGCTTCAACCAGTTGTCTGTTTCCATTGCATGAACAATCCGCCCATAAAACAGCACATCAAGGACAGAGGGTATGGATCAGATCCAATCGATACGCGTGTTCGCGCGGGTGGTGGAGGCCGGCACCTTCACCAAGGCGGCGGAATCGCTGAACCTGCCCAAGGGCACGGTCACCAAGCTCGTGCAGCACCTGGAGGCACGCCTGAAGGTCAAGCTGCTCAACCGCACCACACGGCGTGTGACCGTCACGCCCGACGGCGCGGCCTACTACGAGCGCACGGTGCGCGTGCTCAACGACCTCGACGACATCGAGGCCAGCATGACCAACGCCCAGGCCAGCCCCAGCGGGCGCCTGCGCGTGGACGTGGGCAGTTCGGTGGCGCGCGAGATCATCATCCCCGCGCTGGCCGACTTCTTCCGCCGCTTCCCCGACATCCAGCTCGACCTGGGCGTGTCCGACCGGTCCGTGGACCTGCTGGCCGACAACGTAGACTGTGTGCTTCGCGGGGGTGAGCTGCTGGACCAGTCGCTCGTGGCCCGGCGCGTGGCCAACGTGTCGCTGATCGCGGTGGCCTCGCCGGCCTACCTGCGGGCGCANGGCACGCCCACCCACCCGGAACAGCTGGAGCGTGAGCACACCATGGTGAACCACTTCTCCACCCGCAACGGACGGCCTTACCCGAACGAATTCGAGAAGGACGGCCAGACGCTGGAGATTTCAGGCCGCTACAAGCTCGCGTTGAACGAGAGCAACGCGGTGACGGCGGCGGTGCTGGCGGGTCTGGGTGTCGCGCAGATGGCCTCCTTCACGGCCCTGCCCTTGATCGAACGCGGCGAGCTGGTGCGGGTGCTGAGCGACTGGACCTGCATGACGATTCCGCTGTACGTGGTGTACCCACCCAACCGGCATCTGAGCGCGAAGGTGCGGGCCTTCGTGGAGTGGGTGGCGGAGCTGCTGGCGCGACACCCCCAGATGGCGCGTTGACGCGACCGGCCGGGGGCCGATCCAGAAGCGCCCCGGCAGCGGTGCCGACGCCGTCCTCGTGGCGGGCGAACCGATGACCGACGATCAGCGCCGGGGGACCCGTGGTGCCGGGCGGTGCGGCCTTGAGCCCACCACCTGCCGCATCGTGGCGAGCACGGTGCCGATCATCCAGGCGGCCAGCCGCTCGGGCCAGGG
>C687J35021_10003699_pt1 | contig 10424 bp, 9 predicted proteins | sample RifCSPhighO2_12_FD_35021 | JGI IMG/M metagenome (IMG submission 35021)
AAGCCCAACAGCATTTACTCCTTTTTTTCTAAGAAAATCAAGAAATATACCATTCCCGCTACCTATTTCTAAAACTTTCAAATTTTTTATTTCCACACTTTGTTCTTTTAGAATATTTTTTACATGTTCATAATAAGCATCAGCGCTATCCTTATCTATGTGATCTTGTAAAACATCAGTAAAACTATGAGGTCTCTTACGAACTTCTCTTGGAAAATTTTGTGGTAATTCTCTCATTAATTTTTGATGGTGTCAAAGGGCATCTTTGACATGTTATATTATATACAAGTCAGAGAGGCAATACCATCGCCGGCACGAAGACGCATGATAGTCACGCCTTGTGTCTGACGACCGAGAGATGAAATATCTCGGAGCGCGGTACGAATGACTTGACCTTTTTTTGACATTGCGATCAATTCTTCTTCAATACCCGACAATACTTTGGCAACAATAAGCTTACCTGTTTTTTGAGTAACTTTTGCAGTTTTCACCCCGGAGCCTCCGCGTCGTTGAACTTTATATTCTTTTAGATTAGTCTTTTTGCCGAAACCATTCGCACTCATTGTAAGAAATGAGCCGGCCTGCAGGTCTTTCTCGACATTCTTTTTTACCACATCAACGCCGATAACCTCATCAACTTTACTTAATTTTATTCCCGTCACTCCCCCGGCTGTCCTGCCCATTTCACGAACATCAGATTCTTTAAATCTTATAGATTGCCCCAGAGCTGTCGCAATCATGACTTCGTCTCCTTTACTTGTCATTAGAGCCGAAATAAGCTTATCGCCTTTGTCTAGACGAATAGCAATGATACCACTACGGCGTACATCTTTAAAAGAAGCGCTCGCCATTTTTTTGGCGGTGCCATCTTTTGTAACAAGCATAAGTGAAGACGAAGCAATGTCTTTCTGTTTTGGCATAGCCAAAATGGAGGTGACTTTCTCGTCCGCTCCGAGTGAGAGAAAATTCATAATGGATTTACCACGCGTAGCGCGACGACCTTCTGGGATGTCATACATTTTCATCTGATAAACTTTGCCCAAATTTGTAAAGAAAAGTAAATTGCTGTGCGTAGAACCAGAAACAAGCATCGTTACGAAATCTTCTTCTTTCGTCTCAAGATCAATAACGCCGACTCCGCCTCGCTTCTGCGCGTGGTATTCAGAGGGGTCTGTGCATTTTACATATCCACCGGCAGTCAAGACTAGCATGGTTTCTTTTTCCGGTATTAGATCTTCATCAGAAATTTCTTTTATTCCGCCTTTCACTATTTTTGTTCTTCTTTCATCCGCGTATTTGGCGCGAATTTCTACTAATTCATCGGTTATAATTTTCAACACTTTTTTGGGATTCGCTAAAATATCTTTCATTTCTTTGATAAATTTCTGTTTTTCTTCTAATTCATCTAGGACTGCCTTTCTCTCGAGTCCCGCCAGCTTGGACAACTTCATCTCAAGAATTGACGTTGCCTGCAGATCTGAAAATTTAAACTCCTTCATTAAATTAACTTTGGCAATTTGAGAATCTTTTGAGGCACGAATTATTGTGATTACACGATCTATTTTATCAAGCGCTTTCTTTAGTCCGAGCAGGATGTGTTCACGCTCTTCTGCTTTGCGTAAGTCATATGCGCTTCTTCTTTTAACTACTTCTTTCCTGTGAGAAATAAATTCTAAGAGAATGGACTTTAAAGAAAGAGTCTGCGGTATACCATCTACTAATGCGACAATATTAAAATTAAAATTTGATTCAAGTTGAGTATTTTTGTAAATATAATTTAAAACTTTCTCTGGATGGGCACTATTTTTCAAATCAATCACAATGCGAATATCTTTTGTTGATTCATCTCGAAGTCCTTTTATACCTTCAAGCTTTTTTTCTTGCACCAATTCGGCTATCGCCATTATTAAATTAGCCTTATTCACTCGAAAAGGAATAGAGGTGATGACAATCTGCAGATTTTCATTTTTGTCTTCCGTAATTTCTGCCTCACCTCGACACACTACTCCGCCGCGCCCAGATGAATATGCATGCAATATGTCCTTATATCCGTAGGCTATCCCGCCAGTAGGAAAATCCGGACCTTTTATGAATTGCATTAGATCTTCAGTCGTAGCATTTTCGTTTTCTATTAAATATTTCGTGGCATCTAGCACTTCAGCTAAATTATGCGAAGGAATATTTGTGGCCATGCCAACAGCAATACCTAAAGTGCCGTTTAANAGTAGTGCTGGCACACTTGAAGGAAATACGATGGGCTCCTTGCGAGTCTGATCATAATTTGGACGGAATGGAACTGTNTCTTTCTCTAAATCACGTAAAAGCTCACTAGAGATTTTAGACATTTTCGCTTCGGTGTAACGCATCGCCGCGGCATTGTCTCCATCAATAGAACCNAAGTTACCTTGCCCNAAAATGAAAGGGTAACGATAAGAAAATTCCTGCGCCATACCAACCATAGAGTCATAGACTGCCACATCTCCATGTGGATGATATTTCCCGAGCACATCTCCAACCACCGCCGCTGACTTTCTGAAGCGAGCCGATGCTGTGAGTCCCATCTCATGCATAGCAAAAAGTATCCTCCTGTGCACAGGCTTCAATCCATCTTTGACATCTGGTAGAGCGCGTGAAGTAATAACTGACATGGCATATGCCAAATAAGATTCTTTCATTTCTGTCACGACATCAACTGGGAGAATTGTTTCTCTCACTTCTGCTTTATTTGTTTCTAAAGATTTTTTCGCCATCCTGTTGTAAAATAATTATTCGCTAATATTTTTATACCCTCCAACGAGGTTATCCTTTAATGCGGACAAAGGTTCTAAGTCATTATTTATTTTTATTCGTGTGTCAGAACTAGCTATACTTGTTCCCAGGGAATAAGCCCAAAGAGATAATAGAATTATGCCGAAGACAATGGTAATGAAATGCAAGATGTGTCTTCTCGTTTCTTCCGACTGTTTCCTTATATGATGAATAATTTTTTTCATAATCTTTTATAGCTTTTCCGCCCAAAGCGGATTAGCCTAGGGCTGATAATACAACCACTTCCCCTTCTTTGTTTTCTAAATCTTTCAATTTGAGCGTCAACTTATCTACTACTTCGGCTTTTTCTTCTCCAGCTTCTTTCAAAAAGGCTTTTAAGCTAGTCGAATCATAATCCATTGGGATGATTAGCTTGGGTTCGAAAGATAGTGCCAGCTTGGCGGCAGTCTTGGCATCAAGTAAGTCTTTGCCTCCGACTGGAATAAAAAGAATGTCTGGACTATTTATAGCTTCATGCGCTTCTTTTGAAATTTCTACATCTGATAATGCACCCAGAAATACAATATTAATGTTATCCAACGAAAGAGAATAAATCGTATTGATATATTTTTTGCCTTCTAGCAGCGAATTGGATATTACGCCTTTAATAAAAATTTCTTTAACTTCATAGTCACCAGGACCGCTAATAGAAAAAGGTACGCGCTCGCCATGTTCGAGTTGTTCTAAGCCATTATAATCAGGGTGGTTGGTGGTAACAAGACCAATGTCTGCGCCAAAATGTGCGGAAACACCTATTTTAGAGCTTTTACTGACGGGATTAAAGGCAAGAACCATTTCTCCCTTCTGAATCTTGAAAAACTGCTTGCCGAAATATGTGATTATCATCAGTTGTATTATAGCAAAATTTTAAAGAAAATACATCTTTCCTAGACAATTGCCCCACTTGGCGGTTAAACCGCCAAGTGTTCTACTTGCAATTTTAGACATTTATAGTAGTATCATTTGTGTAAGTAAATACTTATTAAAAGCATGGATTTAGGGTAACCTTGTCTTCGGGAAAACAAACCAAAGCAAAACCTAAGCCTTATGTCCGCTTTAGAGCGGATTTTTTATTGAAGATATTTTATGATAAAAGACGAAACATTAGTGGAAGAAAATCTAATTTTAAAATCCATTCTTGACCGAAGCATAAACAAGCCCGAGGCGGATTCCCTAGTAGAAGGCATAGTGATTAGTGTAGAGAAATCATCAGTTTATGTTGATCTAGCACCTTTCGGTGCGGGTATCATTTACGGTCGCGAATTTATTAATGCAAAAGACATAATAAAAAAAATAAGTCCGGGCGATATTATAAAAGCAAAAATTGTTGAAACAGAAAACAAAGAGGGCTATATAGAACTTTCTCTTAAAGAAGCAAAGCAGGCGCTCACTTGGAGTGAAGCGGAAAAAGCTATNAAAGAAAAAACGGTGATGAGTTTAGAAATAAAAGATGCAAACAAAGGCGGACTTATCTTGGAGTGGCAAGGCATACAAGGCTTCCTGCCCGCGTCCCAGCTCAAAGCTGATCACTACCCTCGTGTCTTGGATTCCGACAAAGATAAAATATTAAAAGAACTTAAGAAACTGGTCGGAGAGCATATTTCTGTGATGATTATTTCCACGCTTCCAAAAGAAGGCAAATTAATATTCTCCGAGAAAGACAATAACCCTGAAGAGAAAAAGGAAATTTTAAGTAAATATAGTGTCGGAGATGAATTAAATTGTACGGTTGCGGGACTGGTAGACTTCGGTGTTTTTCTAAAACTCGAAGACGGACTAGAAGGTCTTGTGCACATTTCTGAGCTTGATTGGGGACTAGTAGAAGATCTTCGAAGTATGTTTAAGGTGGGAGACAATGTCAAAGCAAAAGTGATAGAAATAAAAGACGGCAAAATATCACTCTCTATCAAAGCCCTAAAGGAAAATCCTTGGAAAGAATTTGAAGGAAAATTGAAAAAAGGAGACATTATTAAGGGCGTCGTAATAAAATACAACAAACACGGCGCACTCGTCTCTATTAAGGAAGGTGTAGCCGGATTGGTACACAATTCAACTTTCAGCTCGGAAACCAAACTACGTGAAAAACTAGAACTTGGGAAAAATTATAATTTCCAAATTACACTTTTTGAACCAAGGGATCAGAAGATGACTTTAATACATTTGGAGTAATTTCTGCCATACCAATTGAATTCATAATAGACATCACCTGCTCGGCGTAAAGAGGAACAATTGAAGGCGGGTTGTAGGCGCGAAGAATTTGCTTGGTAGTTTTTTCGTCGTAATGATGCGCGGTCTTTGGGTTGTTGCCGCCTAAATTTCTGGCAACAGTTTCAATCGCCTCAACATTAGATTTAAAACCGATTTTACAAGAACCCCAACCAAAAGAATTAAATTTAACTTTGATGCAGGCGTTTTTACCACCAGTTGATTCTCTGATACCAATCGCGGGCAACAAGCGCCAATCAAGGTCGTTCTTCTCTGCTTCCAGAACCATAGCCAAGCCAGTACCCGTAAGTGGCATGTTACGCGCCTTGAAATACTCGTCAATAACTAGAGCTTTGGTTTCCCGAATTGTTTGCAAAGGATCCGGATCGTTTGGCTGGTTAATTGCCAACAGGGCCGAAACTTCGATATTTAATTTTTGAACTAAGACGCTTTGCGGAATCTCGTTACCCTGAACGCCTCCAAATAAGATAGGCATAGTCATAACAGGTAAAAAAACAAGAGACTGAACAAAACGTATCAAATTATTCTTTTTCATATTTGAGCGGTTATGCTCCGCCAACATCAGATCTATCTGTAAAACCTTTTGGACTAAAAACTAAAAAACCCTTAATTTATAAGGCTTACGCCTACTAAATAAGGACATGCTTTAATACTAGCATATTAAAGACAGAAAGTCAATGGTTAAACAATGATTTTGGTATATGTCAAATACAAAATATCTTACAAAATAAGGATATTTTGTAAATGTCTATTTGACAAATAAGGTCAAAAATAGGATAATTTTAGATCCTGTCTTAGCTTTTATGTAAACTTGAGCACTTTATCCGAAATCTTATAAGCTTCCCCTGCTCCCATTGTCACAAATATGTCTTTTGAACCAAGTTTTAGGGCTACAACTGCATTTTCTGCAGATTTAAAGTCAGGATATGCTCGTGCATCGTCCCCTTCTTTATTTATAGTCTTATTAATCGCATTGACTAGCTTCTCGCTTGAAACACTTTCATCTTTAGCTTCTCGGGCAAAATAAATCGGCAAAAGAAGAACCTTGTCTGCATCTTTAAAGCTTTTGGCAAAATCATCGAAAAGAGCTTTGGTTCGACTATACAGGTGAGGTTGAAAAAGCACTGTTATTTTTTTCTCAGACTTTGGGTAAAGCTCGCGCAATGCTTGCAAACTCGCTTTGATTTCTGTCGGATGATGGGCATAGTCGTCATATATAATTGTACCCTCTTTTGTCTCTCCTTTTTTCTCAAGACGTCGCCAAGTACCTGAAAATTCGGCTAAAGATTTTTGAGAAATTTCTTCTTTTATACCTAAAATATCTGCTACCGCTAAAGCCGCAGCCGCATTCATACGATTATGTTCTCCCGGGACAGAAAGCTTCGGGACTTTTTCTAAATATTTTATATAATCTACCGCTTCCCCCTTATACTCGCGTGCTAGTGTGCTGATATTCGTATCGTTTCCATTGTAAATAACCACATTTTCTGTTTGTAAAATCAGTTGCCAAAAAGCATTTTTAATATCTTCTATGTCTTTATAATAATCCAAATGGTCAGGTTCAATATTTGTAATAACTAAAATTTTTGGTTTTATATTTAAAAATGATCTTTCATATTCACAAGCTTCAACCACGAAAAATTCGCTCTTACCCACGACCAAATTTGATTTGTAATCTTTGAGCAGTGATCCTACTATCACAGATGGATCACGCCCAGCATCGATCAAAATTTTGGCTATCATTGCTGTCGTGGTTGTTTTGCCGTGCGTACCGGAAACTGCAATAGCGTACTTGTCCGCCGTCACAATACCAAGTATTTCCGGATAATTCAAAAGTTTTAGCCCCAAGCTCTGCAACTTTTTGAAAAATTCTGGGTCGTATTTCGGAATTGCAATGGAATAAACAATCAGATCCACGCCTTTCGGAATCAAATCCACCGCCTGTCCTAGGGTTATATTCGCGCCCAGATTTTCTAATTCAGTCGTAATACCACTTGCCGATATATCAGATCCAAAAACCTGCTTGCCTTCCATGAGCATCATTCTGGCAATAGCTGAAATACCAATACCACCAATGCCGATAAAAAAAACTTTTTTAATTTTTGATAAGTCTAAATTCATAAAATTATTTAAAACTAATTACTGTTACCAGTCTTTTAGAGGTTTTATATCTACGGAAACTTGGCAGCGATAAATCTTCTAATGTATTTCTAGCATCCATTTGAGTATTCTGTGGCAATAATGACATAATAGCATCCTTAAATAAAAAAGTTATTTTCCCTTCTTTTTCTAGAAAATATTTATCTCCAAATTTTTCTTGTATTTTATCAAAACAAGAATCTTTCTTGATTTCAAAAGAATGTAAAAATGGACCAATAAAAACATTTTTATTATGGGAATCGAATATTGCTAACATTTTCTCAATTAACGACATGCACAGTCCGCGCCAGCCGATATGGGCAATNCCGATCTTCTCTCCATCAGTAAAACAAACTGAAGCACAGTCTGCTGTTTTAATGCCTAGTGAAAAATTTTCATTTTCTGTTGTTAGAGCATCGCAATTTTCAAGATTTTCATTACCTGTAATAATTTCCACAACATTATCACCATGACATTGTTGCGGTAGAATGATATTTTTTGGCAAATTTTCTAAATCAGAATAAGTAGTGATAGGCATACTATCAATATACCATGAATGTTTAATGTGCTAAAATAGTTAAATGAAAATCGGAATTTTTGACTCTGGACTGGGAGGACTAATTATTGCTCGAGCTATACGTGAGACTATGCCGGAATACGACTATGTGTACCTCGGGGACACAAAGAGAGTTCCATACGGGAATAAATCACACGAAGCAGTATTGGAATTTACTAAAGAATGCGTGGATTATCTTCTGCGTAAAGAAAATTGTGCTATCGTAATCATCGCCTGCAACACTGCTTGCGCTCGCGCTCTGCGCAACATGCAACAAGAATACTTGCCTACACATTTCAGAGATAGGAAGATTTTGGGCGTGCTTATCCCCGGAGCCGAAGAGGCCTCTCGTTATAATAAAATAGGGATCCTGGCCACGTTAGGCACTGTAGCCTCAAAAACTTTCTCAATAGAAATAAAAAAATTAAACAAAAAAGCAAAAGTTTTTCAAAATCCCGCACCCATGCTGGTACCTCTGATTGAAGAAGGCAATATAAAGGAAGCTGAAGTTTTCCTCATTAAATATTTAAAACCTTTTATGGACAAAAGTCTGGATGCTTTAGTTCTCGGCTGTACCCACTATCCAATGTTAAAAAAAGAAATTAGAAAAATTATCTCGCGAAAAACAAAAATTATCTCGCAAGAGGAAATTGTGCCAAAGAAACTTAAATCATATCTGAAAAAACACTCTGAAATTTCAAAAAAACTTTCCCGAAACAGAAGTATTAAGCTACTAGCCACAGACGAGACAGAAAATATGAGGCGCTTAGTAAAAAAATGGTTCGGTTATTTTAGCTCTTTTACGATACTCAAGAACTGACTACCCCTGTCATACTCATTTTTAAACATACCGAAAGAAGCAAAAGCAGGAGAGAGTAGAACTATGTCCTCTATTGCTGCTAATTTTTGCGCCCCACGAATAGCCTTCTTCAAGCTATTAGCTTCTGCCGCATTTTTGATTTTATTTTTGATTTGTTTGGTTCCACTACCAGATAATAAAATAACCTCCTTGCAATATTTTGATATTTCTTTGACCAGAGCGTTCATATTAAGACCCTTATCAGAACCTCCAGCAATAAGAATAATATTTTTCTTTTTGCCAAGTGCCCGCAAAGCCGCAATAGTTGCCTCAGGTGTGGTAGCGGTCGTATCATTATAGTACTTCACTCCTTTTACTTCTTTTACAAATTGAAGTCTCCCTTCTACTCCTTTGAAATTTTTTAGCGCCTTTTTTATAATTACATCCCCGATGCCGAGCCTTCGTGCAACTTCTACCGCAAGCATTGCATTGTACTCGTTATGTAATCCGGGTAAATTAAACTTCCAACCCTTGGGCAATACACCCTCTGGTATAAGTATTTTACTTTTAATTTTACCTCCCCATTTTTTTATAAACGGCAAAGCCTGTTTGCCAACTATCAACAAATTTTTATTTTTATGATATTTAAAAATGTGCGCCTTGTCAGAGAAGTACTTTTCCATACTACCTTTATAGTAGTCCATATGGTCTGGGAAAAAAGTTGTAAAAACTGAAATGCTAGGTGAAATTTTATTATTTCCGAACCCCTGAAGTTGCCATGAATCCAGCTCAAAAATAGCAAATTTAGCATTTTTTACTTTCTTTAATAATTGCAAACCAGAAATGCCTAAAACATTGCCTCCTAAGATTATTTTCTTACCTGCGGACTGAAGAATGTGTGCAATCAGATGCGTCACCGTGGACTTTCCGCGTGTACCAGTAATAGCAATCATGGGGATCTTGGAAATTAGAGCGAAAAGTGTTGCACTCATTTCAATAGGAATATCATTTTTTCTAGCTTCTTTTATATAAATGGAATCAAGGGGCACACCTGCGGATTTTAAAACCAAGTCACAGCTCTGAAAATCTCGCAATCTATGTTCACCTAAAACATATTTGATGTTTTTGTATTTTTTGAGCTTATGAAGCGANGGCCTGAGCATAGTCGAAGACTTTAAATCTGTAACAGTCAGATCCGCTCCAGACTCAGCTAAAAAAGCGACATCACCAACACCTCGCCCGAGCAGCCCGAGCCCCATGACGGTTATTTTTTTATTTTTGAAAAATTGTTTATAGTTTTTCATATTGCTTTTCAAGAGAAGCTATTTCGGGGGGGTCTCGGAATGCTTCCTTGAGTTCCTCCATATCATTAAAGTGATATTTCACCCCTTTTATTTCTTGGTAATCTTCGTGACCTTTGCCGGCACAAAGAATAATGTCACCGGAACTTGCTAATCTTATCGCTTCGAGAATTGCTTCATGTCTATTTGGAATCAACTTTACTTTTTGTAAATCCTCGGGATATAACTCTGCTGTCATGTCAGCAATAATTTTATTCGGGTCTTCGCTTCTCGGATTATCTGATGTAAAAATTGGAACATCAGACAAAGCTACGCCAATTCTGCCCATCTTGGCACGCTTTGATGGATCTCTATCTCCCCCGCAGCCAAATACTGAAATAAGACGACCTTCTTTTGATTTTATTTCTCTTACCGCTCCGAGAATCTTTTCTAGCGCATCTGGCGTATGCGCATAGTCCACAACAACAAGAACCCCGCTTTGCGATGTGAAGTGTTCAAATCTCCCTCGTGGAGGCTCTATGCTATCTAGAATATTTTTTACCTTCTCCATATCAAAACCAAGTAAAGAACTTGCACTCCAAACTGCAAGTAAATT
>C687J35021_10003701_pt1 | contig 10420 bp, 11 predicted proteins | sample RifCSPhighO2_12_FD_35021 | JGI IMG/M metagenome (IMG submission 35021)
CTGAAACTGTGCAGCAGCTCGAGCTGTTCGACGTTCAGTTCCGGTAGCGCCTGTACCGCGCCGTACCAGCGCGGCAGGTCGCCATGGCCGACCGCCAGCTTGGCGTCGATCTGCCCAGGCAGGTCGGCCGCCCAGTCCTGCAGTGGAGTGCCGGCCAGTTGTGCTTGCAGGGCGTCGAGGTCGAGGCGGCTGATCATGGCAATGCAACCAGGGAGGCGAAGTTGAGGCACTGGAACCAGGGCACCACCTGGCTGAAGCCGGCAGCCAGCAGGCGTTCGCGGTGCTGCTCCAGGCTGTCGGGCAGCATGACCTTCTCGATGGCACTGCGCTTCTGGGCGATTTCCAGTTCGCTGTAGCCGTTGGCGCGCTTGAAGGCGATATGCAGTTCGCCGAGCAGGTCGTGTTGCGCCTGGTCTTCGAAGCGCAGTTTTTCCGAGAGGATCAGTGCGCCGCCGGGCAGCAGGGCCTGGCGGATCCGTGAGAGCAGGGGCAGGCGCTGTTCGGGCTGGATAAATTGCAGGGTGAAATTCAGCGCCACCAGCGAGGTCGGTTGAAACTCCAGGGCGAGAATATCGGCCTCGATCACCTCAACTGGCAGCAACTCCTGAAACATCGAGTCCTGGGCGTGCAGGTATTCGCGGCAGCGTTCGACCATGGCGCTGGAGTTGTCCACAGCGATCACCCGGCAGTCTGCGATCTGCACATGGCGGCGCAGGGCCTGGGTCACCGCACCCAGGGAGCAACCCAGGTCGTAAAGCACGCTGTGCGGTTGGGCGAACTGGCCGGCGAGCACGCCGATATTCTCGACAATGGTCGGGTAACCAGGCACCGAGCGCTTGATCATGTCCGGGAACACCCGCACCACATCCTCGTTGAAGGCGAAGTCGGGCACCTGGGCCAGGGGCTGGGCGAAGAGGCGATCGGGCTGTTTGGTCACGGTGGCTGCGCACTGGTCGAGAAAGGCCGGCATTTTAGCCAAGTGCGGCCTCAAGCCAAACCATGATTACCTCAATTGGTCGGAAAAGAACTCGCCGGCACCCTGCAGCGGCCCCAGTGGATTGCGCTTGACCTCGTAGCGGCGGATGTTCGGCTCGCCGTTGCTGAGCTTGTGCACCAGCACCTCATCCACCAGCACGAAGACTGAGCGGAAGATCCAGCCCTGTAGCTCGCTCTTCTTGCGGAAATTGAAGGCGTCGGCCCAGAAGTTACCGACCCGCTGGGTATCGGTCTTGTTGAACTGGAAGGAATAGCCGATGCAGCGGTCCTTGGCTTCCAGGCAGCGCAACAGGCCTTCGGGCAGGTAGTCGATGGGCACATTGGGCTGCACGAACATCAGGCGGATGTCGATAAAGGAGAGCATCTTGCCGTTGCCTTCCTTCAAGGGATCGAAGCCCAGGGCGAACAGATCGGCGCGGGTGGTTTTTCCGGGAATGGCCTGTGCGTAGCGGATTTCTGCATCCAGGTAGTCGTCGAACGGGGAAAGAGCTTCTTCCTGCTCGCTGGGCAGAAGGCCGCTACAGCCTGAAAGCAAGGTCAGCATGAGGAACAGGCCAACTGCATACCCAGTGTCCGTCATGTTGGTTGTCCTGAGTGAGGGTGTGTCTCTCTTCTATAGTCGATATCTCGCCGCTCTGCTTGTTAAGCCGGTCACGACGTTGAGTTTGACTGCCGGCGCTAGGGTCGTGGCAGCCCGCGGGTGACCCCGTGCTGCAGTATTACTTGACCCTGATGGTGCAGTCGAAGCTTTGCGCCGGTACCACGCCCACTTCCCAGGGGCGCTGATAGGTCAGCAGCAGGCGACCTTCACCCGGCTGCTTGGCCTGGAAGCGCCAGGTCGAGCGCCCGGCACTGCCGACCAGGCCGGCGTCTTCCGGGTTGCTGTAGACCTCGGGGCCAAGGCTCTGCAGGACGCTGGCGGCGGAGTCGCGGACCAGCCAGCGAAAGCCGGTGGTGGGGTTGCTCGGCATCTGCAGAATCAACTGCTGCCCGCTGTACAGGGTCAGTGGGCATTTGCTCTGCTGGTTCTGTTGCAGAGTCACGCTGCTGGGCTTGTGCGCGCAGGCGCTCAACAGGGCGAGGCCGAGAAGTAACGGCAAGCGGAGGGCGGTCATGGTCAACTCCAGGCGACGGTCAATGCCTGCCAGCATAGCCGTGCAGATTGGCCGGCGTAACCCTAGCTCTGGCCAAGGGCAGTACTGGGCAGACGCAGGCGTTGGACGCACTCTTCGATTGCGGGGGCGAATAGCGCAAAACACTCACTGGGGGCCAGCTGTACCTGTGGTGCCGCAATCAGGTCGTGCTCGATACGCTGCAGGAGTTGCTGCAACGGGGCCGTATTGTGCGCCTGGTCGAGCTTCTGGCAGAGCTGGCGCATCTGTTGCTGCAGTCCGGCGGGGCAGTGCTTGTAGTTGGTCGCCCGCACGGCCAGCCCGCGCAGACGCGCCAGGTCTTCGAGTACCCGGCAGGCCTGACCGAGGCCACCCAGTTCGCTGGTCGCGGCGAGGCAAAGGCGTTCCTCGAGCTGTTCGATAACCTGCAGCAGGCCTTCGATCAGTTGGCAGTGGGCGGCAAAGTCGGCCGGATTGCGCCGCAGCCTGGGCCAGTCTTCCTGCAGTGGGGCCAGCTGCAGGCTGGGCCCGGGCCAGTTCAGCCAGAGCTGATCGAGTTGGCGGGCGATGGCGTTACGCTGACTGGCGCTGACGATATCCTGCTGTGCCCCCAGGCCGCGGTGTTTCTGCAGGTGCTGCAGCAGTTCGAGGGCTCGTTGCAGGGTGGTACTCTGCAGTGCGCCCAGGTGCTGGTAATGGCGCTGGCTGGCGCGCCTGTGCAGCCACTGGCCCAGTAGATAAAGGGCCAATGCCAGGGCAATGGCAATGCTGAGTTCCATGGCAGGACTCCTCGGGTCGGCAGACAGCACGAAAAGCGTGCATGGCGGGCCTGCAACTCTCCTGCCAGATACGCCAAGCCGCGCTGCAGGGGGCTTTGGCACCGGCAATGCGTGCTGTGATCGCGTCATTTTCGTGCGCTGATGGCTGTGTATGGCTATTTTGGTGCGTGTTTTGCGCAGGCGTGCCCCGAACTGCGCCACGGATCTGGTGAGCCCTGGCGCTCGCCCCCGACCATCCGCAGCGCCCGCCCGCCATCCCCGCCAGCCGCTGGTCGGTGGGGGTTACGGCCGATCGCGCAACTGGTTAAAGTGCCACCACCCCACCGCGGATTGCCCTAGCGATGCTCAAAGCCCGTCTGTTGCGCCTGGATGATCAGGCTCACGAACATACCCACGACCACCATCAGTTGGTGTTGTCGCTGGCTGGGCGCGCGGAATTCGAGGTCAATGGTCGGGGCGGCGAGGTGTGCCGCATGCGTGCCTGCCTGGTGCCGGGCGACGCCGACCATCAGTTCGCTGGCATCGGCGATAATCGCATGCTGATCATTGACCTGAACGAGCAGGGTACCTCCAGCGAAGACCTGGAGCTGCTGACCCACCTGTTTGAAACCCCGCGTTACCCGCAGCTGGATGCCGATTTCCAGAACCTGCTGAACTACGCCGGGGCCGAACTGGAGCGCTACGGTTCCGATCCCATGCTGGCCCGTGCCCTGGGTGGCGTTCTGCTGCGTGCCCTGCACCTGCGCCTGTTCGGCGAACAGCATGCGCGGGTGCTGGGGCCGCTGAACCTGGAGCGTCTCGACGGCTATATCGGCGAGCACCTGGCGCGGCGCATCAGTGTCGCCGAACTGGCCCAGGTGGCCTGCCTCAGCCCCAGTCATTTTCATGCCCAGTTCAAGGACAGTGTGGGCCTGACACCGCACCAGTATCTGCTGAAAACCCGGCTGGACCGCGCCGCCAGGCTGTTGCGCGAAAGCGCCTTGCCGTTGATCCGCATCGCCGAAGAATGCGGTTTCTCCAGCCAGAGCGCCTTGACCACGGCCATGCGTCGTTATCTGGGGCTGACGCCTAAGCGCCTGCGCGGTGCCGAGTAAGACTCCGCAACATATTCCTGCTGCTCCTCCGGGCCTGCTATCTCTGGCTTGCACCCGGTCAAAAGAGATTGGGCGCTATTACCTGGATGCAGTTCCGCAGTCGCCCGGCTAAGCTGCATGGCGTCGGCGCACGAAGTGCTTGGATGTCTCGTCATCGGCGGGACCCGAGCTGCGCCCCTAGTGAGCACTGTATATGAGTAAGCTTGGTTGTTTTCCGTTACGCACTGCCCTGTTGGTTTTTGCCTCACTCTTGGCACCCCCACTATGGGCTGCCAGCTTGCAGGCAGAGCTGGTCGATCTTGCGGGTCAGCCCCTGGCCAACGCCGTGCTGACGCTGCAGGGCTCCCCGGGCGGCGCGCAACCTGCCGCGCCAGGGGTGATGGATCAACGGGCCCAGCAATTTATGCCCCATGTACTGGCGGTGCGCACCGGCGTTGCGGTGAGCTTCCCCAATAGCGACGATATCCGTCATCACGTCTATTCCTTCTCTCCGGCCAAGCGTTTTGAGTTGCGCCTGTACAAAGGCACGCCCAGTGAGCCGGTGCTGTTCGATACCCCGGGGGTGGTGGCGCTGGGCTGCAATATTCATGACTGGATGCTGGGTTATGTGTATGTCACCGATGATCCCTGGTTTGCCGTCAGCGACGAGCAGGGCCGCGTGCAGCTCGACGGGCTGCCAGCGGGGCGTTATCAGGTAAGCCTCTGGCACCCGCAGCTGGTCGACATGCTGAGCCAGCCTGGAGGTGAACTGCAGCTGGGCGAGGCGGGCAGTCAGCAGCGCTTTAGCCTGGCCGTGCAGCCCGCCGAGGTTGCCCCGGCTCGTGCACCGCAGAGTGCCTTTGGTGATGCATTCAAGAAGGCTCGCGATGCTGCGCAATAGTTTCCAGGGGAGGATCGCCAGCGTACTGGTGTTGTTGCTGCTGGTGGTGATCGCCGCGCTGTATGTCGCGGTGCAGACGGCCACCAACGCTGCGGTGCGGGCCCAGGCGCGCGAGCAGCTGGAGGTCGGCAGCCTGGTGTTTCAGCAACTGCTGGAGGTGCGCGGGCGCCAGCTGCACGACGCGGTGCAGGTGCTTGTGGCCGATTTCGGCTTCAAGGACGCTGTGGCCAGCGGCGATAGCGACACCATCCGCTCTGCCCTGGCCAACCACGGCGCGCGGATCAATGCCGGAGCGGTGATGATGCTCGATCTGGATGGCAGCCTTGAGGTCAGTACCGACCGCCAGATCAGCTCGCAGACCGCGCAATGGCTGAGCATGCAGATGATGCAGCGCCAGCGTGAAGGCGTGGCGGTGTTTCTGATGCCCATGGGCGCACGCCTCTATCTGCTTGTGCAGGCCACGGTCAATGCTCCCCTACCGATTGCCCGAGTGATGATGGGCTTTCAGGTGGATGAAGCCTTTGCTACTGAGTTGCGCGAACTGACCCATCTGGACCTGACGCTGGTAGCCAGTCAGCCAAATCAGGCGGATATCTGGATCAGCACCCTGAGTGGGCCGCAGCGCCAGCAATTGCAGGCCGTATTGTCGGCACCGTCCTTCGATCAGGTGCAGACCCTGGCCGATCAGCAGTACCTGGGCCAGCGCCTGTTGCTGGCCGAGGGTGAAGGCTTTACCGTCCAGGCAATGTTGCACAAGTCCCTGACCCAGGCCGAACAGGCCTTCGCCGGGCTGGATCGCAATATCCTGCTGATTGCCCTGGCGGCCTTGCTGGCGTCCCTGGGCGGTGCGCTGTTGCTGGCGCGCAATGTGTCGCAGCCGGTGCAGCAACTGGCGGCGGTGGCCGAACGGGTGGGGCAGGGCGACTATCAGGTGCCGATTGCCATGCAGCGCAGCGATGAGCTGGGCAGCCTGGCCAAGGCCCTGCAAAGCATGCAGACGGGGATCGCCGAGCGCGAGCGGCAGCTGGCGCACAACGCCTTGCATGATGCCCTCACCGGGCTGCCCAATCGCACCCTGGCACTGGAGCGGCTGGGCAGCGCCATCACCGCTGGGCGTAGCACCGCGCTGATCCATATCGGCATTGGCAACTTCCGCACAGTCAACGACAGCCTCGGTCAGGAGGGTGGTGATCGGGTCTTGCAGCAGTTGGGGCAGCGCCTGCAGGGCGTACTGCGCCCCGGAGACAGTCTGGCGCGGTTGGTGGCGGACGAGTTTCTGCTGTTGCTGGACAACTGTGACAGTGACAGTGCCGTGGGTATCGCCGACAAACTTCAGCAACTGCTGCTCAAGCCGCTGCGCATCAATACCCAGGAGGTGGCCCTGGACTGCCGCTTCGGCATCGCCGCCTTCCCTGGCGATGGCGACAATGCCGAGGACCTGCTGCGTCGTGCCGGCATTGCCATGCAGGACGCCGCCCAACAGCCGGGGCGCATGCAGTTGTATCAGCGCGGCCGTGACGATGCCCGGCAGCGGCAGATGCTGCTGATCCGCGATCTGCGCCGCGCCCCGGAAAGTGGTGAGCTGCTGCTGCACTACCAGCCCAAGCTGGATATCGCCGCTGGCCGGGTGCGTCAGGCTGAGGCGTTGCTGCGTTGGCAGCACCCCCAGCTGGGCATGGTCTCGCCGGGAGAGTTTATCCCCCTGGCCGAGCACACCGGCAGCATCCAACTGCTGACCAACTGGGTGATTGAAGAGGTGATGCGTCAACTGCGCGAGTGGAGCGCCCGCGACCTGCGGGTGCAGGTGTCGTTGAATATCTCCACCGCCGATCTGATCGACCCACAACTGTCGCAGCGGGTGGCCAAGCTGCTGAAGCATTACAAGGTACCGGCCGAGCAACTGGTTTTCGAGATCACCGAAAGCGGCATGATGCTCAACCCCGAGCTGGCTCTGCAGGTCTTGCACGAGCTTCATGGGCTGGGCATCAGCCTCTCGGTGGACGACTTCGGCACGGGCTACTCCTCCCTGGCTCAGCTTAAGCGCATGCCGGTGCAGGAATTGAAGATCGACCAGTCGTTTATCCGCGATCTGGACGAAGCCAGCGAAGACTCGGTGATCGTCCGCTCCACCATCGACATGAGCCACAGCCTGGGCCTCAAGGTGGTGGCCGAGGGGGTGGAGTACGAGCGTTGCCTGCACCTGCTTGAGCGTTGGCGCTGCGACACCGCCCAGGGCTATCTGATCAGCCGGCCCCTGGCGGCCAAGGCTTTTGAAAGCTGGTTGGAGCAATACCGCGAAGCAAGCAGTCGCGAGGTGCAATCATGAAGCGGTTCCTCAGCCTGCTTGGCCTTGGCCTGTTCTCCAGTCTGAGCCTGGCCGATGGCCGCCTGTTGGCCACTGGTGGTGCCAGCAGCNTCGAGGGCGCTGCCGGCGGTGGCATCACCCCCTGGGCGGTGCTGGCCGGTTATGGNGAGCGCGGCGAATGGGGCGCGGATGTATTCGCCACACGGGTCGAGACCGGCGACTACCGCCTNGATGTGGCCGGTATTGCCGCCTCGTTCGATAACCGCATCGAGTTGTCCTATGGCCGCCAGCGCTTCGATCTGGGCACCCTGGCGCGCAACCTGAATCTGCCGGAGAACAGCCTCAGCCAGGATATCTTCGGCCTCAAGGTGCGCCTGTTCGGCGACCTGATCTACGACACGCTGCCTCAGGTATCCCTGGGCCTGCAGCACAAGCGTCAACGTGATTTTCTGATTCCCAGTCTGGTGGGTGCGCAGCGCAGCTCGGATACCGAAGGCTATCTGACTGCCAGTCGGCTGATCCTCGGCGGTGCCTTCGGCTACAACCTGCTGCTCAATGCTGGCCTGCGCTACAGCCGGGCCAACGAACTGGGCCTGCTGGGTTTTGGCGGTGATCGTCGCGATCGCCACTCAGTGCTCAAGGAAGGCTCAATCGCGGTACTGTTCAACCCGCACTGGGCCCTGGGTGCGGAATACCGCGAGAAGCCGGACAATTTGAGCTTTGCCGGTGAAAGCGACTGGGCCGACCTGTTTGTCGGCTACTTCCCCAACAAGCACCTGGCCGTGGTGCTGGCCTATGCCCGCCTGGGCGAAATCGCCAGCCTGGATAATCAGGATGGCGTCTATCTGTCCATTCAGGGGAGTTTCTAAGCATGCGCCTGCTGATCATTGCCCTGCTGCTGGCGCTCAGCGCCTGCGCTCAGCAACCGCCCAAGGATGACGGCCTGTACCGCGCCCTGGGCGAGCAGGCTGGCATCGAAGCGGTGGTGGAGGGCATGCTGCTGAAGATCGCCAGTGACACGCGCATCGTCCAGCACTTCGAGGATGTTGATATCCAGCGCCTGCGCGACAAGCTGGTGGAGCAGTTCTGCATGGAGGCCGGCGGGCCCTGCACCTACACCGGCGACAGCATGGAGGAGAGCCATACCGGCTTGGACCTCACCCCAAGCGATTTCAACGCCCTGGTGGAAAACCTGCAGGCGGCGATGACCGACCAGGGTGTAGCCATTACCACTCAGAACCTTCTGTTGGCGCGCTTGGCCCCAATGCGCGAACAGATTATCGATCGCTGACCTGACTGCGGTGGCGAAGGGTTCGGGCCCGCGCTTGGCTATGCTGGAAGTAATCGGCCAGTCAGCGAGGGTGTCGCCATGAGCCACAAGCATCAGAACCTGCTGCATTCGATCTTCCAGGGTGCCTTGCCCAGCAATATCCACTGGCGCGAGGTCGAGTCGCTGCTGCATCACCTGGGGGCCACTGTCGAACCTGTTCTGGGGGCGCGCTTTCGCGTGGTGCTCAACCAGCATGAGTTCTTTCTGCATCACCCGCACAACAGCAATGAGTGCAGCAAGCAGGAGATCAAGCACCTGCGCGAATGTCTCGCCCAGGCGGGTGTCACCCTGGCCGCCTACGAGGGCAAATAGCCCGTGCGCCGTTGCCCTAATGACGCCTGGCCTTGCGGATGCGCAAGGCGATAGCACCGATAATCAGCAGGGCCAGGGGGCCCAGTAGCAGCGCGGCCAGTTGCGGCGACAGGCCGATACCCAGGCTGTGCGCGCCCTCGACGCCGAGTTTGAACAGGCTCAGCAGGTAATAGCTGATGGCGATGATCGACAGGCCCTCCACCGCCTTCTGGATCTTGATCTGGGTGTTGGCGCGGCTGTTGAGGCTGCGCAGGATCGCCGAGTTCTGTTCTTCCACCTCCACCTGCACCCGGGTCTGCAGCAGCTCGCCCAGGTTGGCCACGCTCTGGCCCAGGCGCAGCAGGCGCTGTTCGGTCACCGCGCAATAGCGCACCGTGGGCTTGAAGCGCCGCTCGATAAAGATCCCCAGGCGCTGGCAGTCGCCGACATGGCTCTCGCGCAGTTCGCCGATGCGTTCGAAGACCAGTTGCGCATAAGCCTCGGCGGCGCTGAAACGCTGGCGGTGGACGGCGGTGGCGCGCACCAGGTTGGCCGACAGCAGGGCGATATCGCCGAGCAGCTGCTTGGGGTTGCTGGTGTCGGGCGCGGCGTTGCGTGCGGACAGGCTGGCCAGTTGCTGGTCGTAGGCCTTGAGCTGGCGGTCGACGTCCTGGGCCACCGGCAAGGTCAGCGAGGCCATCATGCGGTAGGTCTCGATCTCCAGCAGGCGGCGGATCATGCGCCCCAGGCGGTAAGCGTTGAGCCTGCGGTTGACCAGCAGGATACGGTTGAGGCCATTCTCGCAGAGACGAAAGTCGCTCCACACCGTGGCATCGCCGCCGCCGATATGCGAGCCGGCCGGGTCCTTGAAGCCGTAGCGGGCGCTGTGGCCTTGCCAGTGCTGCTCGGCCTCCACCAGGATCTGCAGCGCATTGATGATCAGCCCCTGGTGCGGCTCGATCAGCGCCTGCAGGGCCTGGGGCAGGGCGGGCCAGAATTCGCCGCCTGCCTGCTTGGGCTGGACCAGGGTCAGGGTGAAGAACTCGGCATGCCGCTCCCATTTCAGCGCACAACCCGCTAACTGGCTCAGGCCCTGGGCGCTGCCATTGGGCTGGGGTTGTTCGGCGCTGTGCGGCAGCGCCGCGATGATGGCGCTGCCGACTTCATCCTGATCGAGCAGGGCGATATGAAAGACATGGGCCGGCTCGTTGAAATACAGCGAGGGGCGGGCGTGCAGTTCGTTGTGCAGGGCGGTTCGTTGCGGATGCATGGTAGGTCAGCGCGGCCGGAAGGAATGCAGCAGTGACGCAGCCGGCGTGGCAGGTGTCACCAGATGGCCGAGCTTGGGCGGTTATTCAAACAAGCGTTCGCGATTAGTTCCAGGGCCTGGAGTATTTCGCAAAAACTCCAGAGCTTTCAGCAAGAAGCGGTCATGGTTCTGCAACTAAATTCGTCCATCCACTGGCGCAGTGCGCAGGTTTTGGCCCAGTTGTCATTGGTCAGACCAGCCATGTTGCGCTAGACCCATAACAAACAGTCTCCACAAGAGGATGGGCGTGATGTTTAAAGCCAGTCACGTCTTGCAGGACGAGTTCCTTAACCGGATCTCTGCCGCCAAGGCCGCCGATTTTTT
>C687J35021_10003702_pt1 | contig 10419 bp, 9 predicted proteins | sample RifCSPhighO2_12_FD_35021 | JGI IMG/M metagenome (IMG submission 35021)
GGGGGCTCCTGGTGCGCTCGCTTCCTCCTCCGTCAAGCGCTGCAGGTAGATGGCGAAATCCGGGTCTTCCCCGCGCAATAACTGTGGCAGCCGTTCGCGGAAGTCCTCGCGTCGGCTCCACTCGCGCATGTAGTCCTCCCAGGAGTGCCAGCGCCGCTGTTTCTTCTCGTCCATGTTGGGCTCGTAGATCAGCAGATAGGCACGCTCGAACAGGGAAATGAGCATGTCGAAGATCAGCAACATGCGTTCGCGCTGTTCATCGGTCAGATCCGGGGTGGCAGGCTGGCTGCGCAGCTTCAGGTCCGGGTTGGCCAGTACCACTTCCAGGAAGTCGATATAGGCATCGGAGATCTGCTGCCAGGTGGCTTCCTGTTCATTCGCACGCTCCTTGCGTTGCTCGACGAGGAACACGCCAATCGCGAAGGGCAGGGCCACCACCGTGACGATGTAGGACAGCAGTTCCCAGGTTTCGAGTGTCATATCCCCCCCTTTGGTGAATGGCCGGTAGAACAAGCAAAGCCCATTCTATGGCCGCGGACCGATGCCGATCGCCCAGGTGCCCTTGGCAACATATGACCAGTGGCACAACTATGGCACACAGGCTGGCTATGCTTAGGTGGCGGGCCGAATGGACCGCACTAATGCTGTCTTTCGCCCACGCAGCAGTATTTCTCGAACAGCATCGCGTTTATACAGGCAGTCTTCAGGTCAAACGCTGAGGCAAGGAGACAAGGGAAGTTGGTTTACAGCGTGTCGTGTGCAACCTGAAAGTGGATGCCTTCGGCAAATTGATGGACGGTCCCAGGCGGCGGTTCAGGCAATTTGACGAGTAGGAATTCGTATTATGTTCACGCGGCGTACATTCTTGAAATATACCGGCGGCACCGTTCTTACACTGTATGCATTTGACAGGTTCGGCGTGCCCGTCGCACTCGCACAGATTCCCGGTGGCTCACTCGATCCACATGACATTGCCATGTTTCAGACCCCCTTGCTGATTCCGCCGGTCATGCCGAGAGCGTCAAAGTTCAACCGGTTGGCCGGCAAGCAGGTCGACTACTACGAGATATCGGTCAAGCAGTTCGCCCAGCAGATTCTCCCGGCGGGCCTGCCGGCCACCATCGTGTGGGGCTATGGCGCGCTGTCGGCCAACGGCAATCGAGGCCTGTTGCTGCATAACGCCCCCTCGCTGACCATCGAGGCCAAGTGGAACACGCCGGTGCGGGTGAAGTGGATCAACGACCTCACGGACGATGTCGGCAACTACCTGCCGCACCTGCTGCCGGTGGACCCGACCCTGCACTGGGCCAACCCGCCCGGCGGCCTGGCTGGGCGCGACATGCGCCCGAGCTTCGACAGCACACCGCCGCTCTACACCGGACCGGTNCCCATGGTCACCCATGTGCACGGCGCAGTCGGCGTCGGCGACGAGAGCGACGGCTATACCGAGGCCTGGTACCTGCCCGCTGCCAGCAACATTCCACAGGATTACGCCCATGCAGGCACCTGGTACGGTTTCTTCGCCGGCAAGGCCGAGGCCAAATTCGGTGAGACCTGGGGGCCAGGCTTTGCCACCTTCCAGTATCCGAACCTCAATCGCGCCTCGACCCTCTGGTACCACGACCACACTCTCGGCATGACCCGCCTCAATGTCTACGCCGGCCCGGCCGGTTTCTACCTGATACGTGGTGGCCCGAGCGGCGACTTAGCGGTGAGCGATACCCGCTCCGGCAGGCCAGCGCTGCTGCCAAGTCCGGCGCCGCGGGAGAATGATAAATTCCCGCCGAACAAGACCTACTACGAGATCCCCATCGCCATCCAGGATCGTTCGTTCAACAGCGATGGCTCGCTGTTTTACCCCGACTCGCGCGAATTCTTCGACGACATTGTCGGTCCCTTCATTCCCGACACCGACATCGCGCCGGCCTGGAATCCCGAGTTCTTCGGCAACACACTGATGGTTAACGGCAACACCTGGCCCTTCCATACCGTCGAGCAGGTGCGCTATCGCCTGCGCCTGCTCAACGGCTGCCAGTCGCGCTTCCTGATCCTCGACTTCGGCAATATCCCCGGCGTGGAGGTCTGGCAGATTGGCAACGAGGGCGGCTTCCTGGCTGCGCCGGTCAACCTCAGCGCCGATCACGGCAATCGCCTGCTGATGGGTCTGGCCGAACGGGCNGACCTGATCGTCGATTTCAGCAATGTGCCAGTGGGCAATTACGTGCTGGGCAATGTCGGCCCGGACGAACCCTTCGGCGGCGGCGAACCGGACGAAGATTTCGATATAGCCGACCCGGAAACCACCGGCCAGGTCCTGGAGTTTCGCGTGGTGCCGGCCGTGGCCGTTGACCCGAGTACACCTCCGCAGTTTCTGCAGTTGCCGGCGATCACACCGCTGCCGGCGGCAAGCCTAACCCGTCGCCTGGTCCTGGTCGAGGAGGAGTCGGCCTTCTTTGACGATGCCCCAGCCGAAGCATTACTGGGCACTCTCGCCGGCGACCCCGCCGAGGCGCCGGCACAGTGGAGCAAGCGCCAGTGGGCAGAGCCGGTGACCGAGAACCCGGCCGTGGGTGCGACCGAGGTCTGGGAGCTGTACAACGCCACCGCCGACGCCCATCCGATGCACATCCATGAGGTGGTGTTCGAGGTCATCGACCGGCAGGANATCTTCGTCGACGAGGATGAACAGCAGGTGCAGCTAGCCCCNGGCAGCGTGCCCATTCCAGCCGAGCCCTGGGAGACCGGCTTCAAGGATACGGTCATCACCTACCCCGGCCAGGTCACGCGTCTGCGCGTACAGTTCAACTCGCCCGGCCAGTTCGTCTGGCACTGCCACATCGTCGAGCACGAGGACAACGAGATGATGCGGCCATTGCGCATCGGCCCCCTGCAGCCGGGGCAACCGGACTAGTCGCGCGAGGTGACTATGAGGGCGTCGGCCCGGGGCAGGCGCCCGGAGTCCATGTCCAGCGGCCGATCCGGGTGCCGAGTGTGCTTGCGTCCGCGTCATCCCCGGCAGCATTTACCCCGTCGGGCAAACGATAAGGGTTGCCTTCCACGCCGGCCATTGTCATAACTGTCACGTGGCCATGTGCGGGCGCCTACTCAGCGTTCCCCTGCAGGCTCAACGCAAGACAGGGCTGTGCATCTGCCGTTGCAGCGTCCCGATTTGTAATCTTTGTCAGCGCGTAACGACAAAGTCCGGAACCTCGGCGCCATGCCAGCCCTCGAAGGTACAGACCCGTCAGAAGCGAGGAATACCATGCAAATTCATGTGAGAAGCAACCATATCGATGGAAGTGTCCGGCTTCAGGAGTGGGTGGGCGCGACAGTGACCGAGCGGCTGGACCGTTTCGAAGATTTTCTCACTCGGGTTGAAGTTCATCTCAGCGACGAGAATGGCAACAAGGCCGGCGCCGACGACAAGCGCTGCCAGATCGAAGCACGGCCCAAAGGCCATCAATCCATTTCAGTTACCCACAAAGCCTCCTCGCTCGATCAGGCCGTGGACGGCGCCACCGAAAAAATGCGTCATGCCCTCGATCACATGGTTGGCAAGCTGGAGGTCAGGGCCGTATCCACCGGGCATATCGACGACCCGCGCCTGAGCGAAGAGCCCGAACAAGTCACCGAGGCTCTGCTGCAGGAAGAATTCCTGGCCAAGGAAGAAGCCCTGAGCCGGGCTTAAGGCGCTCACATTGGTTGAGTCCTGAATGATTGCCACGAGGGCTTGCCATGCATGCATGGCAAGCCCTTTAAGGTGGCGCAAACCGTCGCGCAATCCGGCAAACCAGTCCGTACCACTCCCTTGATCCNCCGCCGACCGCCGTCCGGATGATTCCGTGCCGCTGTGGGATATTGCCCACCCGTCTTCACCGATTGTTTTTGCGCGCGGCCTCGAGAATGGATCGTGGCGAACGCCTATCCCTTGGGCACCGGTGCCTGTCTGAAGGTCAGCGCAACCCCCAGCAGAATGACCGCCATGCCGACAATGCTCAGCTTGGACAGCAAATTGCCCAGGAACAGATAGTCCATTGCCGCCGTCACGGCTGGCACCAGATAGAACAGGCTGGTGACATTGACCAGGTTGCCGGAGTGGATCATCCGATACAGGAGCAGCTGGGCGACGACCGAGATGATCAGTCCCAGCCAAAGCGCAGGTCCGAAGAAGCCCAGGGATTTTTCGAACTCGACGGGTTGGAAGGGCGCGAATAGCAGACACGCCACCAGCGTGACCGCGTATTGCAACGGCAGCACCTCGGTCGGCGATTGCTGTACCCGCTTCTGTAAAATGGCACCCGATGTCATGCAGGCCAATGCTCCCAGGGCGAACAGCATGCCGACGGGCGCGAAGCGCGACACGACCAGACTCTGATACACCACCAGCACCAAGCCGCCCAGCGCAACCAGCAAGCCGCCGAGACGCAGCGCACTGAAGCGCCGCTCAACCAGCAGTAGCGTCAAGATGGGCTGAATTCCCAGCAGGGTGGCGATCAGGCCCGGGGTAATGCCAAAGGTCATGGCCTGGAAGTAGCAAATGGTGTAACTGCCAATCAGCAACAGACCCGTTGCGGCAACTTGCCGGCGAGTCCCCCGTACCGGCAACCAGCCGCCGCGGCTCAAGCCCAGTATGAGCAGCACGCCGAAGGCGATGCTGAAACGGACAAACAGCAGGGCAAAGGTGGAGCCGTGATCCAGCCCCCAGCGCGTGACAATGGCAGCACTTCCCCAGAGCAATACGAAGAGCACCATGGCCCCGTGCGAGGCCAGTGTAGATTTGTTCAACGTCATGATTGATTCACCTGTCAAAAGCCAACAGGCTCCAGCGACCTAGCCGGCGCACAGGCGCAGGAATAACGGTTGAGGTTTACGCTGGAGCTGTGAAACCGGGCTGAAATCAGCCGCGGATGACGGCGGACGGTGGCGGCGNGCAAGCGCCTGCCGGTACGCCATCAACGACAGATGGGGTGTGCGGGGGGTAGGTNGCGCGCACGCAGACACCGACGGCGTTAGCCGGTGTCGAAACAAATGAAATGCGTGCCACGAAATCGGGGGTCATGTGAACCTTATCCATTACCGGTTAGGGCAATTGCGGATGCAATCTAGCATGCCTCGAAGCGGCACGTCACGCAGGTGCCGGAGAACGCTGAAGGCTTGACTCGGATTGTCCGCCCCTGGGCGAAAGCGACTATTCAAGGCGGGCGGCATTGGTGAGATGTGGCCATTCCTGACGAGTCGACTCCGGCCAGTCACGAACTGCGCAATCGTTGTGCATCTCCACGCCGTTAAATGCCGTTTTGAAGAAACACTTCCTTGGCCACCGCCAAGCCATTCAGCGCAGCCGGAAAGCCGGCATAGACCGCCATCTGCATAATGGTCTCGACTATCTCCTCGCGGGAAACCCCGACATTCAAGGCGCCCTGAATATGCACCTTGAGTTGAGGCGCTGCGTTGCCCATTGCCGTGAGTGCTGCAACCACTGCGATTTCTCGGCTTTTAAGATCCAGGCCTGGGCGGCAATAGATGTCACCAAAGGGGAACTCGATCAGGTAGCGAGCAAAGTCTGGCGCGATATCACTCAGGCTATCCAGCACGCGCTCTCCGGCTTCACCATCAATTTCGCGAAGCTTTGCCAGGCCGCGTTCGTAGCGATTTTCCTTGTTCATCAGTGCACCCTTCATTCGAGTTTGATCATGGCTCCAGGGAGTGCTCGAGCGAGCGGTAATGCTCGATCTTGGCGTGCAGCGCTTCAGCGGATTGCTGCATCGCATCGATCCTTGCCTGCACGTCGGTCAAATGCTCTTCCAGCATCTGGCGGCGATCCGGCACTGTCGAGTCCCCAGCGCCGCGAAGTTTTGCGAACGCCTGCATCTTGCCGATAGGCATGTTGGTTGTGCGCAAACGCAACAGGAATTCCAGCCAAGCCATATCCGCTGCCGAATAGCGACGCTGACCGCCAGCTGCGCGCGTGACCGCAGCAATCAGTCCGATACGCTCGTAATAGCGCAAGGTGTAAGCCGTGAGGCCCGTGCGCTTGGCGACTTCATCAATAGTCAGATGGGATTCCATAAACTTGATCCTAAAAGTTAGAGTGCACTCTAAGTCAACAACTATTATGAATAGCACAGACGCACTGCAAAGCGCGCTTGTGCATTGCCGGCGNATGTTTTGGCCCTGAGGGCATGGATGGGGCTGGAGAAGTAATCGATAGCGGCGGTGCGGGGGCCGCTTCCGGCCCGACCCGACCCGAAGCGGACTGTGACGACATGTCCGCTCCTGGCCAACGCAGCCAATAAAACAACCTCAGCCCATCGGACTAAACCCATTTGCCGCGCTGCAATAGCGCTGTTCCATCTGTTTGCTCCACTCTTGACGATCCCGCGCCCAGCGCTTTTCCCAGGCTCGACATTGCTCGCGAAAATGCACCTTGGCCGCCTTGCGGCATTCGCGGTAGTCGATCGAGCCCCGGCGCTGGTTGACGCACACGCTGCTGCTGTCGATGCGGTTATCCAGGGCGTGCCATTCGGCGAGGTAGGAACCGCCGCCGCCCCAGCGTTCAATCCAGACTTTATCCACCTCGCGGGTGGCATTGCGCCGGGCCGGCGCGCGGCTGCGGTTGGCTTGGTCGGCCTGGTATTGGGCGAGGTAGTGCGCCGAGACCATGCCGCTGCTCGGGGCCGGGCGCTGGTCGCGGGGCAGGGCGCCGTAGCGGCAGGTGACGACGTTTTCGTCGATGAGGTTGGCGGCTTTGATGCAGTCGGCCAGCGGCTGCGGGTCGGGGATCGGGGCGCTGGTCAGGGTGTCGGGCTGGATCGGCTCGAGATGCTGGGGTATGCGGTAGGGGTCGGCCAGTTGCCTGGGCGTCGGCCTGCCCTGGTTGATGGATGGCAGGTCGAGGGATGGCAGGGCGATGGCCGGCGCGGTGGGGTTGAGCAGGCCGTGGGTCTTGGCCTTGAGCCGGTCGCCAAGGCCGCTGTACTCGGCCAGCAGGTAGAAACTGAGGGCGAATACCGCGAGTACGCCGAACACATTGGTGAAGCGCCGCAGGGGGCTGGCGCGTGCGTGCTGTCTCTCGCGCAGCCAGGCTTGCACGCTGAGCGGAGCGTCGTCGCGGTCGGCATTCAGGCGCTCGTCGCGGCTGTCGCGTTGCCAATCCTGGTGCTTCATGGCATCCCTTTACCTGTCCATGGCGGGCCTGTGCCGATGCGGGTTCGGCCGACTCGTAACTGTGCAGGAGGGTAAGCCTGCTGACGGCAGTTTGCCAGCATTCGGCGGGCGTCGATCCTGGGCGTTGGTTGCACGACGGCAGGTCAACGGCTGGCCGGCGCTGCCAGCGTCTACCCTGTATCTGGCGAACCCGCCTGGCCGAGGTCGTCGACCGGGCTAGGCAACATGACAGCGAGGCAGCCCATGTCTGTGGAACACCTGGACGTACTGATCATCGGTGCCGGCCTGTCCGGCATCGGCGCGGCCTATCACCTGATGCAGCAGTGCCCGAGCAAGCGCTTCGCGATCCTCGAAGGCCGGCATGCCCTCGGCGGCACCTGGGATCTGTTTCGCTACCCGGGCATTCGCTCCGACTCGGACATGTACACCCTCGGCTACAACTTCAAGCCCTGGACCGACCCGCAGGCGATTGCCGACGGCCCGTCGATCCGCCGCTATATCGAGGAGACCGCGCGGGAGCACGGCATCGACGCCAAGATCCGCTACCGGCACCGGGTGCTCAAGGCCGACTGGTGCAGCGCGGCGGCGCGCTGGACCTTGCAGGTGCAGTGCGGCGAGGCGGCCGAACCGAGCCTGCTGAGCTGCAACCAGTTGCTGATGTGCACCGGCTACTACCGCTATGACGCCGGCTATACCCCTCCGTACCAGGGCCGCGAACTGTTCCGCGGCGCATTCATCCACCCGCAGCAGTGGCCGCAGGGCTTCGACTACAGCGGCAAGAATGTGGTGGTGATCGGCAGCGGCGCCACCGCCATTACCCTGGTGCCGGCGCTGACCGACAAGGCCCGCCATGTGACCATGCTGCAGCGCTCGCCGAGCTATGTGGTCAGCCTGCCGCAGCGCGATAGGCTGGCCAACCTGCTGCGTCGCTGGCTGCCGCCGGCCCTGGTCTACCGCCTGGTGCGCACGCGCAATGTGCTCATGCAACTGGGTTTCTACAAGCTGGCCAGGGCCTTGCCGACGCTGATGCGCAAGCTGCTGCTGGGCCAGGCCCGGCGCCAACTGGGCGCGGATTTCGACATGCGCCACTTCAGCCCGCGCTACCANCCGTGGGATCAGCGCCTGTGCGTGGTACCGGACGGCGATCTGTTCAAGGCGCTGCGCGCGGGCAAGGCGTCGCTGGTGACCGAGCAGATCGACAGCTTGACCGAAACCGGCATCCGCCTGAAAACCGGCCAGGTGCTGCCGGCCGACGTGATCGTCAGCGCCACCGGCCTGGANNTGCTGCTGTTCGGCGGCATCGAAGTGGNGGTGGACGGCCAGCCGTTCGACNCGGCCACGAGCATGGGCTATCGCGGCATCATGCTGCGCGACCTGCCCAATACCGCGGTGGTGCTCGGTTACAGCAATGCCAGCTGGACGCTCAAGGCGGACCTGTCCAGCGAGTACTTCTGCCGCCTGATCAAGCACATGGACGCCATCGGCATGCGCCAGTGCACCCCGCGCGACCCGGCACGCTTGGTTGGGGAAGCGCCATTCCTCGATCTGACCTCCGGCTATATCCAGCGCGCCGCCGACAGGATTCCCAAGCAGGGCGATCGCGTGCCCTGGAAGCTCTACCAGAACTACCTGCTCGACCTGGCGCTGCTGCGCTATGGCAAGCTGGAGGACGGCTACCTGGANTTCAGCTCGCCGCAACGCAGCGAGGATGCCGCGGCGTTCGGCCCTGCCGCATAAGACTCAGCCTCACCGCAACCCGCCCGCAACCCATCCTACGANATCNGNNTGCTGCTGCCGGAGGCAGCTGGCAACTCGTAGCGGGGACATGGTCTTGTGTAAGCCAAGCGCCATAGCTGATTGGGGGCTATCGACTACAAGGCCAGGGTAAATTTCGCTTTTATGGCAGGCATTTAGCCACTATCCTTTGCAGCGTGCTTTATGGATGAGTGCGACGGCTCCTTGGGCCGTGCCACTGTCATCATCTACAGGTAAGAAAGGACTCTGCCATGAAAGAACAACGCTACCTCCCTGCGCTGCGCGCGCACATCGACCAACTGCTGCGCGAGGGCTGGGTCATTGCCCAGCGCAATCCGCTCAAGTTGCAGCTCGGGGGCAGAAGCTGCTTGGTCACGCACGGCATGCTGATCAGTGAAGGCCCGCTCTGGAACCATGCCGAGACCGAGGCGTCGTCCTCCGCCCGCAACACGCAACAACACTCGCGGCAAACCAGCGCGTCGTCCGCGCCGGAGCTGGCTGCGGCCGCTGGCTGATGGCGGCAGTCGGCCAGGCGTCAGCCCTGGCCGATGGCAATTATCTGTTCGATCAACCACTGCAACGCTGCGTCGCGTTGGCGCTGCGCCAGGCTGACGACTTCCAGGTGGAAGGGGCCTAGGTGGAAGGGCAGGTCGAACAGTTGCAGCGGCAACAGCGCGGCGAAGTGGCGCGCCAGTTGCCTGGGCAGTACGGCCGCCAGTTCGCTGCTGGCGACGATATGCGCGGCCTGCAGGTAGTTCGGGGTGGTGTAGAGAATTTCGCGGCTGAGGCCCTGTTCGCCAAGCCATTGGTCGACCATGCCGCGGGTCTGGCCACCGTGAACCCACAGGTGGCGCAGTTTGAGAAACGTCTGCAGATCCAGCTTCCCCGCGGCTTGCGGGTGGTCGCGGCGTAACGCCAGTTGCAGGGTTTCGCTCATCCAGTGGCGCCGGGCGAAGCGTGCGGGCGTCTCCTCGAAGCGACCCAGCACCAGGTCCAGCTCACCCTTGTCCAGGGCTTCGGCCGGCAGGCTCGGGCTGAGGTGACGGATGTCGATACGGATGCCCGGCGCCTGCCGGCTGAGCCGTTCGACCAGGCGTGGCATGCAGATCAGCTCGACGTATCGGTCACCGCGATATTGAAGCGCTGCTGGCTGCTCGCCGGATCGAAGGCCACGCCGGCCATCAGGCTCTGCTCGATCTGCTGCAGGGCGGCGCGGATTGGTGCTTCCAGGGCCAGTGCCCGCGGTGTCGGTTGCATGCTGCGGCCGACGCGCACCAGCAGCGGGTCGTCGAGCAGTTCGCGCAGGCGGTTCAGCGCGTTGCTCACCGCCGGCTGGCTGAGGGCCAGGCGTTCGGCGGCGCGTGAGACATGCTGCTCGCGCATCAGGGCATCGAATACGCGCAACAGGTTCAGATCGAAGGTGAAGATATTCATCTACTGAATACGACTTATCACAAGGCTAAATTTCAAAAATAGTAGCGCCTTGTTTATGGTGAT
>C687J35021_10003704_pt1 | contig 10417 bp, 8 predicted proteins | sample RifCSPhighO2_12_FD_35021 | JGI IMG/M metagenome (IMG submission 35021)
CTAATGGCGGAGAAGTTTGTAGAAAGAAAAGGAAAGTAACTAAAGGAACTTTATTTATTAATATAATAGACAACGTAAAGTAATATGGAAATAAAAAGAAATAATTATTGGGCTCCTACTCCTGTGTTTTTCAGAAAATTAGGAGATGCCTTTTTAGCTGTATCTACCTCAACAGGTGTACCAGCTATGATGATGGATTATAAATGGACTGGTATAACTATATTTATCTTAGGAGTGTTAGGTAAGTTTTTAACTAACTTTTTTAAAGATATACCTCCAGTGAAAAATGATACTTCTAAGTGAAAAAATTGAAACTCCTGTGGGAGCAATTATTATGTGGACTACAAATATAGCACCGATAAGATTTCTTTTATGTCAGGGACAAGAGGTTAGTAGAAATAATTATAGTGGTTTATTTAATATTATAGGAACTACTTATGGAATTGGAAATGGGATAGATACTTTTAATTTACCTAATTTAAAACAAAGATTTCCCTTGGGAAAAGCAGATTCTGGAACAGGTAGTAATTTAGGAGATACAGGAGGAGTAATAGACCATACACACAATGTTACGGTTATAACAGATCCAGTATTAATAGCATTGGGCGTATCAACAGTTGGAGCAGAAGGAACTTATGAAAGTGAGGCTAATAATCCTCCCTTTTTAGTAATTAACTATATAATTAAAACATAAATGAAAAGAGAAGAAAGAGTTATTTATTGGGGATTAATAGTTGCACTATTTTTCTTTATGTTTAAGAGTTGTGAAAGGCCCGTTGAATGGGAAGAAAAAACTAAAACAAGTAGAACAGTAGAACATAGAACATATTGGGATACCATTGAGTTCCCAGTAAAAAAAGAGGTGTTGGTCTATGTTAAAGTACCAGTACCTTTTAATGAGGAACCAGATCCCGTAGATTCTTCTATAATAAGAGAATATAGTTCTCCTTATGAAGATAGTCTGATTAAAGGTAATATCAACATTAAAGTTGATGGTACTTTATTAGCTCAAAGTTTACTATACACCCCTAAATTCCCAAAATATATTATTAAAACAGACTCTGTAATTGTAACTAATACTATTGAAAAAACGTTAATAGAACAACCTAAGACTCGTCTTTTAATAGGAGCTAGTGTTTTAGGCAGTAAAAATAATGTCGGTATAGTGCCTTCATTAGGTATTATGGATAAGAAATACACATCTTATATGATAGGTTACGATGTTGTAAATAAGACAGTTAATGTGACCTTTATTAAACCCATTAGATTAAAAAGAAAATAATGAGCTCTTTAAATGAATTAGCATATAGTACTCTGCTTAAGATGAGACCTCATCTATCAGATGATGAGAATTTAGATATACGTGAAGTAAAAGAGGAGTATCATCGTCAACGTGCTTTATGGATTAGAAATGATCTAAATAAGAATCATACAATAGACGATAATATTACTCAAGAAATAGCCTGTGCAGAGCTTGAATTCGTAGATGCTGGAGATTGTTGTGATATAGACTTAGGATGTGATGTTCTTAGAACAACCATAAAGATACCTAATTTCGTAGAATTACATAAAGATCCTGCTATAACCAGAATAGGACCTGTAGATAAACTTTCTATAAAGTACACTTTAGTTCCTTTCTCTAGGATTCCATATGTAGGAAATGGTAGATATAATAGAAATACTATATACGCTTTCTTACTTAATGGTTATATATATCTATATTCTAAAAACGGATTATATAAATATATAGAAAGAGTAAGTATTAGAGGTGTTTTTGAGAATCCTCAAGATCTTCATTCTATAGTATCAGAATGTACAGGAGATGTTTGTTATTCAGATGATGACGAATATCCTATAAATAAATGGATGATACCATATATAGAAGCTGAAGTTATGAAGAAGTTCATTCCTAGCTTAAATCAACCAGTAGATCAAAGCAATAACGCTAAATCAGATATACAACCAATAAGTCAATAATGATAGAGATTAGTAATAGAGGTAAAGGTAAGTACAAAAAGAGTTATGGAATGAAAGACTTCTATAATACTTATAAAGAGAAGACTAAAGACTTAAATCCGAAGTATAGAATTAACTATAAACTATACGCAAAGATAGTTAAAAGACATAATAGAATAATCTCAGATATGATTATCTACAACTCTTTTGAGTATCTTATACCTAGGAGACTTGGTATACTTAGAATAAAGAAGATTAAACAACGTTTTATTATTAAAGACGGTAAGTTTGATACAAGCTATATACCTATTGATTGGGCTTCAACTCGTAAGATGTGGAGAGAAAATCCTGAACTAGCACATAAGAAATATATGTACTATTTAAACAATCATTCTGAAGGATATAGATATAGATGGTACTATAATAAATATAGATGTAACATACCTAACAATAGTGCTTATTGTTTCTTACCTTGTAGAAGAAATGCACGAGAGATAGCCATTGCGATAAAGAATACTAACATTGATTACTACGAATAATGTCATTAAATAGCCGCTACGTTTCTATTAAACTAGTCATAGACAAATTAATAAGAGACAACAAATACGATAATGAAGTAGACTTCGAAGAGGCTTTAGAATGGTCTTACGAAGCACTAGCAAAAATTAAGCGTCCAGAGTCTCTTATAGAGACTTTTTGCACATTAACTGTTGTAGGACATAAAGCAGAACTACCCTGTGATTTATTTAGATTAATAGGTCTTAGAGAGGCTACAACTAACATGCCTTTGATATGGGCTAGTGATATATTCAATAAACATCGCAATTGTATTGATGATGCTATGGATATATGTAATGATTCATTGGAGTATACTCAAAATGACAACTATCTATTCTTTAATTTCGAAGAAGGAGAAGTAGAAATAGCATACTATGGATTTCCAGTAGATGAGGATGGTTACCTAAAGATACCTGATGAAGACGCATATATAGAAGCTGTAAGCAAATATCTTCGTTATATGATAGATTATCGTATGTGGAGATCAGATCGTCTCTCTGATAAGGTTTATAATAAGTCTGAGCAAGATTGGTTATGGTATATAGCACAAGCAAAGAATGCTGGTAAGATGCCTTCTATAGATCAAATGGAATCGTTGAAACGTCAATATATAAGACTTGTGCCTGTCTATAATAGACACAATGCAAGCTTTAAAAATCTTAACAAATCTGAACAACGATTTACTAAGAACAGTTTAAACTCTAACAATAACGCACTTGATATATAATGGGATTAGTAAAGAATACTTTTAAATCTGGATTAAATCAAGACATAGCCAGAGAAAAATATAGTCCTGAGAATTATTACTATGCTAATAATTATAGGGTAGTAACAGATAAAGGATTGTCTACATTCTCTCTTGAGAACGAGAAAGGTACTAAGTTTTTATTTCAATTTCCTGATATAGGAACAATATATAAGATAGAGATTAATGATGATTCATTAGCTGTAAACTTAAATATTAACGCAAATGTTATTTCTTTAACAAGCACTCCTATAACCATTGATAACTTATATAATGCTATTATTGGTGATACAGGGGTAGCTAATGATATTACAGCAGGAATTTACAATGTAGTCAAAGGAAATGACTATATATATATAATCGAATTGGACGGTGGAGTAGTGCCAATAGTATCAATTGGTTTAACTTTAACAACAGAAGTACAATCAGTTGATGGAGATGACTTAAAGGTTATAGGTTGGGAGAATCTACGAGATGATGTTGTAGTATTTACGACATCTGAAATAGATCCCCAGCCTACATCATCCTCTGGTCAGATATGGCTCATTCACATCGATGATATTGATGAACTTATTGAGAACGATTCAAACGGAGTATTGGTTAATAGTGAACATTTAAAGTATCATCACAATCTTAACTTTAGTACTTATCATAGAATAGGTAATGAAATAGTTCCTAGATATGAGAATACAAGAACTGGTAGAGTATATTGGACAGATAACTATAATAGAATAAGAGTAGCTAATGTATATGATCCAAATCTAATGGGCAAGAAACCCAGTGATTTAGATATAGTACCTGATTTAACTACCTCTAAACCATACATAGATTCTATAGGATCTGGAAGCATTCCTGTGGGTTCTACAGTACAATACTTCTATAGATTACTTAGTACTTCAGGAGCCGAGACAGTTGTATCTCCAGGATCTAATCTATTACATTTAACTGATGCTGATGCTTATACAGCAGCTTTTCAGGACTATCAAGGTGCTACAAGCATAGGATTAGCTGCAAGATCTGTTACCTATTCTATAGATAATATAGACACTGACTTCGATGTTATTGAGCATATAGTAGTAATATGGGACTATAAAGACGTTCCTAATATATATAAGTTCGATGAAGAATTTATACCTGAATCTGGCTCATTAACTGTCACTCATGTAGGTAATGAGGATTATATTCAAATAGATCCTTTAGTATTTAATCAATTAAGCTTTGGGCCTGAGATATGTAAATCTATAACCTATAAGGACAACCGATTAATTGCTGCTAATATACGCACCGAGAGATACGATATAAACTTCGATTCAAGAGCATATAGATTCAATGGTAGTAATGTATCTAACCTATATAATTCTACAAATCAGTTAGAATATACCATAAACTATAATGGTGGTACTTATACAGTACCTCAACTATTAGGAGATTGGGAAGACATTCCCGAGACTGCTGATGCTATTAATCCTTTTAATAATGAAGATTTAGTTAGTAATGCAGACTGGGCTACTAACGATCAGTATAAGTACATTGCTAATACTACTACTTTAGGTGGTAATGGACCTAATATAAGTTATCAATTTCAGACTAATAGCTTTCAATCAGATGATACTTTTAGTTCATCTTCTTTATCTGTTAGTCCTCCTCATATCTCTGTTAATAGATATGCTACGGGAAGCACAGCTAGTATACATGATACTACCGTTGATCTATCTAATACCTTTAAAAACTTTAAATCTCCACTTGTAGACGCTTATTTTACAGGCTATGCCAGAGGAGAAATGTATAGATTCGGCATAGTATTCTACTCTAATAAAGGTGTTCCTAGTTTTGTTAAATGGATAGGAGACATTAAGTTTCCTGAAGCTAATGAAATAGGATATGAAGTAGGTAATGCTGGTACACTTAAAAGTCTAGGTATTAAATTTACTATAGACATATCTTCTGTACAAGAAGAAGTATCGGGATTTGAAATAGTTAGAGTTAAGCGTACTGAGAGTAATAGAACTAGATTAGGTACTGGTACAGTACTTTCTTTTATATTAAGTAATGGAGCAAATAGTTTAGCTGGTATAACTTCTTGGCATAGATATGCCTCTGCTGCTGCACATGCAGGAGCTACTGGTGATAATAAAACAACTAATGTAGAAATAGATGGAACTGTTAAACATTGTTTTTGTTTAGCAGATAGACCAATGGATGGTTATTGGGCGGGCTCTTCTATTGGGGATACTAATAGAATGTTAGCTTTCTTATCTCCTATAACTCAATTTACAACCATTAGTAATTTTAGTCCTAAAGATAGAGACTATATTAAAGATATGGGATATTATACTTCTACAATAGGAGTATATGATGTAGATGCTAATAATTCTTATGCCTTTCAATTAAAAGGACGTAATAGAGAGAATGTAACTATTCCTCTTAAATATAGAGTAGACACTACTAAATTAGTTGATACAGGAGGATTAGCTTCTGATAGTGAAATTGATAGTATAAATAATGGAAGTCCATTAAGTGGTAATCCGTATGTTTTAAATGCTTCACATGCTGTAGACGTAGCGGCTGCTGCTAATAGTTTTTATCCACTAGGAGTGGGAGAACGTTGTATGATTATGACTATATATCAAAATCCTACAGATGTTAACTTCTCAGATAGTAGTAATTTAAACTGGTCTGGACATAATCCAGAGGCTCAATTTAGTTTTGCAGCACCTTTAGGAGAGGGTAATTATGCTACTGGTACTGGAGCTAATAATATTTACTGGAAAGAGATAGTATATTGTAGATTTATTTCTAATCAATATGGGGGTAATAGTTATGCTGATCGTTCTAAGAATGAATATATATCCACGGGAGCTTTTACTAGAGTAGATAATAATAGTGACTTATCACAAGAGACTATAGTGTTTGGAGGAGATGTATGGGTAAACTATTGGGATACTGAATATCTACAATATTATGATAGTAATGTAGACCACTATAAAGCAGATACCACAAGACACGTAGGCTGTGCAACGGCTTTACCTGTTGAGATTCCTTTTAATATAGAATTAAGAAGAGATAATCATTGGGCTGCAGATGGAGATGGTACTAATATGGCTTCTTATCTGTATACTGAATATAACTATAATAACGTATATACTCAAGAGAATAATGCTAGACAAGTCTATATACCTAAAGACTTTCTATTAGTTGAGAATATAGAACACTCTCATAGAATATGGGCATCGGAGCCTAAGATCGATGGTGAGCTTATAGATAACTGGAGAATATTTAAAGCCAATGAATGGATAGAAGTTGAAGGTATACATGGTCAGATTAACACGATAATTAACTTTAGAGACAGAGTATTATTCTATCAAGACAATGCTTTAGGTATAGCCCAGATTAATGAGAAAGCTACTGTCCAAAACACAAGTGGTAATAACCCTGAGATAGTACTTGGCACAGGGGGAGTATTGGTAGACTTTGATTATCTTAGTACGGAGACAGGTTCTAAACATCAATTTGGTGTTGTTAAATCAGGATCTAGAGTATACCACTATGATGCTAATAAAAAGAAGTTCTTTGCTTTAACTCAGAACGCTGCACAACCATTGAGCGATTTAAAGGGCCTTAGTGCCTTCTTCGACCATGAGATTGATTTTACCCTATTAGAAAGCGATTTAACACTAGATGAGACCGCAGAAGCTTCTGGAGTACATGGAGTGTACGATAGTCGTTTTAATCGAGTCCTATACACTTTTGAAGGCGCTAAGAACTATGCCTTTACAGCTAACACTCAGTATGATGAGGGGGATATAATCTTCTATTCAGGTTCCTATTGGAGCTTTAACGAGGACTATACAAGTCCTAATAATATATCGGGATTGAAGATAGATGATCTCTTAACAGAGTTACCTAACTTCAAGAATGCCTTTACAATCAGTTATAACGAGTTTATAGATGCTTTTGAGTCTTTCTATGGCTATACTCCTAAAATCTATTTAAGCTCAAAGAGATGGGTATTAAGTTCAGATCCTGATAATCCTAATAAGGTTTATATGCATCATAGAGGTGAGTATGGTCAGTACTACGAGAATCCTGCGGAAGACTCTGTAATAGAGTTTATAGTTAATCCTGAACCTAATGTCACTAAGATATTTAACAATATCGAATGGCACAGTGAAGTATATGATACTAATGAGAACGATGTATACAATGAGACATTTACAACATTAAATGTAAACAACGAATATCAAGATACAGGAGATATTACATTAGTACCTGGAACCAATATTAAACGTAGAATGCGTAGATGGAGACTTAAGATTCCTAGACACAAAGGAACCAAAGCTAGAATACGTAATCCATTTACCACAATAAAGTTTAATATTGATAATGCGCCTAATAGAAGAGTTATCATAAATGATGTTATCACTTATTATACTTCAGCTTCCATGTAACTTCTAATAAAATTTCCTATTATATATTATAACAAAATATAAATAAACAATAACTAAACCTACTAAATAACGTAATAACATATCAAAATGGCTAAAAAGAAGAAAGCTAGAAAGTCTAGCAACAAGATACAGTATGGTAATGGAGGTCAGATTCTGGGTAATTCCCTACGTCTGTTGGGCGACACCGCACTCTCCACCGTTGGTATGTCTGATGTTATTAATGATAACTCCTACAAAGGGAAGTCGGCTCAAGACTTCACAAACATCAGTAATGTAGTTTCTCCGATTGCTCAAACAGTCGGTACTATTGCGCTTAATAGTGTAGCTCCTGGAGCTGGCACCATTACTAATACTTTAGGTTCTACAATTAATAGTAAGTTAAATTATCAAGAAGGTGGTGATTTATTACCCTCTGATAGTTTACAGAGAGCTCCTGTTTTAAGTCAGATCACTAATAAACCTTTTAATTGGAGGGAACCTTCTATTGGACTAGGTTCTTTAAGTCAATCGGGAGTTACAGATACAATTAAAATAGATCCTACTAAACTTTCTCAACAAGAGAAATTAGACTTTATATATAATAAGAAAGTTCCAGCTTCTTATATTCCTAAGACTCCAGGTTACTATGATGTTAATGGTACTATAATGAAATTTCAATATGGTGGTCATATTACAGATAGTGCTAGTTCTAATTATATTAATAGACTATGTGCGGGAGGTAAAATGAAATATGAAGAAGGCGGTCAGATGCTTACTGAATATTCTGGAATGCCACACGAAATGGGCGGAATTCCTCTTGGTCAAACTAATAATGAAGTTGAAGACAAAGAAACCAGATTTGAAGATTACATATTCTCTGATACTATTAAATTACCTAAACGTAAGTCTACATTTGCTCAGGAGTCTAAACGTATAAAGAACAAATATAAGTTACGTGTTAATGATAAGTACGATCAAGAGCAATTAAAGTTAGAATTAACTAAACTACAACAATCACAAGAAGCTGAGAAAGCTTTAATAGACTCTAAAGAAATAGATACAATGGAACCAATGATGGAAACTTATCGTTCTGGCGGATCATTAAACTTTAAATCTGGAGCTGCTTATAATAAATGGTTGGCTTATGGACACGCCTCTGGTGAGTTTGCTAAAACACCAGGACATCAAAAAGTATCTATTAAAGGTAAAGGAGTTAATGTTAAACATGCTCAAGGTGGTTATCTTAATAAATATGAAGGTGGAGGAACTATTGATAGGGCCACTTATCAATCTAAATTAGGAGAACTTAATAAACAAATGCAAGCTGGTACTTTAGATGAGATAGGTTATAATGACGCTGTAAGAGCTTTAGGATATGAATTAGAAGGTATTCCACAAGCAAGTGGTTCTATTGCACCAGTACAAAGTAAAGGATTACCTCAAACCCCTTCTATGTCTTATCCAGATGTTAGTGGTGCTAATCATCCTTATCAATTAGCTCAATTGGCTAATGCTGCTAATCAAGGTACTATTGAAGAACAACAAGCTGGAGAACAAGCTTATCAAGACTATTTAAATAGTTCTGGATATAAGAATGATATGGCTACTGGTGAACCTTTAGACAATACTACAACTACTAATGGTACTTCTCCATCAACCAAATCTATAGGTACAGGAGATCAATCAGGAACAGGTCAAGGGATGTTTAATCAAGGATTAAGTACTGGAGAACAAATCGCTTCTTATTTACCAGCAGCGGTACAAGCGATTAATTTAATAGGAGGTCCCGAGAAGACTAAATTTGAAAGATATAAACCTCAATACATTAATCTTGAAGAACAACGTCAAGGTATTCGTAGACAAGGCGCTCAATCACAAGCGGTAGGACAACAGAATATTCGTAATGTTGCTAGTTCACCTGGCTCTTACTTAAGTAATATGGTAGCACAGAATGTAGGTCTTAATAAGAATCTATCAGAAGGACTATCTAATTCTTACTTAAGTGAGTCTACTACAAACACTCAAATAGGTAATCAAGCTGGACAAATGAATACTGGTATCTCTAATCAAGAGACAATTGCTAATGAACAAAATAGAGCTGCTTTTGAAAGAGCTGCTTTAGACACTACTATAAGTGGTACTATGGCTTATAAGGGAAACGAACGAGATAAGAGATTATTTAGTTCAGATAATCTTAAGAACAATGTGTACTTTTCTACATTACAAGACTACTATCCTAATTACGGATATCAACCTCGTTATGATAAGAATGGTAATTTAATAGGACTTCCAATTAATTATAGAGATTAAACATGGCCGTTAATAGATTTTATAATCCTGTACAAGTACCGTATCAATCTCAGTTTGTACCAACAGAAATACCATTTGATTTTTTGCTTAAAGCGGGAGCTTCTAAACAAGATAAAGAAGATAAGTTAAGAGCTCAAGAGCTTCAAGATAAAGCATCTCCATATAAGTACAAAGGTTTAGATACTATACGTACAATCGTTGGTGATAAAGAATTTAAGACGGGTGATGCTGAGAAGGCGGCTGCTATACAAGGTCATATCACAAATAGAATAGATGAATTATCTACTAAACTTGGGAAGGAAAGAAGTAATCAAAACTATCAATCTGAATATAAGAAGTTAATTAATGAGTTAAATCCTTATTTAAGTGAACTCCAACAATTAGACGCAACTAGACAAGGTTATGAAACATTAGCAAAAAC
>C687J35021_10003706_pt1 | contig 10415 bp, 12 predicted proteins | sample RifCSPhighO2_12_FD_35021 | JGI IMG/M metagenome (IMG submission 35021)
TATGATTTACAATCTCTACATCATATATCTTTTAAAAAAGATGATATTATGAAACATTGTCTTGACAAGCAGAAAGTTAGAGATGCTATTGATAAACATTTTAATTCACCTGATTGTGTTTCAAGTGATGATTATGAGGATGCTATTGAAGATTTTAAAAAGGAGTTGGGATTATGAACATAACAAAATCAGAAATAGCTTTTTTTGCTATCGGTGTAGCAGTAGGATTTTTAATTTCTTATGCTACTTATTATCTCGCTTGGAAATATTGCTGGTGGTGCTAATGGAACAACTAAAAACTTTAGGGGACTTATATTGTGTTTTAAATGAGGAGATATCTTACTATGATGGAAATAAAAATAAACATTATAACCCCCCATCAGATACGATTATGAGTAGTCCTCATACGAGAGATGAAGATTTAAAACAAAGTTTACATGATGAAGTATATAAGGCTTAATCCAGAAATAAATAATTTAAAATAATTTATTATAACTAATGATCAATGCCAAGAAAGTGGACGCAGGCGCAAAAAGAGGAGCATTCTGATAAGTTTAAGGAAATATTTAGGCAGAAATATCTAAAACGGAAAGAAAAAGAGATATCTTACGAAGAGAGATTTCAGAAAGACAATGAGTACATGGAAACTCATAGGAAAAGCCTAGAACCGGATCCGCCAGATCTTTGCGTATTTATGTGTGGAAATAAAGTTGAAATCAATGACGACCTGTGCTTGCCATGCCGTGAGGCTTTTAATTCATATATGGCCGAGAAAATGAGGGAAGAACAGATAAGGAAGCAAAATTCAAAGCCCTTGGTTAACAATTAATTTCTATTCAGTTCTGGATAATCTCCAAACCGCAATATTTTTATATGGGTCAAATAAATAATATATATCTAGATAATTAATTTAATCTTTAACCGCACCCGGTGCGGAAATGTTTTAGAAAATTAGGAACGAAAAGAGGTAAATTAATGGAGCAGCAACAATCAGCAAACGAGGACGATTATTCTATTTACGTATGGAAAAAGGAAGTTATGGACTACATCCGGGCGCTTCTTACACAATCCAAAAAACATGATTTTATACTGATAAAAGCCAGAGGGGATGCCATATCTAAGGCCTTGGAAGTTTCCAAAGTGGCAGTAGAACATTTTTTGCATGGATGGCACATAAAAAATACTATAACTGATAAAGAGATGAGGCCAGATAGGTTTGGGGACGGAGAAAAAGAAGTAAGCACTATAAGAATAGAACTAGTGAAAGAAGATGTTACCAGATGATTTATTTACAATTAAAAAGTATGTTGCGGCTCATCATAAGCCCGCAGATCCTATCCCGGACAAAAGCAAAGATAGGGTGATAACATCGGTAGCAAGATCGATACGAACATTACAAAAAAGCCCGATAACAAAGGGAGCATGCCAACTTTGCGCACATACTGATGAAAGGCTCTTGCCTATAAATATAAAAATATGCAGAGGATGCTTTCAGACATTCCTAAACAAGGCAGGAACTTTTCCAGTAATAAAATCAGAAATGATAGATTATTACTGCGATTGGTGCTTCGGCAGGACTTTCAGGATATTCCTGGTAAACCCGGATATATGCAGGAAATGCATGTTTAGACTGGGCGAAAAGCACAAAAAGTATCTCCCCGCAATGAAAGCACAAATGAGGAAACCGATGCTAAAAAGGAAGTTTTATATAAGGTAAAAATGGAAGAAATAATAAGGCACCCCTGCCCAAAATGCCAAAAACTCCTGGAAAAAAGATCCGGAGTAATAGACCATTTCAAGACAATACATCCAGAAGTAGAAAGCATACTAATAGGAAAAGAAAAGGTCNANTCTGAAAGATGGATAATAATCAAAAAACAATGATTGAAATCTTTGAATGCGTAAACAATGTAATAGAAGATAATGAAAAAAGAAATGATTTATTAAAGAGGCATATACAAAATGCAGACGCATGGATTAAGCACATCAATAATCGATTAACCGATATCGAAGGATTACACCAGATAACCGAGGAAAACTCAGACAACATACAACATAATTATGAGATTATTTATGAACTAAAGGATGAGATAGAGGAACTAAAGCAAGAAATCAGCGCACTAAAGCTCGTACAGATAATAATGCTCAGAAAAGGAAAATATCAGGAAAATTTTGGAAAGGGGGGAAAAGAGAAAAATGAAACTAAAAGCATTGAGTGTCAAGGAACCATGGATTTCTAAAATAAGGGATGGGCCTAAAAACATAGAAACGAGAACTTGGGCCACAGATTATAAGGGGCTGCTTATTCTGTTAGGGAGCAAACAACCGGAAGGAACTTACTCCGGAAAAATATGTTGCAAAGCAGACCTTGTAGACTGCAGGCCAATGAAAGAATCAGATGCAGAATCAGCATGCGTGCCTTATGAATCAGTTTTATACTCCTGGATATTAGACAAGAAAGTGCCTTTGAAGCCAGTTGAGCATAAAGGACAACTGGGATTATTTCATATTGAAGGGGAAATCAAGGAGGAAAATTCAGAATTTATTTTTATTGCAGAAAATAAGGAGGAACTAAAGATGGAAATAAACAAATTACCTATAGAAAAAATGAAATTAAAGGACCTGAAGCCAGCACCATATAATCCAAGGACTATAACAAAAAAAAGAAAGGAAGAATTAAAGAGATCTTATGAGGAATTTGGATACGCAGGCATAGTCGTCTGGAACAAGCAAACAGGCCATATCATAAGCGGGCATCAAGGAGTAGAAGTAATGAAAGAACTAATTGGGGAAGAAACAGAAATAGACGTAAAAGTTGTAGATTTATCATTAGCAAAAGAAAAGGCACTTAATATAAGGCTAAACAAGCATGATGGGGAATTTAATGAGAATATGCTTGTGAAAGTCTTGGGAGAGATAGAAACAGAGCAAGAAGAAGCTTTGAAATTGACAGGATTTAACGACAAAGAACTGGAAATATTATTGGATAAGATACCGGAGCCCTTCGAAGCAACAAAGGAAGACAAGATCACAATAGAAGATATAAAAAATCCTATTGTCCAGGAAGGAGACTTATTCGAGATAAATAATAAACATAGGATCCTATGCGGAGATTCAACTAAAATAGAGAGTTTTAAGCAATTATTTGAGAACGACAAAATAGACTTATTAGTAACATCGCCGCCTTATAATGCTAATATAAGGTATTCGGACAAATCTTTTGAGTCATTATACTCCGAATACCTTATATTACTAGAAAACGTATTTAAGAATTCTAAGGAATTTATGAACAATAACAGATTTGCATGCGTGAACATGGGAGACATGACTAAGATAAATCTATCTGCGCATGTAAGCGTGATTCTCGAAAAGTTAAAATATCATTACCAGAGGATAATTTACTGGATAAAACCAGAGGGAGCAGCAAGAGCTGTAATAAGGGTACCCTTCCCTAGATGGTACAAACCAAAAGTAAACACGGAAAGCATCATAATTTATTCAAATAATATGGATATGGAAGAAAATCCTGCGGAATTGAATGTAATGATTGTTTATTCTGATAAGGAAATGGGCAGCAAGGACAAGCCTACAACGAAAGATAAAATACCAATAGACGATAGGCTGATGAAAAAATACGCTTCAAACATATGGAAGATGACACCGGAAACCAGGGCAGGAAATCATCCTGCACCATTTCCTATAATATTGCCGGAAAACTGCATTAAGTTTTATAGCCTGGAAAACGAGATAATATTTGATCCTTTCCTAGGGGCCGGAACTACAATTTTGGCAGCAGAAAAGAACGGAAGAAGAGGATATGGAATCGACTTAGATCCAAGTTATGTTCAGTTAAGTCTTGCCAGAATGAAGCAAAAATTTCCTCAATGTAAAATCGAATGCAAGAACAGGGAATTAGTTATCTAAATGGATACCAAACAAGAAAATTCAATTGAAAGAGGAGACTTATTTTTGCTCGGCAAGCATCGCCTTTTATGTGGGGATGCAACTAGCTTAATGGACGTTCAAAAATTAATGGATGGGAAAAAAGCTGAACTATTACTTTGCGACCCCCCATATAATATTGATTATGTTCCTGAAAACCGTAAAGCTGGGGGTCGCAAAGTAATGCCTTTAGGCGGAATTATGAATGATCATGATTTTGATTACAAGAAATGGTTCGCAATTCTGGAAACAGGAATAGTTAAAGGTGGGATGTATATAACAAACATTCCTAAGAATTTCTGCATTTTATACAACTGGATGCGCAAATACTTTAAAAAAGAGCCAAGAATGTTGCTATGGATAAAAGGAAACCATGTACTTAGCAGATCAGATTATCATTTAAGCTATGAAATAATAATGTACTGCAGGACTGTAGAAGGAGTATGGAACGGCGGCAGAGACCAAAAAGCAGAATGGTACGTAAAACAAAGGAATGTGAATGAATACCTAGCCCCCACTCAAAAGCCAATAAGACTCTGCGAAAAGGCAATTTTAAATAATAGCAATGAAGGAGACATAGTTTTAGATATGTTTGCAGGATCCGGAAGCACATTAATAGCAGCGGCAATGAACAACCGAATAAGCTATAATTTAGAGATAGACCCAAAATATATAAATGTAATAATTCAAAGATGGGAGCAATGGAGCAAGACTAAAGCTGTTAAGATCACTTAAGGAGGAAAAAATGGACTACAAATATCAAAAAGTATGCCAATGCGGAAAAGTATTTGCTACAGAAAACAATAATCAGTACCTTTGCGACAAATGCGAAAAAGACAAAAAAGATTACTATAAACATAAGAGCATGTACAAGGGAAAAAAGCATATTTCTCATACAAATCTACGAATCCCAAAAACGTCGTACGAATACGGAGTATTTACTATAAACTCAGAAACAATAAGATCCTTTGATCTAATAGATAATAGAAGAAGGGTAAGCAATAGCCATGTTAATAAGCTAAAGAGAATACTAAGAAAAGGAATACACTTTGAAAGCCCAATAATAATAAACATGCTAGAAGGCAAAATGAGGCTCATAGACGGAAATCATAGGATAGAGGCCATAAGCCAGATAATAGAAAAGAACCCAGAATTCGAGATAGATGTACTTCTTATAAAATACCAGAAGATTGGGCCAGATGAGGAATTAGAAGTGTTCAAAAGGTGGAACTCGGGCAAGCCCCAATCAAAGGATGACTTAGTTCAAAGCGTAGTGCACAAAATGAGGTTTTATTCCTATGTCCAAACGCAGTTCCCGGTAGGTATATCTATATACCATGAGAAAGACTGCCTAAGGATAAGTGTATTATGCAACGCAATACTGGCAGCTAAGAAAGGAAGCGAAACCGGAAGAGGTATAGAAAGAGACACTTTCGAAGAAGATTTAAAAAGCCTAGATAAAGGAGACTATGATTTTGCAGAAGAATGGATGAAGATATTTTCTGAACTATTTGACAAGCCAGTTTGGGGCAACAAGCACTACGGCGCGACATTCCTGAACGCGACTACTTACTTAGCTTACCAATACTGGACAGATAAGAGAATCCATGATATGAAAATATTCCTAGAAAACAAAGTAAAAGGCGTAGAGAAGTTTTTAGAGTTAGCAAAGATTGGAAAAAGGGAAGCTACAACTGAAATGATAAACATAATGCGGAAGAAAACATTTAATTTAGATAAAATAAAGGCATAATGATTTTTGGCGAAAAAAAGCGTGTTTGAGCATTTTTGAAGGCCGGCAATGAGCGGGGTCGATGCCTGGGAGATTACGCCTTTGTATATTGCTAAAAGGTAAACAGCGGAGTTGAGGAAGTTGGTTGCCCTCGCAGGGCACATAACCCTGAGCATATTATTGTTTTTTTTNGAAATAAGAGGAAAGGCTATGGCAGCTTTTTAGGAAACCAAGAGCAGGTGAGCAGGGATATCCCCCTAATTTCTTAAAGCTCGCAATTATACCTTAAAGCCTAAAGCCCCTCAAATTATAAAGAAAAGTCAGGAAATTAACAATAAAATGTCGATTTTGTCATGAAGATGGCCACAAAAGAAGAAATAAAGGAAAGAAGAGAGCAAATGAAGATATTGCTTATTTGGAAAGTAAATACTAAAGACATAGCTACAACTTTATCGATTACTGAAAGGCATGTTATGAGGGAAAAAAAGGCTATAAGAAAAGAAATAGACAAGGAATTTTCTTTGAAGAAAATAAACGAATTTATAACCGATATAGATGCTCAAGCGCAAGAAGTAATAAAACAAGCATGGAGAGTATATCGGAATGATGCATCTACAGAGAAAGCTAAAATGCAGGCATTGAGGATAGTTCTTGATGCAGTAGAGAGGCCGTTCAAAGCAGTAATATCACCGATAGGAATGGAAATCGGACATATAAGCCAAGTAAATATCCAGCAAAATGTAAGCATAACCAGTATAGTGCAGGAAATAAAGAAAGAACGGGAAAAAGAAATTATTGAAATCAAAAAATGAACCAAGAATACGATCTAACCAAGGAAATAATCAGATATTCTATAGAGGACTTTTCATACTTTCACAATAATATATTTCCAAGATCATTTGTAAACTATGAGAAATTCAGGAAAGGACGGCATCTTAACGTATGGTGTGATATGCTGCAGAAAAGCAGGAATACATGCATCCTGGCACCCAGGAAGCATAGCAAAAGCAACACTATTTATTCTTGGCTTTTATGGAAAAATATGAGGGAGCTAGACAGAAATCTCGAGATAATATACCTTTCTTACAAGAAAGAGCTGGCAGCATACCATTTGAAAAGATACAAAGGCATGAAAGAAAGAAATGAATTCTTCAATGAAATGAGGGACATAACAAACGCTGAAGGTATTGCCAAATACCAATGGCCAACAGGAGCGAAACATATTATAGAGCCGGAAGGAATTTTAAGTTTTAAAAGAGGAAGACACCCGGACATAATAATCCTTGATGACGTGCTTGCTGATCCCACCACCATGATGGATTTAGGAGTCATAGAGAAAATAAATCAAAGAGTTTTCGAAGAAGTAGTATCTATGGCCAAGGAAGGGGGAGAGATAAAAATCATAGGTTGTGTGAATACAGAAACATTGATTTTAATCCCTAAAGGGATTACTAGAATCGGGGATTTATCAGATCATAAGCTTTTGGGATATTGTAATATAAAAGAAAAAGTGTATGGGATTCAAGGTTTTAATGAAGCCACTTCTTTTTATTCCAAAGGACAGGGCAAAGGATATATTCTCAGAGTAGCTAATGGATTGAGCCTTCATTGTAGCGAGGAACATCCATTGCTTACACTCAACAGCGAAGGAATACAAGAATGGAAAATGGCAAAAGATATACAAGAGGGAGAATTCTTGGCAATTCAATTTGGACAAGAGATATTTGGAAATAAAACAATAGAGGCGGACAAGGCATATCTCTTCGGATTATGGTTGGCTGAAGGTTCATATGAAAAAACTGGCAGAATAACTATATCAAATGGAGACGAGGAAATACATACATTCCTACTAAAACAAGGATTTAGTAGACGAGATGCTGCACATAGTAGAAAACAGTCCATATCACTTGCTAAAGAGATGGAAAAATATGGAATTATATTCTGTAAATCATATGAGAAAACCATTCCTTCTGGATTTTTTGAATCTTGCAGGGAAAATCAGAAAGAATTTCTCAAAGGAATGTTTGATGGTGATGGCAGCTTAATCAGGGCAAAAGGCAATAAATTGCATGTATCATACTACACAACGAGCAAATATCTTGCAGAACAACTTCAAATAATTCTTCTTAATTTTGGGATAGTCTCCTCACTTTATAATTCTCCCAAACGAACTCGTAAGAAAGACAAATGGAATATCCACTCCAAGAGAGAATCATATGAAATAAGGATAAAAACACATAGTCATATATTCATGCAAAAGATAGGATTTAGGATCGCGAGGAAACAAGCAGAAATAATAAAAACAAAAGAAAATGTATTTCCAATCCCTTATCAAAGCAAGCATCTAGATAGAGCAGTTACGAAAAGAAGTGCTGGATTATGCGACATAATCAATTATGGAAAGGCAATATCTCTCCAGAAACTGAGAAAATTATTGCAAGGAAATCACATAAATAAGTATTGCGATGAATATAAAATCCTCCAGGCAAATTCTCAGTTTGCATGGATAAAACTCAAATCTAAGATCGCAAAGGAAGGATTTTTTGTTGATATAGTGGTTCCAGAAACACATTCTTTTTTTAGCAATGGATTTATTAGTCATAACACCGCTCAAACACCCGTAGACTTTTTCTTTAAGATGAAAGAAAATCCCGAATTTGCTTGGGGAGAATTTCCAGCTGTAACAGACTGGAAAGATAAAATAGTATTGTGGCCTGAAATGTTTCCCTGGGACAGGCTTATGCACATAAAGAACTACGAAATAGGGGAAAAGGGATTTCAAAAAGAATACATGATAAAGCCGGTATGGAGCGCGGATTCGTTCTTTATAAGGGAACAAATAGAAGCATGCATCAATACAAAACTGCAAAACGTTTCGAGGATAGAATCAAAGAACCAAGTTGGAGCTGGATGGGATATAGGAAAACACGCTCATCCCGCGCATTTTACAGTATTTGAGTTTGTGCCTATCGGAAAAGGAATGGAAACCGCCGCACAAAGATACGAAATATGGATGGACGGATGGGAGTACAGCAAGCAACTGGAATTTATTAAATCATTAATCGAGCCATTAAGAATAGACTATGTAAATTATGACAATACCCGGGGGGAGATGGAAGGATTCTATGAAAAGGGATACATGGACAAAAGCAAGTTCTTTCCAGTTAATTTTACGATAAAAGAAAAACATTCGCTTGCAGCAGAATTCGAGAAGAGAGTAAGGAATAAAATAATAACGGACCAAAACCAGGAAGTTGAATACCCCCTAATAGAGATCATGAATCACCCAAGGATGATCAACCAGATATTATCAGTAACCAATAATTTGGAATCTGTTGAAACTCATGAAGGGCATGGAGATAGCTTTTGGTCAATATCCCTAGCACTGAGAAAGACCGCAAGCGGGAAAATGACATTTTTAGAAGATCCCGATAACATTTTGGGTCTTAACTAATCAAATAATTTAAATATAAGCAAAGTTAAGGATATATTATGTCCGCACCGGGTGCGGGAATAAGAGGTTTAAACTATGAGATTTTTTGGTATTGACATCAATCTTGGAAAAAACACCGATAAGACAATTAAAGATATGAATAACAATATAGAAAAGGCTTACAATGATTCAAAGTTCGGCGGGAACTTCAGGGCCACTATGGATTACATAAAGAGCCTAGGAGGAGATGAAGTCCGAATTCCTTACTATCCTTTGCATGAAAGGACATTGTTTGATATTTCTATTTATTCTGACATAATTAAAATAATCCACATGCAGCTGAGAAAAGAAATATTCAGGCATGGATACAATACACCTGAGAGATTTGCAAATAAGTGTGCTCAATGCAACAAGGAATTCAAGCATCCGGTTGATAAATGCGACGAATGCAATAGCCTAGAATTGAAAAAGCCGGATATCAACCAGAAAGAAAAGTTAATTCAATTCATTAAAAAATGCAATGACAACGACCAGGATATTTTAGATGTTAGCGGGGAAGTAAACGACGATCTGGAAACTGTAGATGATGGGTACATGCTTCTGATAAAGGATTATTATATAGATAATGAAGGAGAAATAAAGTATGAAATACCTATTGAACTAATTAGGGTGCATCCGATGCACATCAGAATAATAGCCGACAGGACAGGTAGACCAGGAAGAACGCTAGACGGGATTCCTATATTTACATGCGTTAACCACAGGACACAAAAGTGGCATAATGAAACCCATTGCCCAATCTGCGGTACTAGGTTACGTCCGGCTTATTACAGAGGAGAGACTTACGAGCAACAGGGTACATATATTTACTACATAAAGGGGGAAGTTCACCATAAAAGCAAATATAAGCCAAGCTTAACTTATGGATTTCCGCCAATTTTATCATGCTGGCTTAAGGTTACAACCCTGATGAGCCAGGATAGGTATATTAATACCTATTACACGAAGCAGAGGCCGCCTAGGGGCTTGCTGTTTGTAAATACGCCAAATATGGAATCTGTGCAGAAGGCATGGAACTGGATGATAGATAAGTTCAAAAATAACCCCCATACCATACCGCCTATAGCCGTAGAGGCCCCAGAGGGCCACAGGGGCAAATTCGTGGAGTTTATAGACTTTATGAAGACTTTGGACGAAATGCAGTTTATCGAGAGCAGAAACGAATTCAGAAGGCAAATAGGGGCGATCTACGGGGTGCAACCTTTATTTATGGCAGATACGAGCACTAGCGGAGGCCTGAACAATGAA
>C687J35021_10003707_pt1 | contig 10414 bp, 14 predicted proteins | sample RifCSPhighO2_12_FD_35021 | JGI IMG/M metagenome (IMG submission 35021)
TGGAAGTGGCGGGGGCTCTCCCTAATGGGTACGGGATATGTCTGGGCGGGTCGCCTGGGGGCTCCTACCTAATGTGGAACCTAATCGGATAGGACCCATCGGGCGGACGGGTTCAAGTAGTCGGAGACCTTGGGTGGTGACACTCTCCCAAATGGTCAGGGTTTATTCCTGGTGCATGCGGGCGCCGTTCTTCCAGGAGCGTTTTTCCTGTTTAGGTATCGGGTGAGGTGCCTCCTCCTAGTGGCCGCCCGATATGCCCAACGGGAAGCGCACCACCCTAATCTGGAACCTATATCGGGCGGGACTCACCTGGTGGGCTGAGACTTCAGGCCTGGGGCTCCTACCTAATGTCTACGGGATATTCCTGGTGCATGCCGGCGCCGTTTGACCGGAACCGTTGTTCCCAGTCGGGGAAGGGGTGAGGTGCCATTCCCTAATGTCGGACTTTTATGTCCAACGGGGAGCGCATCCCCTAGTCTGGGGGTTTTATGCCGTCGCAGCCGCCTTGCGCCCATCGACCACCCGCTTGATGGTGGACCGACTGGCCCCGGTAGCGGTGCAGATGGAAGACCAAGAGATGCCCTTATCGAGCATCTCGGCGATGGCGGCATGCCTCCCAGCGTCCGCCCGACGGCCCCGATAGAGCCCCGCTTGTTGGGCCTTTGTGATGCCCTGGGCTTGCCGACGGCGGCGGTCGGTGTAGTCCTTGCGGGCGACCACGGCCAGCATGTCCAGGAGCATCCGATTCACCGCATCCAGCATCGCTTGGGTCGCTTCGTCCCGGGTGGCCTCTGCGCCCATCCATGAGGTCGGGAGGTCGAGGGCGACCACGCGGAGGCGCTTCCCGTTGAGCTTGAGCTTGAGGGCTTCCCAGTCCTCAGTGGTCAACCGGGAGAGGCGGTCCACCTGTTCGACCAGAAGCACGTCCCCAGCGTGGGCATCTTCAATCAGGCGGAACAGTTCGGGGCGGTCCAGCTTGGCCCCTGATTCGTTCTCGGTGTACCAAGCGGCCACCTTCAAGCCCCGTTCTGTGGCGAAGCGTTCCAGGTCTTCCCGTGCCCGGGTGGCGTCCTGGTCGTCGGTGGATGCTCTGAGGTATGCGCGGATGAATGCCATGGGATGCCCTGCGGTTTCGTTTAGATGGTTCGCATAATGCCAGTTCCGTTTAAGTTGTCAACCAACGGAAAGCGAACCACGTTGCACGATCACCACATGGGTATACCCAAAAAGAACCACTGAAAGGGCACCGGGTGGGGACTAAGCGATTTCCGTTCGATTTTGCGTCATGCATGTCACATGGAGTAGTATCTTTCAAAAACACTGTTAAAGTTCGTTTCATGGACAAGCAAAACAGAATGCCGAACACGCAATAGAAAACACCGTCAACAACAGAAGCCGCTGTTAACAAGAATTTGCAGTCATGGAAAACAACAAAGAAACCGTAGAGCGAAAAATGGAAACGCGATGGGGTAGTGCCCTACGGGAAGGCTTTGTCGTTGTTCCCCGTGCGTTGCTGAACCGTCAGGCCGATCTCGGACTTGAGTCCGGCGATGTGGTTGTGCTTTTGAATCTGCTGGCGTCTTGGTGGGAAGAAGGGAACTACCCCTACCTTGCCGTGAGGACGCTTTCAACTCGCATGGGGTTGTCACTTCGCACAACTCAGCGGTCCTTGCAGCGCCTAGAGACCGCGGGGTTCCTGGCACGGGAGCGGATGACGCGGGGGACAGGGCAAGATGCGGGGGCAGTCGTAACACGATACGACCTGTCCGGTACCGTGCACCGGCTACAGGATGCAGTGCTCAGACCTGTAAGGAGAGCGCCCAAACCTCAACCCAGCAAGTTCAACGCGGGGCACCGGGTGCCAGAACCGCTGACTGACACGAAGTTGGAGGGTTTTAAGGAAGTTGCCTGAAGGCGCAGAGCACGTAGTTCAATGGATAGAACAACCGCAATGCCGCCCCTGAAGCGGCTCGATGGTGACCTAGTAATCGCATCGTAGCGTAGAAATCCCGGTTCGAGTCCGGGTGTGACTCGGCCTCAGGCAACTTCCTTAAAACTCGACTGGATACCCAATGACTCACAATTTCGAGAGGCTGAAGGCGCACATCTTGCCGCTTTCCGCAGCCCCCACCTTCGATATTGCCCGCACCGAGTGGGTGCTTGAGCATGTTGAGGTGAGTGAGGAGGTGGATCACTGTCCATGTGGGCAGGAGATCAAAGAGCATTGCTACATCCACAACAAGGTCACCGGGCGTCGAACATACGTGGGGAACGTGTGCGTGAACCGCTTCCTTGGCATCGACACCGGAACGCTATTCGATGGTCTCAAGCGAATCAAAGCCGATCCTCAGGCGAACGCTAATCTTGCGGTGATCGAGTACGCGGAAACGCGGGGGTATCTCTATGACAAGGAGCCAGTATTTCTCCGCGGTACTCTGCTGAAACGCAAGCTGAGCCCTGGCCAAACGGCGTGGAAGGAGAAGATCAATCGCCGCATCTTGAACCAGACGATTGTGAAGCGCCGGACTGTTCGGTAGGACTTCCTGCGCCGCGCAACTATCACCAGAGAGTGCCCGCGCCGGGCCTCTGACCCATGTTCGTTGACGACTTCGACCCTGCTTCCGCTCTCGCTTCGACCCTATGCCCGCGATGCCGTTCTGGGGGACTGATCGAGACCGACTCGGACACGGTGGACGCCACGCCAACGGCAGACCGGCATCAGGCCCGTGTGATCGTCAGTCCCAGCGTGCCCGCTCGGTGCCCCGCTTGTGGCCTCGTAATGGACTGGCCGGGCTGCTGCGACTGAGAACGTGAAGGCTTTCAAGATTGCACCGCCTGGGGCCGTGAGGGGGACCAAGAGGGGGGCATGGGGGGTAAGTGGTACCGGCAAGCTGCATCGAGGGGGTCGAAAAAATGTGTTTCAGAATTTCCCCAAGGCAGGCCAACGTCAGCATGCAGCGATCCTCCATTGAACCCGGTATCTGCCAGGAGCGGATCATGCTGAACCGCAATTGCTGACGCTCACTTTCAGGAGCCGGTCAGCTAGATCGCGATTTGCTGAGCGTATATTTAAAGCTACGGAATGAAAGGGAGCAAATGACCAACACAACCAAGAGCAACTGTCGGAGCTGTGCTAGACCGACCAACCATGAGGTTTTGTTCGAGACATCGCATGGGGCGAAAAATGAGTACTACAACGAGCTCCACACTTGGCAGGTCCTGAAATGCCAAGGATGCGACACCATCGGCTTCAGACACAAATTCGACGACTACGATGATGTGACTGAACTGGCCTCAGGCAAAACAAAGCATGCTGTTACTTACGTCCGCTATCCGCATGCGGTGGCAGGTCACCAACCGCTCGACTATCAGTACGCAATTCCGCCATTGATTCGGAATGTCTACCGGCAATCGCTCTCAGCGTATGCGGGCGAAGCGAGCATCTTGGCAGGTATCGGTCTCCGGGCAACTATCGAGGCTGTGTGCAACCACCTCGAAGTGACTGGATCAAGCTTGGAAAAGAGGATCGATGCACTCGCAAAAGGTGGTCACATATCGACCACAGACAAGCGCCGACTCCATGCCATTAGATTCCTTGGCAACGACGCAGCGCACGAGGTGCGGGAGCCAAAACGCAGCGAACTGAAAGTCGCACTAGAGATCGTTGAGCACCTCATTAAGTCCGTCTTCATTCTTGAGCAACGGGCGAAAGATCTTGATGTACAGGTCGAGAGTCATGAGGCCTTTTTCAGGTTGTTGGAGCAGTGCGCAAGCAATCTCCCAAGCGACAAAGATGCATTGAGCTTGGTTGCGATACTGGGACGATCTAAGCGTCGAGTGAACGGTGACATTGATTCCTTCGAGTCGCGGATCATCCAGGACGTCAAGGCAGGAACAATAGACTTTCTGACCTTGGACTCCTCACAGGAAGTGGAGGGCAAGCAAGTACAGCTATACAGGGTCGACAAAACAAAACTCGATGACATCCCCTTCTAGAAACCTCCGAAAACGTTCGCGACATCTGTTTGGCTCTTTTCGTCGATAGGCGCTCGCTCTGACTACGTTCGTGAGGCATCACCGAGATTCCGACTCACCTGCAAGCAGTTTGCAAGCTCATTCAGGCTTGTACATTCAACACCGCAATGTTCGTCGACAGCCGCAACAGGAATGACGGCTTTGAAGACCCTATTCAAACGACCCGTTTGGGTCGACATGAGCCGGCGGGTGGCCTGATGGAGCAGTCGTTCGAGCTGGTTCTACTGCGTTCGTCGGCTTCCTGGTACGGCCGCAAACTGGTAGTTCCGGCCAAGAGCGGTCTATGGCCAAAGGGGAAAGCAGTCGTTCAACGTTTGAGGTGAGCGGGGGAGATACGAGGCGTCACTTTGCGTCGCCGCTCAGTGAGTCCATGTACTCATACACGTCAGTTTGAAACTCGGTCCAGTTTCGGCACGACTTGGCCAGATTCTTTAGGTAGTCGATGCTGATGCCTGAAACATGCGCGTCTTCCAGCATGCTCATGATTGTCTTCTCGTTGACGTAGACACGGTTTCTCAGAATTCCGCGGATGTAGAGAAGGTCTCGAATGTACGGCTTGTCCTTTTCGGTCCTTCGGATGCGGCAGATCCCAGCCACCTTGGCCCATGCTTCTTCTACTGATTCTTGCGTGTACTTGCCTTCCTGCACCCGAAGATACTGATCTGTGGCTGTTCGCATGGCGTCCATGATCTCGTCGACCTCGAACTGCGTCGTCAGCTTCTTGAGCGACTGCTTGCCGTTCTCATTGAGGCTGAACCCGTTGACAAGCTTTGACCAGTGTTCGGCTACCCGCTCCACTGCCATGTCCTTAATATCTGACAGTCCTGCCTTCCACTTGATCATCATTTCGAGCTGTTCGCGCCGCTCGTTCAGTTCGGTAAGTTGATCAAGTTGCTTCTCCAGCACCGATTGGTCGCTGAGGGTTCTCTTTCCTTTGCCAGCGTTGCAGGGTTGGCAGGCGGTTATCAGATTCAGTATGTCGTTCTTTCCGCCTTCGGCCACTGGGTGAACGTGGTCAACAACCAATAGAACTTCGGGCGCGGCGCCACCGCAGTACTGGCACCGAAAACCATCGCGTTTGAAGACTTCAAAGCGCAGCTTCTTGGTGAGGCCGACGCGTTTTACGGCAGTGGGCATAGTGTGTTTATGACGCTTTACGTGAATTTAGATCGAACTGCAGGGCAGCCCAAGTTCGGACTTCAAATCAATGGTGCCTTCCTGCGAGCCCAGCCTGAAGCCGAATGAAACCTCAGCCCCCCAAAGCAGCTCGAAAAGGCCGAGCGCAGACGCGATCAACTCACGAAATTCGGACTGAAAGTCAGGAAGATTCAGCATGTTGGGGTAATCCTCCACGTTGCGATGTGCGATGTAGGCGTTGCGGTGCTTCACCTTGAAGGCGTTTATGTCTGCGCGATATTTCTTAGCCTTCTGATTGATTTGCTGAACGAGCTTTTGATCTTGGAGCTGTTTCAGCACCTCCTTCTTTAGCGAAAGGAGGGTCCATCCACTTGAATCGTCATCGAGTTTGCATAGCCCCAAAACGATCTCGTTTGACATGAGTCGCAACGCCGTCACTTCCTCTAGAAGAAAGTACCGTGACTGCGTGCGGAGACGTTCATCGAGCTTCTCGAATTTCCGTCGGTAGCAATATGCAGCCAACAGCAATTGGTATAGCTCGTCTTTCACCGGGCGGTACGTGCTCTTAATTAACTCGTTCATTCTTAAGTGCGATCTAACGTAATGTGTATCCGCAGAGCCTGCGGGATGTTCTGGCCACATCAACCTCCGAAACCGCTATCAGATCAGAGGGTTGGATGCAAAGGCATGATTTTTATACGGGTACAAGTAAACCACGAAACCCGGCATCCACAGCCACCCAGTGACCGCTTCACTTTGGGTCCTTGTATTACCGCAAAGGGTCGAGACCGCCAGCTCGTCCGCGGTGTGAGCGGTCATTCCTAAGATGTTCGCTTATCGCACGTGCCGAGCGACCGATCTAGTTGGTCGAACGATCACTAGGGCCGTGATGGTAAACGACCGGTTGCGGGATATGTGACGCTACCGCTTCCCTCAGCATAGTGCTGTCGTTTTTGCGCCGCTCTCTGCTCGCAAGATCGTGGCTAGAACGTTGATCTATTGGGAATGACGATGGGGAATGTCACCCGCTCTAGGTCGGTCTGCACCAGCTTCAGGGCCGCCTGACTCATGCAGTAGCTCTTCCACTGCACCTGGGTCATGTGCTCGGGCTTGTGCCCAGTCATGCCGATCGTGGGGATACCCTGGTTCCCTGCGTAGGTAATGAACGTCTTGCGGAACACGTACATCCCGAGAACCCGGCGCCCTGGTGGGGCCTGCGCTACGTTGGCCGGAAGGTGCCCACCCAGTGGCGGCGGGAGCCTGCCCATGTTCGCTGACGACTTCGACCCAGCTACCGCCCTCACCTCCACTGCCTGCCCTCGCTGCCATGTTCTGGGGCTGGCGGAGACCGACACAGACACGGTCAAGGTGACCCCCCAGCGGACCGGCATCAAGGCCCGGCATATCATGTCCCCCCAGCGTCCCCGCTCGGTGTCCCGCTTGTGGCCTCGTGATGGAGTGGCCCGCCTGCTGCGGTTGAGACCTCGGACTGTGAGGGCCGAGAGGCAGTCCAAAAGTGCCAGCAGGGTGCCCCGAGCGAGTGGCCGCAGAGGGGGGCACGGGGGAATCAGGTTCGCCGGGATGTATCGAAGGGGCTCAGAAAAATTTGCGGTGGAACTTGGCGCCTTCCTCGGTCTCGCCACTAGCGGGTGTGAGCGTTATGTCTGTTCGTAGTGGCTACGAAGGCAAGCCCCCGAACTAGTGATCAAGTCCGCGAATTGGTCAGTCAATTTCGACCTTAGATCCTCGGCCGCTTCCGAGTTTTCCTCGTACATGAAATCGGTCAGGACATTAAGGTAGTTAGCGGCCGCATGGCGTATTTCAACATCAGCGACCCAGGTTGCAATCTTCATTGCGTGGCGAACCTGGTTCAGGATGGCAAATTTTTCCTCCTTCAAGCGGGCCTCTTCCCAATTCCCCTCTCCCGTTTGACTCAGCATGTGTTCCACACGGAAAACATCCGTCACATGGGATGTTAAGAAGTTCAAAGACTCTTGAAGCTCCAGCAGCGTCTGCCGTTGAAACGCTCTGAAAATCTCGGTACGTGAATCCTTCGCCTTTTGCGACTCAATTCGAGAAGTATGGGTGCTTGCGATCCACGCTGTGCCGATACTCGCGGCGGCGCCGACCAACGTTCCTACGAATCCCCACACTGCTGGGTTGACTTCATCCCCCATGGCTACCTCCTATGTCGGAGATCATTCTAGGTGGGCAACAGGCCTCCTAGCGGCCTTCGCAAGCACACACATCGAACCCCAGTCCCCAAAACTCCACGCCGCTCTCTGAGCGCACCCGCGAAGTCATTCCGAACGGTTGCCCAGCAGGGCGCGTGATGTAGATCTCCCGGCCTGCAAAGCTGGCAAACAGGCTGGCGCCGTTGAAGTCGAAAGAGGCGCGGTTGATGGTGATTGCAAAGGTCATGTGGTCCTTGTGTTTGAACTTCCTAAACGGCAGACCAAGAGCATCAAGGACCCATCCAAGAATTACAAGCGCGCCTCCGGGACCAGCGCGGGTCTGGGACTGTCTCGGGGGGCAGGAACAACCGTATGATGGTCGTCAAACTGTGTCACAGGACTGTATCACTTTGGGACGTTGCAATTCTCGTAAGCCATTGATTTAATTGGTTTTTTCTTGAAATCTGGTGATGTCAAGGCTCGTCACCTTATTCAGCGCCAAACAGGCGCCGCAGCGAGCCAGCTGAAGTGCACCACCGCCGTGCCGCTGGGCGTCGCGGATCGGGTGCCCTCAAGGCTTGGGCACCGGTGGGCCCTCCAGCCCGCGCACCCATTCCCGCCAGATCGCCACCAGCAGCGCCATCAGCACCGGGCCAACGAACAAGCCCACCAGCCCCATCGTTTTGACACCACCGACCAGCCCGAAAAACGTGGGCAGGAACGGCAGCTTGACCGGCCCGCCCACCAGCCGCGGGCGCAGCGTCTTGTCGACGATGAAGAGTTCGACCGAACCCCAGGCAAACAGCAGCAGGCCGGCCGTCGCATGGCCGGAGCCCACCAGATAGAGCGACACCAGCGTGAACGACAGCGGCGCGCCGCCCGGAACCATGGCCATGAAGCCAGTGATCACGCCCAGCAACACCGGCGAAGGCACGCCGGCGATCCAGTAGGCCACGCCCAGCACCACACCCTCGCCGATGGCGATCAGTCCCATGCCGGTGACGGTGGCGCTCACCGTGGCCGGCACCACCCGAGAGAAACGCTGCCAGCGCTCGGGCAGCAGGTGCTCGCCCACCCGGTCCACCTGGCCTGNGATGCGCACGCCGTCCTTGTAGACAAANAACAGCGTGATCAGCATGAACAGCACCAGCAGGAACAGCCCGAACAAATTGCCTGCGGCCGCCAGAACCGTGCGCGAAATGTTGCCAACGTGCTGACCGGAGAGCATCTGGATCCACGTGCCCAGCGCGTGCGGCTGGCCCAGGTGTTCGCGCCACAGTTCGGCCAGCTGCGCGCCCACGAGAGGCAGCGCCTCGATCCACGCGGGCACTGTGGCGCCATGGCGGTTGGCCTCGATCGCCCAGTGCACGAATTCGCTGGCTTCGCGGATGGCGTAGTGCAGCGCCACCGACAACGGTACCACCAGCACCACCAGCACCACCAGAATCGCCAGGCTGGCCGCCAGCGTGGTGTTGCCGCTGCAGCGCCCCACCAGGCGGCGGTACAGCGGCCAGGTGGCGAAACCGATGATCAGCGCGGCCAGCGCCGGGACCAGAAAGCCGTGAAAAAAATAGACCCCAGCGGCGAGGATCAGCAGCAACAGGCCGCGGGTGATGAGGGGAGCACGCAAGACAGGGGGCATCGTTTCATTCTGACATGGGGTGCAGCACGCGCCGGGCCCAGGCGGGCAAGGTCTCAGCCTGCCAGATCACCGCNCCGCCACGCAAGCGCGCCACCAGCCGAGGCATCTGGATCACCTGCTCCGGAGGCAGCGAGGTGTCGTACAGCAGCGCCAGATCGGCTCGCCGCACCGCCACGCTGAGGTGGCGCACGGTGCGCGGGTAACGCGCGAGCACGCGTTCGGGCGGCACCGGATGGCCACCCTCCTCCACGCGCTGGCTCACGCGGCCGAGAAGCTGCTGCGGGTCGTCCACGCACACCACCAGCAGCACCACGGCAAACCCCACGCGCTGGGCAGCGCTCATGAGATCGAGCTTGGAGGTGTGGGAAAACACGGTCTCGCTGGCGAAGGACTTGCCTTCGGCCAGGCACTGTGCCCGCCGCGCGTCGGCCCACTGGCGCGCCTGGCGCGAGCGCTCGACGGGGTCGTTCACCTGCTGCAGGTGAGCCGCTTCGTGCAGGTCGGCGTTGACGAATTCGGCTTCTGCCGGGATCAGGCCCTGAGCCACCGCGCTGCGGTACAGCGTGGACTTGCCCGCGCCATTGGGGCCGGCCAGCAGGTAAAAAACCGGGGCAGTCAATGCGGCCTGCGGCGTCAGGCGGCGCGGCGCGCTGGCGCCACCTTCTGGCGGTTGGACAACACCGTGTCGCGCACCGCCTGGGCCAGGCGGCCACTCGATTCAGCGGCCAGAAAACGGGCCTCGATGGCGTCCAGCGATTCATCGGTGGTGCCCGAGGCGCCAGCGCGGTGCCGGGCGTCGTACAGCGCAATCGCCTCGCGAGCCTCCTGCACCGTGAGGCCGGTTTCGTCGGCAATGCGCCCCAAGGTGGCCCAGTATTCGATCTGGCCAGCCACCGAGCGGCGCTGCGGCTGTGCCGCCTCTCGGGCCTGCTGCACCAGGGCAGCGGGCAGTTTCACGGACGAAAACGGGCTGACGGCGTTGGGCATGACTAACTCCTGTTTNGCGCATTTTGCGCCAAATTGAACCATGCGGCAACCCTAGATGGTCCCCGACGCCATCACCTGGTTCAGTGCATCGCATGCGCCACAAAACAAAAGGCCGCATCAGCGGCCTTTTGCTTGTGCCATCAGGCCCGAAAACGCTCGGCCTATTCGCCGCCAAACAGGCGTGCGAAGAAACCGCGCTTCTTCTTCAGGTGCAGTTCACGGATCAGTTCCTCCTTGATCTGCGCCTTCATGTCGGCATCGCCGTGGCTGACATTCTTGAGATAGACCTTCACCGAGTCGGCGTAGCTCTTGTCGTCGTTGCGGATGTGGTTGAACAGCCAGCGCGAGAGCATGGCGTGCAGCTCGGACGCCACGTCTTCGCCGGCCTCGAAGCGCATGCGGTACTCGCCAACCTTGCGCGTGAACAGCTCGTGGACCT
>C687J35021_10003709_pt1 | contig 10412 bp, 8 predicted proteins | sample RifCSPhighO2_12_FD_35021 | JGI IMG/M metagenome (IMG submission 35021)
ACCGACAACTGATCCAAAGGAAAAAGCCTATATAGAATCTGTAGAAAAAGCATTTGCTCCATTTGCAAAGGGAAAACCATATTTTACTAAAAGGAGTAAGATTATTAACTCGGTGAGGGTTGATATCTATCGATATGATGATCCAAAAAAGGCTAAAGAGGAGCACGAAAGAAGCGTAGAGCATCAAAACCGGGAAATAGTCCTAGTTGAAGCACTGGGTCAAACTTATAAACAGAGAGTCACATATTTATTACATGGAAATTTTCGATTGAGAATCCCCCACTTTACTGTTAGACTCGAGGGTAATACAATTTATCCCGTGCCTATTCAGATAGATGAGCAAAATTTAGCGAAAATCGAGAAGGCACTCGAAAGTTTTTAATGGTTAAATTTCTTTTTAAAATATTTTTCTAAATTTTTTATTTTGAATCTTTCTTGCTTCATTGAATCGCGGTCGCGGATGGTGACGGTGTCATCCGCTAAAGTTTGGAAATCGATGGTAATGCAATATGGTGTGCCGATTTCGTCCTGCGCAAAATATCGCTTGCCGATGTTGCCTCTATCATCCCAAGCAACAAGCTCTGAGAGTTGAGTTTTGAGATCTGAGTGAACAGAACGGGCTTTTTTGACCAATTCGATTTTATTGGCAAGAAGCGGGAAAATGGCAACTTTAAACGGAGCGAGTTTTTTATGAAGTTTCAAAACAACCCGATCTTTATCTTCGAAATAAGCATTGATTAANAAAAACAGCGCCGCCCGATCTACTCCTCCCGATGTTTCTATAATATACGGAAGGAACTTATGTCCTGACTCCTGATCCGTATATCCCATATCGACACCTGAATGTTTTTGATGCTGGGAAAGATCCCAATCGCCTCTGTTGTGAATTCCCTCAAATTCCTTCCATCCAAATGATGAATCGTATTCGATATCCCATGCGTCTTTTGCATAATGTGCGCGCTCCCCTTCTTCGTGCTGACGGAATCTTAGCTTCTTTTTATCCATGCCAAGTGATACATACCATTTCATGCGTTCTGCCTTCCAATATTCGTACCATTTTTGCGATTCACCCTTTTCGGGTTTTACATAAAACTGCAGTTCCATCTGCTCAAATTCCCGAGAGCGGAAAGTAAAGTTGCCGGGCGTTATTTCGTTTCTGAAAGCCTTACCGATCTGGGCAATGCCGAAAGGTATCTGCACGCGTGTTGAATCCAAGACGTTTTTGAAATTTACGTGAACACCTTGGGTGATTTCGCCGCGAAGATAAACTTTATCTTTCTTGTCCTCAACTACCCCAAGCTTTGCCTCGACCAAAAGATTAAACTTTCTGGGTTCAGTCCATTCTGTTTTCTTGCCCTTGTGAATCGACTCGTGCTTTTGGATTTCCTCAGGCTGATCTGCCCTAAAACGCTCATGACAGGTTTTGCACTCTACCAGAGGATCGGCAAAAGCCTCAACATGACCCGAAGCTTCCCAGACTTTAGGATTCATTAAAATCGCAGCATCAACCCCAACCACATCATCTCTTTCGTAAACCATCGACTTCCAAAATACGCGCTTGATGTTATTTTTAAGTTCAACCCCTAAAGGGCCATAATCCCACGTGCCGCTGAGGCCTCCGTAAATTTCCGAACCCGGAAAAATAAAACCTCTACGTTTGGCAAGAGCTACTACTTTTTCTAAATCATTCATTATTGTTCGAGTTTATCGAGAACTTACCTTAAAAAGCTATTATCAATGTTTAGAGGAAACTTCTCGACTTGCTCCGCTCGCTCGAAGAATATCAATTCTGATTGTATCAGAGAGGACGATTTCGAAACAAATCAACGGGGGGACGTAACAACAAAAGCGGCAAAGAAATTTATAGACGCTGTGATTGCTTTTTTTGCGGAATCATAATCGATCTTTCGCTCCTGCCATTTTATATCTTCACGGAAACTGTAAAGTTTCGGATCTTTTAGATCGTCTTTAACGTTTATAGTGAGCTTCGCTGATTTGGAAAATTCGGGCGCAATGGAAAATACACCTTTTGTGGGCAACACCGCACTTGTAAGGTCGTAGGGAGAATTTGGCGGAAACCCTACCGTGTCCGCAATTATTATCCAGTAATTTTTGCCGAGCGACAAATTTTCAACCTGAAAAGTATCGTCTCTGTCTACAATTGACCTGACAGTCGCACCGGCCTCGAAAAGATCCCATTTGCTTTCGGAAAGATACTCTATGTCGCCTTTTGACAAATGCATGGTCAAAACACCATCTGTTACGCCGGTATCCGGACTTCTTGTTCCACGCGATGCNGTACCCAAAAGCATCGATTTTTTATATTTTTCGTCTTTGGTGTTTACGTCTGTTCCTGTAGCTCCCCTTTCGATTTTTTCGCCTGGAACCTGCGGATTGTCGGCCTGATACGTCAGTTCATACTCAATTTTNTCAAAAAAAGACATGTTTTCAACGGAGATTATAATTTCTGCACCGTCCCCGGTCGGAGTCAGAGTAACATAAGGTCTTTTTGCAACTTCAAGCTCTGAAACGTCCTTGACTTCTCCTGCGAATTCTTCCGGTTTTATTTTTGCCTCACCCTTTTGAAAAATAAACAGAAAATAAATTGCTGTCGCCAAAATAATAAAAGCGACTGCGGCTATGATATATGTGCTTTTTTTAGACGGTTCCATTAACAAATCGATTCGTCTTGAGTGTCCTTTCAATCAAGTTTTCAATCATGCTATCAAGAAATGTTAATAGTTTCAAATATGAATCTTTGTCTAACTTAACCCTTTTTTGGAGATTTTCGAAATCATCATTTTCCAGACTTTGTAAAAATTCCTGCGATTTTGAACCTTTCAGGCTTTTTGCGGAGAAAAACCCCAGTTCCGACAAAAGCTTTACCTTAAATACAGAGGATATAAGGTCAAAATTATTTTCTTTGGAAATTTCGTCAAGATATTTCAAAAGTAGAAAAAAGACTTTCTGGTTTTTTTGTTCGTGTTGGGTTAGAGAATCAACAAGCTCCAAAAGATGGTAGATTTTATTGGCTTTAGCAGTCGAAAAATTATCAATGCCGAAAGCTTTTTTTGTTTCGACTTCTGTCAATAAATCAAGGTTTTTGCCGCGGGCCGCAAAAATCTTACACCAGCTGCCAAGTTCCACGTGGCCGGCCTTTTTGGATCTTGGACGCCTGATACCTTTTCCGATTGCCGAAATTTTGCCGTAATCTTTTGTGTAAATTGTCAAAATCCTGTCCGCCTCGCCAAAATTCCTGCGTGATAAAATTATCCCTTCGGTTCGAAGATACATACTTTAAGTATCTGGTATCTGGTATTTTGTATCAAGTATTGGAGGTTAAATTTTGACGGTAAGTTCCTTATCGGTTTCAAGAGGAAAAGCTCTTTGTTTTTTGCCAAAGGCTTCGATTTCGTATTCGTGGCCAGCAACGCCCGGTTGTTTCTGGATTAAAAGTTTATACTCTCCATCTACCTTAACCGGGACCGTGTATTCAATTTCAATCTTTGCGGTACCTGTTGGTCTTATGGTAAAAAATCCCTCGAATACCGTTTTTCCAAGCTCCTCTCCAGCAGTAATAGGCACCTCTGTTCCTGATGATTTGACAAGCTCTGCTCCTTTGGGAACGTAAATTCTGATCCAATCCCGATAAATTCCAGCCAAACACAAACCGCTTTTTCTTTCAAGATTACAATTGTCACCCTCTCTCGGGTATTTATAGGAAATGACAAGCTTTTTTTCGAGTTTGCCGTCTTTGCCTTTTTTAATCTCCTGTTTTACCTCTTCTTCTATGTATAAATTGGATTTGGCACCGCCAAAATTGGTCTCGTTAATTAAAAGATAATCGCCGTCATACTCATGAAGCCTGCCTGCAAAATTAATACGTTCTGCGGCTTCCTGAATTTTAGGGTCCTTAAAATACAAAAGCAGATGTTTTTGGCGAAGAGATCCAAGCGTTACACCAAGCAAATTGGGCCAGGCAGATTTCGGAGCGTTAAAGGCCATATCCATCATCTGTTTCATCAAAACGCCGATTATGTCCTTTCTGGACCCCTTTTCGTAATTAACCGGTTGGTCTGCGTAAAGCTCTAGTTCATAAATTATTTTAGGACAAGCGCATGCCTCCACTTCCTCTGTGGTAAATTTGCTGCCGTAAGCCTCAACAGGCCCCAAAACTTCAATCATTTTAAGAACAAAATTGGTATCAAGGGCAATAATTCCGTCAATGTCAACTTCTTCCTGAGCATATTGGTAGAGGTCTTCAAACTGTTTCATTGAAAGATAGTAATCGGGGGATAAATTGGAATCTCTAAGATTCAAGGTGGATACTCCGGGAAGATATTTAATAATTGGTTCCGGGGCAGGTATGTGCTTGGTTAAGGAATCGTCAAGATTATAAATATCACTGGATTTTTCCGGAGTAACTAAACCGTTCTGAACCTTAAAGATTGCATAAGCCGTGATGAAACCGCCGGTCGGTCTAAGCTCCTTGTCGTTTTGGAACAAAATTAGGTACTTTTTCTCCTGCTCATGACCCATGATCTGAGGTAAAACCACCAAAAGAGGTTTGGTATCTGTCAAAAATGTCTCAAGCTCCGATAATGTATTTTGAGCATTTTTAATCTTTGCGCCGGGCTTGCCTGGTAAGATATTCGGGTAGCGCCAAGTGTCGATTTTTGCAAGCTGGTTTTGAGCTTTTGACAAGTTTTGGGCAACTTTATCAAGCTGAGGAGTTACTTTTGAGAGTGTTTCGATTGCCTTTGCCAGCCGCTCCTGGGCAGTTCCGCCAAGAAACGTGCCTTCGCCGGATAATCCCAAAACATCAGCGTACGGGGTTACGGCTTCGGCAAATACGCTCGCTGCCTCCAAGCCGTAAATTGCCGTATCAACTCCCCTCTGGAGATCGGCAACGTACCAGCCAACTAAGGGAATAATCCTTAAAGGAGTAAAAACAATCAAAGAAGTTTTTGCAGCCTTAAAATCCCTTTTTGCATCTTTCAAATAAGCTTTTGTTGCATCAAGATCCTGAAGCTTTGCGGCACCTACTGCTTTTTGCGATGAAGTGTAAGCTTTTTTTAAGGAAAAAACGCTAATTAGTCCAAAAAAAACAAAAACTATAAAAGTTACAACAATCGCAAAAGTTATTCTTCGCCTCATTTAGATTGCTCCCTCACCGCTTAACATAGCAAAAGGAGTTTTAATTATAATCCAAAGGTCGTAAATTATCGATCTCCTTTTAATATAATTCGCATCCATTTCAACCCGTCTGTCAAAATTAATCTGTGACCTTCCGGAAACCTGCCACGGACCCGATGCACCAGGCCGGGCTCTTAGAATAATCTTAACGTAAGATTTAGTATGCGGGTATACCTTCTGCTGATGATCCAATTCGTCCTTTTGGTAAGCTCTTGGCCCCACAAGGGCCATATCGCCTTTTAAGATGTTGATAAGCTGGGGCAATTCATCCAAAGAGAACTTTCTGATTATTTTGCCAAACGGCGTGATTCTGGGGTCGTCGGTAAGCTTAAAAGAGCCTTTTTTGTACAGAGCCAAAAGTTTGGGATTTTTGAGCAAGTATTTTTCGGCATGTACTATTTTGCCTTTAATTCTGTACATTTTCATACTCCTGAATTTAAGCATTTTAAAAAGTCTGCCTCCCTTGCCGACCCGTTCCGGCGTATAAAATATGGGGCCTTCTGACATAAGCTTGATGCCTACAATAACCAAAATCATCAAGGGCGACAAAATTACAAGTGCGATAAGACTCCCCACAATATCGATTGTTCTTTTTAAGAAATCGTAAAGCATACCTGGAAAATTTCTAATGACTAATTTGACTAATTGATCTAAATTTGGATAATTGTGACATTATGATTTGTTTAGGAATTAGAAATTAGATTAATATCAGCCTTCGCCTTCGGCGAATCTGATATATCAGAGGAGCAACATTGAAACAACGTTTCAAGTTGACCTGCTGATATTAGGTTAATTTTCATAAATGTTTATCTTTTTTCGCTTCTTTTAACTTGTCAATAATTTTTTTAACCTCGGAAATTCTATCCTTTTGACTCACAAGCAAAGCATCAGGCGTGTCAACAATTATCAAACTTTCAAGCCCGATTGTGGCAACTACTTTACCTTCGGAATTGGCATAAATTAAACAATCCCGGCTGTCTATATCAAAAACTTCACCCTGGATTACATTGTCCTTGGCATTTTGTGAAAGTTCATCTTTTAATATGTTCCAAGCACCGATATCGGACCAGCCTAAATCTGCAGACAAAACCACGATTTCTTTAGAATCAATTTTTTCAAATAAAGCAAAATCTACGGAGATTTTTTCAAATGTCGGATAAATCTTCTTGACTGTTTCGTCTTGCTCGTCAGAATCCCAGGCTTTTTGTATTTTGGAAAGACCGGCAAATACTTCTGGGGCATGTTTTTGGTAAAGCTCCAGCATTTTTTGGGCGGGCCAAACTTTGTAACCAGCGTGCCAAAGATATGCCCAGCTTTGAAGGAAATTTTTCGCCTGTCTAAGATTTGGCTTTTCGATCTGTTTTACGTATTCAAAAACCGCAAGTCCGTCTAATTTTTTGATCATCTTGCCTATTTTAATGTAGCCAACATGGGTATTTGGATAGGTCGGGTTAACGTCTATTGAGACAATTTTTCCTGTATCTTTGCTGTAATCAAAAGCGGCTTTTAGCGCCTTTATAAATTCCTTATCGTTTTTAACCAAATGATCAGCGGCCCATAAGGAAGCCACAATCGGATTTTTGAATTTTTTATCCAAAACCGCCGCCGCATAGCCCACAGCAGCCAGCGTATCTCTCATTTCGGGCTCAATTATGATATTTTCCAAGGGAAGCAAGGGCTCCTGGTCCGCTACCAGACCAACATACTGCCTACCGGTAATAACAAAGACGTCTTTTATTGAAAAGCCTTTTTTAATCCTATCCAGTGCCTGCTGAAACATCGATTTTTTGCCAACTAACAGCTGAAATTGTTTAGGTTTACCCTTGCGGCTTGCAGGCCACATGCGTGTCCCTGTACCCCCGCAAAAAAGGACTATTTTAAACTCCGATTGTTTTTGCTGCATGTTTTTTTACAAGTGCTCTTAAATTAGAAATGAAATTGTCTTTAGAAAATCGAAGGGCATTTTTTCTACAGGCTGCTTTTGACCATTTTAACCCACTGAAGTATTTTATTGCATCTTTTAAAGATTGCGCTGATTGGTTTTCAAAAAATAACCCGGTTTTTGCCTCAAGAACTATCTCTTTCTGACCGCCTTTGCCGTAGGCGATTACCGGAATTCCGCAAGCTTGCGCTTCAACCATACTTATACCAAAATCCTCCTCTTGAGTAACAATGAGAGCCCTTGCGTTTTGATAAAGAACTTTAAGCTTCTCTTTTTCAACTCTTCCTTCAAACTGCACACTAACTTTTCCGTTTTTTGCGATACTTTCCAGCCTCTTTTTATCCGGGCCGTCACCGGCAATTATTAAAGAACTGTTTGATTTAGCTAAAGCATCGATTGCCAATTCCACTTTTTTCCATCTAACCAGTCTGGTGACTATCAAAAAATAATTCTTGCTTTTAAGCTGCCAATTGTGAACCTTTGGAACGGTGTAAAAATCGAGGTCCGCGAAAGGGTAAATTATTTGCGATGTGACACCGTAATTATCTTTAATACGTCTTTGGACGTTTTGGGAATTTGCAATGTAAAAATCTACACGACTACTTGCTGCTTTATCCCACTTTTGAAGCCATGAAAAATAGGACACGAAGATTTTTGCTAACAATTTAGGCAGGTAATTTTTTTGCATCTCGAGATCCCAAATAAATCTTGGAATATTGTTCGCATAACATATGTGGGCAGTCTGAGGTTTCGTAATTGCCGACTTGGCAAAGCGTGTTGTTGACGAAATTACCAAATCAAAACCGTCGAGATTAAAACTTTCAAAAGCAAAAGGATAAAGGGGCAGTAATAATTTATGAAATTTTGCGCTAAATGAAATTTTTTGTATAAAAGAACTTATTATTCTGTCGCGGCTAATCGATTCCGGCAGTTTATTCCAATCAACAAGAGATGTATAGATTGGAGCGTTCGGCCAGATCGAAGCAATCGCCGCAAATAAATTCTCAGCACCTCCCTCCTGCACAAAGTCATCGTGTACGAGGCAAGTTTTCATCATTTAAATTATACAAAGAGACGAGAAATATTGCCGAGGATGATTTTAGAGTGAATTAACTTTCCCACTTGCAGCTTTTTTTATAACCTCTGCAACTCTTTCAGCTGAATGTCCATCAGAGTTGAAATACTGCTTCATTTTCCCAATGAGCTGTTCTCTGTAGACATTGTCGTTAATTATTTTTTCCAAACCATTTTTTAAATCTTGGTAATCAAAAATGCCTTCGCCTGCTCCTACTCTTAGAGTTATTGGTAAGCGATCATTTGTAAGCTGTGCTGCGTCAGCTTCTGTAAAGACAAGCATAGATGGAACTCTGCGATAAGCAGACTTCAACACTTCCGTAGAGGGTCCTGGGGCGATCAAAAGATCACAAGCGAAACCTATATCATCAGAGCTGATGTCTCCTTGTTTTAATACTCTGCCTTTAAGATTTGCCAAAACTTTGTCATATTCTTGTTCGGGATGCATATCTCTGGGATGTCTTGAAAGCAATAACACTAAGTTTTTCTGGGGTTCAGATTGATTCAAATTTTCAACGAGACGTTCAAGCACCTCTGGTGTTTGTGGTGGAAGTAGGCCCGAATATACGATCAAGAAATCTTCTTCGCCAACGCCCAATTTTTTCCTTGTTTCTTTTTTAACTTCTTCTCTGTCCACGTTTGCATACTTGTCATAATCCGGATGACCTGTAACTATGATTCTTGAAGCATCCATTGTTGGTCTTCTTTTTATTGCCAAATCCCTAGTTGCCTCGCTTATCACGCATAGATAGTCGGGGTTTATCCTCATTGAAGAGTCATATAAATCTGTGTAACTTCCTAAAACATCGGGGTAGTCTTCAACCCAAACTACAGGCACACCATAGGATTCCTCACTCCATGTCACTGTTAAAGCTGTTCCTGCGTCTGCGGAAAATTCAGAAACTGCTACTGCGGGTTTTATCTCCATTATTCTCTTTAATGGTGATTCGGATGGCTCCTTCGTGAATTGATGATTTTTGGTTTCTAAAATTCTCTTGGCAGCACTGTCAATGAGCAGGTCAGACGGGTAGCCCTCGTCTCTTAAAAGCTCGACAACAGGCCATAAACAGTTCATTCCCCCTGGGCCTCTAAGACCAAACAAAAGCAGTGGCTTTGTTTGGTCGCCCTCAAACGTATAGAAATCCGTTCGTTCTAGTTCTAAATTTTGTAGTGGAAAGTGTTTTTCTGGCAACATATTGTCGGGCATGAGTTAATTATATGATTTTTTGCAATCCTTTAATATCATTTGCATCTATTCCTTTGATGATAATTGCAAGGTCATCCAAGTTGCTTGGTTTTAGCGTTTTGAATAACATTTCAAACGCTTCTTTAACTCCGCCATGAGTAACTACCAAAATCGTATTATGATCTTGCTGCTCTAAGATCTCCAATATGGTGTTTGTAATTCTTTCCACAAAATCTGAGAATGATTCGCCCTTAGAAGGTACAAAGTTGAATCTATTTTCTAATTCGCTTTGAACTTCTGAATTTAACCTTCCTTCTAGTTGGCCCCATGATCTCTCATTTAAGCCAGGGGACTTAGTTACACTTTTACCCAAGTATTTACCTATAATCTCTGCTGTTTGGATAGATCTTCTCAAGCCTGAGGAATAGACGGTATCAATGGGATATTTTCTTAGCTTTCTGGAAAATTCTAAGGCCTGTTTTTTGCCTTTTGCTGTTAACACAGCTTTATCCTTTTGGCCTGCTAACCTCCCAGTTACGTGCCAAGTAGATTCACAATGTCGAGCTATTATTAGAGTAACCATTTTTTTCTATGTTGACAGAAAAGTTGCAAGTGCTATAGTGTAATTGTCTTATCTGCATAGTCCAAACAGAAAACCTTCGAGATAAAGGTCATCGTGTACAAGGGCTATTTTCATCGTAATGCTGATTTGTAAACATCGAGGGTTTGTTTGGCCATTTTTTGCCATGAATATTTTCTAACAAGCTTTTCGCCTTTTTCGACGAGGACTGTCCTTGTTTTTTTATCTGTTAAAACTTCGTTAATTTTTATAGCGATATCTTTTGGGTCATTTGGGTCAAAATACAAAGCGGCGTCTTGATAAATCTCCCTGAGAGTTGGAATATTTGAACACACAACCGGAATATTTGCCGCCATTGCATTTAAGCCCGGAATTCCAAAACCCTCAGAAAGTGAAGGGAAAACATAGGCAGTTGCTTTCTGAAAAAGAACTGC
>C687J35021_10003711_pt1 | contig 10411 bp, 12 predicted proteins | sample RifCSPhighO2_12_FD_35021 | JGI IMG/M metagenome (IMG submission 35021)
TTCAGATAATCGTTGACTGGTTGACCACGGAATTTCGTATCGCCACGTCTTAAATATGTTTCACCCTGTTGGGTGATTTCATGTATTTCAAACCATTTATTCGCTCTGGGTATGTGGGGGTAAAGGTTATTTACCCCCCATATCTCAAAACTTAAATCATCGAACGGAGCCAAGGACTTTGACTGCGAACAACCGACTATCGCTACCTTCATTTAGGATGCCTCCTCGTTAACTACAATTAAGTGGACTTCTTATAAGCTTGTGCAGACTGATACGGAGGACTGTAACGCAAACCGCGTTTGATAACGGTCACGCCGCAAGTCACAGCCGTAGCCACGGTTGAGATATGAACCCCGACATATTTAGAAGTGGAGTTCAAATCAGACGCGAGAACGTCAATTTGACTATGCGACTTTTCCAGAGTGATCGTGTGACCGCCTGTCGAAGCTACAGTAATACCAGTGCTGGCCGTGTCCTTTGCCACCAGACGAACCGTGGCAGTGGAAGGAGTAGAAGCCGTCATCCAATAACTCAAAGTCGAGTTATTGATAACACTGGATAACGAATTACCCATGGAATTCAGGCCCGCTGCATCCGTGGAACCAGCCGTAGCGCCAAACGTCAGTGCCGTGGCAACTGTCGCGGAACCTACCGTAGTCTGAGTCAGGGTGTACCCGTTCAGAGTGATGGTATTGGTATCCGTCGAGGCTGAACTAAGCGTGATCAGGACGCTCCGTGCGTTCGTAACCTGATTCGCCGTCGATACACCTCCAATAGCCGTTGCCCCGCCTACCGTGGTACTCGTGGACAAACCGATATCCCCGGATTGACGTACCGTGAAAGTGGGAGAAGTTGCAGCCGCTGCCGCTACCGTTCCCAAACCGCAGATAAAACTGATTGATTCGCAGTCTTCCATCGAATATCCCAAGGTCATGCCGGTGGCCGCCGAGGAAATACTGATCTGCTCATGGAAGATTTGAGCGTCTTCACCAAGTCGTTTCATTTCTTTTCTCCTAAAATATTAATTACGGGGTGTCGAGAACAATGAAGGGCGACACCGTGTTAGCGGTTGAACCTTCCAAAGCCATCGGCTCAGTCAGCCACGGTTGCCCATCCACGTTAAAGACAAGACGGAAAGCCGTTTCATCATTTTGGAAACGAAAGTGCTCCGAAACTGCGACAAAAGGTCCGGAACCATCCTTAATGACATAAGCCGTGGGATCGGTTAACACCAAATCGCCCTTTGTCCCCAACCCTGGAGAACGATCATGGAACAGAACCGGAAGCCCATATAATGTCGGCGGAACGCTATCCGATGCAGATGGTGCCCAAATAGCACGACTGGAAGCATCTGCAATTTGCATCAATTGCGGAAGAACAGTTTGCGAAGCAATCCAGATACGTTGACCGCCAATACTCCGGGAACGTGAAAGCATGTTCCGAATATCCGCCCATCCAATCTGCGAAGCAGTAGCGCGATTAATGTCAACAGCCGCAGGACAATTAATAATGCCCAAGGCTTTATTGACGCCATCGCCACTGAGAAAATCAGTGTCTTCCGCCGCGACCTGTGCCCCGCGCATCAAACGCGGAATGACGGCACTTGCCGCATCCCAATTTGCTACCAGCTTATTAGACGCCGTGACAAATGCCGTGATCGGCTTAGGTTCCAGTTTGAACTGACGGAAACGCGCCGTGGATTCGTTAATTGCATCGCCTTCACCACTATGGGTAACTATCACGCCACCAAACATATGATTAGCGCCTGCTGAAGCACGTTGATCCAGAGCAGACATGGTGATAGCCGCATCCGGTGGATTACCAGCAGGAATAATCGTCGCTCTTGGACGGATGACAGCAGGAGCTACAGGGATTTCCAACAACTCAGGTCGGAACTGTTCCGGGATGTTAAAACCACCCGCTGTTCCGTCTTTTGCCTGTTGCACACGAAGCTCCTGAAGCCGTTGATCGCCTGGATTGCGGACAATAGCGTGGAAGAACTCGCCGAGATTACGAAACCCATCCGGTTCCAAGCTGGTAATAACCGGCTGTGGATTACCCAGACGCTTCCTTTCCTCGGCTACCCGTTTCTGGCGTGCTTCGGTCTTTTCCTCCTGAATAATTTTTTGATCCAGTTGGTCAAGGCTTTTTTCCATGATGTCATACTCTTTCTCCTCGTCTGGGGTGAAGTCGCGCTTTTCCGTCGAAGCTTTTTCAAGCAGCGCCTCCATTTTAACGAGGATACCGCTGCGCTCCTGACGCAGCTCATTCACCTTACTCATGATAATTTCTCCTTCTCAAAGTTAATGAACGTCGCGCCTGAATGATTCGGTGCGCGGATTGACTGCCCTTCCATGCGTCACGGGAACGAACACCGATATCCGTCCCCTCATAAGCCGGGAAGGTCACGGGTGACACATCGAAAAGTCTGAGTTTGTTGAGTGTGCGGAGAGGAAGTTCATCTTCGTTTTCCTCCCACATTTCACCCAACACTTGAAATGCAAAGCTCATTTGCGAGATGTCTCCGCGTTTCATTAAAATCATTAAATCGTTTGCAAATTGCGTCTGAGGCGGGTCTATTTCAATCGCCAATCCTTTATCGTCCTCTTTCATCCTCAAAGTGCCCGAGACATTCCTTCCAAGGACAAAATTAGGATCGTGATTAAACAAAGCTCTTACATCGTCATCCTCGATGGACTGTTTGAAGGCACCCGGCGCGACTTGCTCGCGAAAGAAATTTCCTATCTTGGTAATCTCGTTAAAGACCGCCGCGTGTCCGGTCATGCGCGGTTCCTTATCGTCTTTTCTTTCCTCTAATTGAAAGGTAAAGGTTCTAATCTCACGTTGTTCCATCGTCTAGCTCCGTTGGTTTATCCTTGGGTTTATCCGTTGGTTTGTCATTCCCTGACGTGGTGTTGGGATTTTCATATTTGTCCCCTCCTTCAATCGGATTGAGGTTTTCAAATCCTCTGACTTCATTGGCTGACAACCATTTATTCGTTCTGCCGATGGCATAGGCTTCGTAACGGCTCTTAATGTCGCCACGAAGCAGGCCGTCCATCTGGAATTCTGCGAAGTATTTCTTACGCTCTTTTTCCGTCAATAGATTGCGATTGATGGACTGTTCCAATCGCGTAACCCACGGACGTATGGTGTGAACCACGAAAGACAAGAAGAACTGTTCCGCACTAGCGTAAGTGGAATTCTTATCGGGATGTCCAATGAGGACAGACGGCACACGAAAGATACGGGCGATGTCCTCTACCTGAAAATTCCGTGCTTCGATAAACTGAGAATCCTCCGCGTTCATTCCGATGGTCTGCCATTCCAATCCTTCTTCCAGGATGGCAACTCTATGGGCATTAGCGGAACCAGCATGAGCAGATTCCCAATTTGCCCTAAGTCGTATGGCAGTTTCTTCCTTGAGCTTTCCGGGGTGTCTCAAAGCGCCACCGGGTCTGGCACCATTGCTGAAAAGTCTCGCCCCATGTTCCTCGGTTGCCAGATAAAGTCCGATAGACTCCCGCGCAAGCGTGACAGGGGAATGTCCCACCAATCCATCAGTAGAAAGTCCCCGAACATGCCATATTTCGTCTGAAAGAAACGTCTGGGCCTTCTTATCCTTCCACTGATACTCATACATAATCCCAAACTCATTCCCCATGACTTTCATGTTCGCGGGATTAAGCGGGATAAGGCTGGTTAAGTTCCCAGCTTCGTCATATTGCTTGATGGCGTAAAAATTCCCACGCAAATTCAAATGCGCCACCAGCATTTCCCGAAATTCATAGGAAGTCAGAAATGGGTGTGGAGCGTCGTGTAAAATAGGATAGAGATAATGATTCTGGGCGATCTGCTTTCCGCCATCGGCACTACGCCGATACAGTTTTAATGGGATGGAGGCGATTGTCTCTGACAGAACGCGAATACAGGCGAACACAGCCGACGCACGCAAAGCCATTTCAGGATTGACCAGCTTTCCAGAGGCGGTCTGCATATTGCCGGATAGCCCCATCCAGATAGGATCATTAGGGCCATTGCTGATCGCTCTCGTGGAAAACCAGGACTTTACCCGTATTTGTAATTCGTCGAAGCGGCTCATGTCTCTCTTTTTTAGACACAAAAAAATAGGCCGACCCCGTTAAGGATCGGCCCAAGTTCTTCGGTGCCAATTGAATTGAAAAACTAAATTAAGTACTGGATTCTGATATGGATATTCGTTTACTAGTCGTTTCCAGATTCAAAGACTCAACCCGTTTACACTGGACAATCTGTCCCTGTACAAATTTGATATTGAATTCCCCGTAGAAATGGCGTTCTGCCATTTTCTCCAGTTCTTTCGTTACTTGGTTAAGTTTGAAGTCAGGCACGAGAGAAAACTATATTTTCCGGGTTGCCGCCACGTCTATAACGCGAGTGGTCAGGCAGATCGTTAAAACGTCTGTCAGGGAATAGGCCCAATTTTATAAATCCATCTGTAATCCGTGACACGTCAATCTTGTCACGGTTGCATTCGATTAGCAAAGACTTGAAACGATTTATCATCCCCCTTGCGCCCGCGAGGACATCCAGTTCATGTCCGTCCACGTCTATTTTTAGATAGTCGATATCAGGCCATGCGTCCAGCGTACATTCGTAAATATCTTGCACTTCCACCGGATTGAAATTGACGTTATGTTCATTGACCGGCGTGTGAATCTGCGCCCCAGACTTCCCGATCTCATTTTCTGGTATGTAAATCCGCGTCATTCCATTGACTGAACCTACGGCACAGTTCATGGCACTGATGTTAATGAATCCGTTAAGATTAATATTCTCCACCAGCCTGTCGTAGTTCTGTCTGACAGGCTCGAAGGCATAGATAGCCATATCAGGATGGAGCGCGGAACAATATAGAGAATAAATCCCGATGTTCGCCCCGACATCCGCAAAAGTCCCACCTTTGAAGGATTCTATCCATTTCAAAGTCTCCGGTTCCTTGTCATGGAAAGAATCGGCACGGTAAATCTCCATTTTTGTCTCGGCGCGAATCCAGAACTTTCCGGCTATTTCTCTAGTCTTCAAATTTCACCATGCCCTGCTTCACCAGAGATTCGTAGTAATTCCATTGTTCCTCGGTATCCAAATCCATGCCTTCTATTTGGTTTGCGAAGATGGGAATGACTGGCCCTTGTGAATCGGGCCGCCTAATCTCTACCCCCGCGCCCTGAATAAACATCGGGCACATGCGATTTGTTGGGAAGCGATAAGCCGTAACTGGAAATAAAGGTTCTATCGCCTGTCCCACCGATATCCACATTTTATAGGGATGCTCAGTGGTTTCCCGAATAGCTCGCACTTCGGAAGCTTCGGGATGGTCGTTGAATAGTTTTACCGCCTGTTGAATGAACCAGACAGAACGAAAAGGGTTCGTCGGGCGAAGAATGGCGAAATCCACCTTTCCTATTGATTGCAAACTATGATCTATCCATTCCTGATCGGTGGATGAATCTGTAGCCAATTCCGCAGGACGTTTGATACAAAAGACATCCCCATATTGACCGGCAATATCCAGATATTCCTCGGAATCGCTAGAGACTATCACTCGATTAAAACAACCTGACTTGAAAGCCTTTTCAATCGTCCAAGCGATTAAAGGCTTGCCGCAAAACATCCTGATATTCTTATCCTTAATGCGCCTGCTGCCTGATCTGGCGGGAATGAGAGCAATCACCAGATGGTCCAGCCGCCACCGACGAACATGGGCGCATCGTAAGGCACCGTAGCCTGCACACAACAAGCAAACTCACGAATAAAATCTTCTTTCCTCAGCATCCGCTTGATCGGTATGCGCTCAATGTACTTCTGTTTAAATTCTTCCGCCTGATTACCCTCCACGGCGGAGAGAGCAAGATAATTCGATATCACGCCTTTAGAAGCGAAACGGGTATTGCAGTTGTTCGTAAAATTCCAAAGACCGGCTTTCGCAGCGCCGTAACCACAGGGTTTGTCAAAGCCTTCAGGGTAGAGATTCGGATTAGAAGCGATGAACCCCAACATCGAGCCTATATTGACGATATTCCCACCATCATTGTCTATCATGGCATCGATGAAATGCTTGACGACATTGATTGCACCTTTCAGGTTTACGTCTATGACACGCTCATAGTTACTGAAGAAACTTGCCTCTAAACCGGGCGGGTTGTCTATCGCGGCATTGTTGATAATGACTTTAGGTGCACCGAATTTGTTGAGATAGAAAGTCGCCGCACGTTTAACATCAAGATTATCCGCCACGTTACAATGGGGAAGGTCTATAACAAAAACATCATAGCCTAATTTCTCAAGCTCGGTTTTCCAAATAGGGCCGAGATTACCGGAACCGCCTGTGAGGATAGCTTTCATTTAAAAAGCTCCTCATAATTCATTACGAAAAATATCAAAAGAACAATTAAACAAAATATAATGAAAATTAAATTTCTTATTGCATCCATTGAGGTTGTTCCTCTAAGTTAAATCAATCCTTGCATGTGATTACTTTTTTCATAGATATTTAGCAATCAACCAGCCACAAGCCTCTCTGACTGCTCCATTCCCGCCTCGTGCCTTGGTAACGTATTTGGCAATGTCTCTGATTTCCGGTCTGGCATCAGCGGGAGCAATCGGAATTCCTACTGCTTGCATGGCTTTCAGATCGTTTAGATCGTTACCCATAAAAGCCGTTTTGGATAAATCCACCGCGTCCATACCCATAAAAGCCGTTTTGGATAATTCCACCGCGTCCATTTCTTTCAAGGCTTGAAGTTTATCCGAAATACCTTGCAGACAATGAACATTCAATTTCTCAGCACGTTTACAAACAACCGGATTTGTCTCGGTAGACATAATACAAACCGTAATGCCTTTGTCTTTAAGCTTCTGAATCCCTATTCCATCCGAACGGGAACAGCGCACCATTTCCTCGCCTTTCTCATTGACGTAAACAAAGTTATCCGTCAGAACGCCATCGAAATCAAGAAACAGATGGGTAATCATCTCTTGATTAAGAAATTAATTAATATTAATCCAAATATTCCAGTTAATGCACCAAGAATATAAGATAAATACATTAAATCCGATATATTCATATCGGCCATCCACCCACGCCCCAAGCTTGATACTCAATATCTTCAGCGCCCAGTGGCGTATCCGTGGAAAGATCGTTCAGCGTGATTTTACCGACTACTTCTTCAATCAGATAAGGCGGCATCCCGCCTGCGGGTGTCTTAAGAGACAGATTTTCTTCCGTCAGGACTTCACCGGCCTTGATACTTCTGGCGGGCCAGATTGACTTGCCCATCTTTTCGATAGCTGACTTCTCTTGCTCAAGGACAATCTTCTCTGCTTTGCCCATCGCTATCGAAATGCGCTTGATGTTATTGACCAGCGATTCCATCCCCTGCGGTTCAAGGGAGAGAGCATGATCTGTCCCCTTCCACGAGTGGTTCAGGGTGAAGTGCTTTTCGATGACTCGCGCACCAAGAACATAGGCCGTCTCGGCCATACAAATGCCGTTGTAATGGTCAGAGAGTCCAACAGCGGCGAGTTTAGGATACCGATTTTTCATTTCCGGAATGACCTGAAGATTCATTTCATCCGGTTGATTCGGATAAGTCGTTACGCAATGAAGAAAAGCGGTCTTGGGTTTATCCACCACTTCGTAAACCCGATCTATATCTTCCCATGTCGCCCCGCCGGTACTGATAATGACCGGCTTACCAGTTTGAACAACGTACTTGATGAGCGGGATATTGGTACAGTCCGCCGAAGCGATCTTGTACAACGGAACGTCCAGTCTTTCAAGAAAATCCACCGACTCGAAATCGAACGGGGTGGAGAAGAAGATAATATTCAGTTCATCGGCATACTGCATCAGTTCAACATATTCAGGCCAGCCAAACTCCAAGGCTTCACGGTGTAATCCGTAAGTCTCACCGTAAGAATTGCGGTTTTGATAAGGACGGTTATAAGCCGCCTTCGTGAACAGGGTTTTATTGGAACGCTTTTGAAGCTTTACCGCCGAAGCCCCGACTCGCTTGGCTTCGCGGAACAGGTCTTTGCAGGTATCGAGTTGGCCCATATGGTTGTGACCAATCTCGGCAATGATGAATGTGTCCTTGAATATATTCACTGAGGTTTTTTCCCTTGTTTAATGGAATTATGACAATCTGTACATTTCACCATTCCATCAATATTTTTCTCAATATCTGCTCTTTCCTCATGCCCACATTCAAGAAGATAATATTTAAATTCTATTGTTTTAAAAATTTCTTTTATAGTTTTTCGATAATTCGAGCTTTGTTTCTCAATTATTTTTGGTTCTTCTTTGATGGATTTCCAGAATTCCTTTACAACTTTTTTTCTGATAATTGTCATGGAGTTTTTCCCCTTGTTTAGATAATTTTATCAAACAATTACTACCTGTCAAAGAGTAATCATATCCCGTGTGTCATAAACCGAGCTTTCCTCTGTCATGTCCGTGGCTCGCATCGAGACCGCCATCGCTAAAGCCACCATGCCGTCAATCCTTCCAGTGGACTTGCCTTTGACCAGTTTCCGGTTTCCCGCCGGATCGGTTACGTAACGGGCGTTAGAAGCGCACATGGTCAAGACCGGATGCTTGCCATGTTTGAGTTTCTTGTTCAAAAGCAATGATTCTAGCTCACGAAGGGCCGGGGACATGCTGACAAATCCCTGCCCGAACTCGATAAACTTCTCCATTTCCTCCTCTGTAAACCCGACTTTTTCCAACCAAGGCAGGAGGAATTTAATATTATATCTGTCGAAAGCTATTTTTTTTACATTAAACCTGTCGAAAACGCCGCGTAATTGATGAGCTATCCATTCGTATTCGATAGACGCCCCGGGCGTAGTCTCCAAGAATCCTTGCTTGTGCCAAACGTCGTAAGGCACCCGGTCAGAACGGGACTTTTCCGAAAGACCTTCTTCTGGCAGCCAGAAGGTGGAATTAACATCCAGTTCCTCGGAAATAAGTATCAAAGCCGTCAGGTCGCTGGTACTGGACAGGTCAAGACCACCCCAGATAGTAATTCCTTCTTCTTCATCCGGGGCCGCCCCATTAGCTTCCCAAATCGAACGTGAGATAAACGGATTCTGAGCTTCTACTCGTTGGTTCAAGACCAGATTTCGATAAGCAGCCTCCCGACTGGGGATTCTTTTGGCCTCGTTGGCCTGTCTCAAGACTTCCTTGGCATTCATCAACTCCGCAAAATGCGGGTTCGCCAATTTGATGGTTTTCAGACTGAAGGGGTCCGCGTCTGTCGGGGCGGTATAAAATTCCAATTTGACTGTCGGATCGGACTTCAACAAAGCATCATCTATTAACAGAGAGAGAAGATCATCCTCATTCGGAGCCTGCGTGCTGATGATAATGGACAGGGGTTCTTCCTGTGCGCCAGCCGCCGTCTCTAAAGCTTCGTAAAGCTCGAATCTCGGACCCCTGACCTGCCCCAGTTCGTCATGGATGACGAAGGCCGGGGATAGGCCAAAGGCTGTCGTGGCGTCAGCCGACAAGGCTCGGTAGAGCGTGCCCAATTCAGGGCAGTGAAGCTGTTTAGCCGAGTCCCTGATAGCGACGACCGCATGAAGCTCCTGATTAAGCCGGACCATTTTAGCCGCTAACCCGAAAATCAAGGCGGCTTGATCCCTCGATTGGGCATCGCTGTAAAGCTGCGAGTTGAACTTAGCCTCTGGCCCGCATAAATGAAGCAGGAGCAGGCAGGCTGAAAAACATGATTTCCCGTTCTTCCGGCCCATCGTGAGGATAAAGACCCGCGTGGGGGAATCGTAAATCCGCTTGATCCACTTCTTTTGTTTAATGGTAAGCTTTAGAGGCTTCCCGACTAACTTCCCTTCAGGGACTCTACAGAACCTTTCGACCCAGACGATATTCCTGTCACCACGGGACTCAGCTTTCTTTCTTCCACGGCTTCGTAGTAAAGGTCGATCCTCGTTTCTTGGTCTTGTCATATTGGCTGTGTTGCGTTATTCGCATCCTTGTCCCAAGGGAGGAAATGGTTCTGGATTCCCGTTCCCGCATTTTAAGAAGCCGGTCATATTGATTGATATCGAATTCCTCGGCTTTCTCGGTCTGCAAGATAAGCTGCTCGATCTTTCGAGCGGAGACGGTATGGCAACAATAGAGTTCGAGCAAGGGTAGAGTCTCGCGTGGAAACCAATCCGCCGGAAGTCGATTAACAATCTCGGTCCATTCCTGCGCCTGATCCGCTGTAAAAGAGACGGGCGGATGCGGTCTGCGATCTGTTTCGATACCGGATTCGGAAATAATCGCTATGGCTGCTGCTGATTTTCTACCGCGTTGATCCATTTTTTAGGGTGAAACCTTTACCGGGTGCCTTTAGAAAAGTTGTGA
>C687J35021_10003715_pt1 | contig 10408 bp, 11 predicted proteins | sample RifCSPhighO2_12_FD_35021 | JGI IMG/M metagenome (IMG submission 35021)
TCCTCTTCCTCTTCCTCTTCCTCTTCACGCTCTTTGACTGCCTTCTCCTTCATCTTCGCCTTTTCCACCTTTTTACGCTTTTCGACTGCCTTTTTCAAATTCGCAAATCTTTCTGTGTCTTCTTCTATTTCATCATCTTCTTGAAGAGGCTCTACAGTTTCTTCAACTTCTTCATCTTCTTCATATTTTTCCTCTTCTATACCTAATTTCTCTTTCAGTTTTGCTATGGCTTTCATTGAACCTATAATTTTTCTTCCTTTATACATCAAGAAATCTTCAGCAACGATATCTTTAGTTACACACACTCCAGGTTTTAGAGAAACATTACATTTCTTGTTCTTGGAACACGCATAGTCATTTTCTTTGGTACAAAACTCCGGAGTGTTCAAAGCGTGTTCAGCTAATCTTGCAGCTTCCTTTTTATTTTCAGGAAGGTGAATCTTCTTATAATTATTGGATTTTAGAATTTCTACAAGTTCTTCCTTCTTTTTCTTCAGTAATTCCTCATAAGAATTAGGATTTTTACTTGTTTTTGCGCGAGATGGTTTTCGAGATGGTTTTCGAGATGGTTTTCGAGATGGTTTTCGAGATGGTTTTCGACTCTTTTTAACTGAAACATCGTTTTCCACTTCTGCTGCTAAAATGGCATTAATTAAGTCCTCCTTTTTCTTCGCTGCGATTCCTGTTATTCCTAGTTTTTTAGCTACATCTGTCAAAGTTTTTACTTGAGAATTTTTTGAACTCTTAACCATTGCATTAAGCACGTCTCTCCTATCTCCAGATTTTTCTTGTTTCTTAGCTGATTTATGAGAAGGAGATTTTCTAATAGATTTTCTAGGAGATTTCTTACCGCCTCCTTTTTCTGCTTTCAGAATTTCTTCTATCAAAATTTCTTTATTTTTCTTTGCTATATTTGTGATCCCTAAATCTTTCGCTATTTGAGCGAGAGTTTCTGTCCCAGCTTTAGTTGATGTTTTAGACATACTTCTTAAATCTTCTTTTCTACTTGAAGATTTCTTAGCAGATTTACGAGTAGGAGATTTCTTAGCAGATTTACGAGTAGGAGATTTCTTAGCAGATTTACGAGTAGGGGATTTCTTAGCAGATTTACGAGTAGGGGATTTCTTGCCGCTTCCTTCTGCTGCTAAAATAGCATTGATTAAGTCCTCCTTTTTCTTCGCCGCGATTCCTGTTATTCCTAGTTTTTTAGCTACATCTGTCAAAGTTTTTACTTGAGAATTTTGAGAACTCTTGACCATTGCATTAAGCACGTTTCTCCTATCTCCAGATTTTTCTTGTTTTGGTTTTTTCGAAGCAGATTTTCGAAGAGGTTTTCCTTTCTTCTTTGTAGCTTTGTGTATTAAACTAGCGTATGCGTCTGCTGGATTGTCAGAACTTTTAGCTACCGCCTTAAGAGCCTCTCTAAGTTCAGGTGACAAATATCCTTCTTTTTCAAGTTTTTTCGCATACTTATTCAAATCCTTAAAATTCATCGCCTTTAAGTCCGTCTTTGAATACTGAACCATTTTTTAATAGAAATTTTTTTAATTTAACCTGCTTTTCGCAAAAAATTGCTAAAAAAATTTTTTTATTGAGGTTGAGATTGTGAAAGATTTTGCGGTTGTGGTTGTTTTGGAAGTTCTTCTAAGTTAATGTCAGGCATTCTCATTTTTCTTCTCGGAGTAGGATCAGTTTGAGGAGCAGATATGTTCAGTAAACTAAGGATATTTGTGCCTGTTCCTTGCATAAAAGTTTTCGCAAGGATAAAAAGGGCAGTGTTAAGAAGTAGCATTCCTCCAAGCCTAACTTCAACTGGCCATTTACTGTCTCCAGGAATATAGGATTTTTCTCCCAATTCTACCAAAAGTTCATCATAACTAGACATTCCTACAACTTGTTCTTGAGTATAACCGGACATATCGAACCCTAAGAAATGGCCAAAAACATACTCGATAACCATAAAGGCTCTTACAAGATGTTTTTTGTAAGATTGTACTGTCGAATCCAAAGAGAGTCTGCGTAAAGTGTCGTCATACGTTTTTTGCATATTTCGAAGTTCAGAATGCATAGTGAATTCTGGAATGGCTTCTACACTAGCTGGATATTTCTTTTTTAGGGTACTAAACTTGAATAACAGCTCTCTTTTTTTGTCTTCGTCTTCATAGTCTCTTATAGGAATTCGGTCTATATTTCTTAAAACGGGTTCGCCAGAATATTCTCCTCTATTTTCAAGCTCTTTTAGAGTAGGAACATTTTTCTGTGTCGATTCATAGTAGTCCATAGATTTTCTTGGTTTAGGAGGTTCATACTGAGCATAATTAGTATAACGAGAGCCGTGCTTTTCAAAGGGAACAGATTTTTCTTCTTTCGCGGAAGAGTTGCCTAATAATTCTTTGAGACGGTCAGAAAGTACAGATTCGGGGCTTTTCTTTTGGGGTTCGTATTTTTCTCGATTTTCTACAGATTCAGAATTTGTATACGTAGAAAGAGTTCCAGAATAAGAATCAGAGTATGTTCTGTTGGCGCTACTTCTAGAATCATAAGACACACTTTTGTCATCCTCTTCTATGCTTTGGTTATCCTTGTAATGCTGATCGTGATTTTCAGTCTTTTCTACCTTAATCTCCGTTTCTTTAGTAACAGGCTTAGAAACAACCGCCTTTTCATCCCAATCAGGCGTATAATTTTTGTTTATCAAATCTTGCTTCACTTTATCCTTATTTTCCAAAAGTTCTAAATATAGGGTCTTGAATCTTGGAAAATGCTGAGGAAAATCTTTAGGCCTTTCTGCATCAGTAAGTGGGACTTTTACAATTTTAACTTCCTTCATCACCGGCATTAATTTATGACTACTTGAGTGTTCTTTAGACAAAAAATTCCCCAGACTCATAAGAAGACATTGCTCCCTTAAAATAAAGCTCAAAATCTGCGTCAGTTAAATATTCCTTGAACTCTTCATACATTTCGTTGTGTATACTTCCTACACTTTCTCTAAAAAACTTCATAAAAGTAGGACGATCTACCTGCTCTTTTATAGTCATTTCGCTCAGAATTTTTTCTTGAAGCTTTAAGTTATCCATGTCTCGGATTTTTGCGTTAAGTCTTCCTGTAATGTTAGCTAGAATTTGGTCTCTCCAAGAAATTCTTACACTAAAGTCTCCAAAACCTGAAATCACGTTGACGAGATTCGAAACAAAACCAGAAGAACAAAGATCCGCCATGTATTCTAGTTCCTCGATAAGTCTCTTCTTAAGCTCTTTTTCTGCGTCGTGTCCAGAAATGTAAGTGTAGATAAGAACAAGCACGTGAGATAGTTTGTAACTAAAACTGCTGTAAATAGCCTTGTCCATCGAAATGCGGTTTATAGCAATCTTGATTTTATCCAGCGTTGCTTGAGAGACTGAAAGAAACTTTGCATGTTGTGACACTTTTTCTGATACGTAATCAAGGTTAATTTCTGTTCCGTTGATTTTCATAGTAGTATACGAGGATAAAAATTCTATAGCTTCCTTTACACTTTTTTCAAGCTCTTTATCGTGTACATTTTGCGCATTGTCATAGATGGTTTTCCCAGTATCTGTTTTTCCTAGTTCTAGAATAATTTTTTTCGCAAGCTCTTTTCTCTCCAAATTTTTAGAATTTAGTAAAATATCCGTTGCATCGGCTCTAGTATTGTATTCTACTTTTTCATCCTGTGCGAAACTTAAAAGAATATTTTCTGCGTTTTCTGCATTTTGGCTTGCAACTTCGTTGCAAATAATATTTTGGCATGCAAGAATCCTATACTTTGTCTCATTTTTTGTGTTGGTCATAAAGGTTATGCATGCGGATCTAGAGAAATTTTCGAATTCTCCTTCTAAACCAAGTATAATTTTATATCTAAAGTCACAATTAAGCTGGTTTTCAGTAACCAGAGAATTAAGGTAGTTTTCAGCCTTGTTTTGGTATTCTTTGTGTTCAGCTCTCATTAGAAGCTTAAGAAATTCTAAACGGTATGGAGCGCCTTGATCCATTAAAAGAGGGTAAATTTCGTTTATAGCCTCGTAAGACCCCACATCTTTAGGGTCGTGATAAAACAAGGAAGTTGCTATTATGCTACGTAAAAAAGGCGGTAAAATGTCAGTCGTGGATATTTTGTATAGATACATCCTGAGAATTTTTGTCCCAGAAAATTCATACATCATACATAGTCTGTTCACGACTTCTAAAACGTTATCGTAACCTTGATCTAAGCTATAAATTTTCAAGGCTTCTAAACGAGTATGAATATCAAGAGACAAATCGCACAAAATTCTGTAGCTATTTTCGGGAGTGATTTCTACTTTTTCTTCGGTCGTGTTTTCTTCATAAATTGTCTCTATATTTTGCTTTTGCATCTTGAATTTTTCTATTCTCTTTTAAACCAGAGATTTTAACAGAGAAAAATGGAGAATTTAGATTTTAGCGCGATTTTAGCAAATCTTACTCCAGAACAGAAAACCCAGTTAGAACAGCTTGCAACGAACCTTTCTGGGAATGTAAACCCTGAAACAGTCCAAAGGTTAGCTTCACAGTTAAACATCGATATTGGAAGCTTAGGCAAGCTTATTCGCAAAATGTTGTATAAACCGACCAAACAACGCCATGCTAGAAACGAAAAGTGTAGTTGCGGAAGCGGAAAAAAGTATAAAAAATGTTGCTGGACGAAAAAATCGTGAGATTTTCTACTATTTCCATAATTCCTTTAAATGCCTTTTTAAAAAATGAAAAATCCAATTTTTTTTCAGCATAAAAAAAACTATGTCGAGTTACTACGTTGTAATGTATAAGGATCGCAAGTACGCAAAACAGAGCATTTATAGCGATGCTGAGATCCGTAAAATTCTTATAGAGTTTATCGCTGGTATTACAGTAAATTTGCGGTCTCTTGATAGAGACTGCGACTGCGATACTGATTATTGCGAACATTTTTTCTACAAGAGTTTCAGAGTATCATCAGAGGGAAAACTGATACTTCCTTTTTCCGTGGAAGAATTAGATACAAATGATGGATATTTTCTAAACCTCCTAATTCCTGATGTTCTTGATCTCGCAGAGAATAACACAGATTCCTGGCATATTAGGAGTGTGATAAAAATAACAGCGACTAAAAACGGAAATTTATCCTACAAAGAGTATTAGAAAATTTGAAAGTAAGGATGCTACGTCCTTGTGTTTTCTTGCAAGCTTCGTAAAAAATCGCACTCGTCGCCGAAAAGAACGCGAATAAAATGAAATTTTAAGCATACTTGCATACAAGAAAAATGCTTAAAATTATCACTGTGGGAGATCCCCATATTCAGACTGATAATATCCCTGAAGTAAATTTTTTTCTAGACAAGTTAGAAGAACTGCTTAAAAAAGAAAATCCGGATTTGTGTATCATCTTAGGAGATGTTTTACACACTCATGAAAGGCTTCATACTATGGCTTTGAACAAAGCTTATGAAATGGTAAGAAGAATCAAGGCTATAACAGAAGTCTATATGATAGTAGGAAATCACGACTCCATAAACAACCAGGTTTTTCTAGACGAAAATCATTGGATGAATGGTATGAAAGAATGGGAAAATGTTACTGTAGTGGATACAGTGGTTTATCGAAGCATACATGGTCGTAATTTAGTATTCTGTCCCTACGTTTTTCCAGGTAGATTTGTGGAAGCGCTCACACAAAAATCTGTAAATGATGAAATCACGTGGGTTTCCGCCGACTGTATTTTTGCCCACCAGGAGTTTGCTGGGTGTAAATATGGAGGAATCACGTCTTTAGATGGAGATAAATGGCCACTAGATTATCCTAGTGTAGTCTCGGGGCATATACATTCTAATCAAACTCCGCAAGAAAACATCTATTATCCAGGATCCGCAATGCAACATGCTTTCGGAGAAAGTGAAAAAAATATCATCGCTATTTTAACTTGGAAAGAGGATTCTGAAAAATACGGACTTTCAGAGGTTGATTTAGGCCTTCCGAGAAAAAGAATAGTTCATAAGGACATTCACGCTTTAGATGATTACGATGTAAAGGAAGGAGGCGATAAGGTTAAATTAAGCGTTTCAGGGGATCAAGCCGAATTTAAGGCGTTCAAAAACACGCAAAAATACAAGGAGTTAGTTAAGAAGGGAGTTAAAATCGCATTCAAACCCAAGAAAAATGTAACGGAAAAAAATACAGAGGAAGCTGATTTTATGAAAATTCTTCTGTCCCTAGTAAACGAGGAAAAAGACCCTTACCTTTTTCAGGTGCACGAATTAGTGGTTCAAGGAAAAGAGGTAGATTTGGACGATATTTTGTACTTGTGATGTGAAAAGAACCTACGGTTCTTTTCGTGACTTTGTCGGGGGCGTAGCCCATTCGTCACATGTGAAAAAATCCTTAGATTTTTTCACTTTAATTCCAACGCGGCTAGATTAGAAATTTTTCGTCGAATAAGCCAAATATTGAACACGCTAAACACTAAAATAACCGCTAGTATGCTGTACACAACAAGACTTACTATTTCAAGCCATTTTAAGAAGGAATTTAATTTTGTTCCAAATTTAAGCTTCGAGTTGCGGTCACGAAGAATTAAGAACAAGAAGGTCATAACCTGAAAAAGGGCAACGGCTCCAACTAACACTGAAAGGCGCAAGTCTAATCCTTTAAATCTGCACAGATTCGTGTAAACCACAGGATAGATTAGTAGAGTAGGAAAAGCTACAGCCGCCCAAATTAACAGAAGCGCAGGGTAATTGTTAACGTTATTAGAATTGCGATTTTTTCGCAAGGCGTTAAAAAGTAGTCCATTGCCTGTAAGAAAACCTAAGCTCCAAATAGTGTGAAAAATTAGCAAACTATTCATTTTCATTCTAAGGATTTTTTTACTCACGAAAAAATCCTTAGAATAAAAATGAACATAGATGAGGAACTCAAAAACCCAGATGAAGAAATGTTAGAATGTATAAGAAATTTGCATAGAATTTATAGAACCGTTGACTACAGGTTGCTTGAGAATGTGACCACGCACTACAACTCTTTCTTGGAAAGAGCACGAAACGATAATGCGAATTTTTCCTATAATTTTTTCTACACTGCATGTCGCTACGCCCCCTATAAAAAAAAGTTGTTAAAATTGGGTATGAAAACTTGGAACTTGGATCCATATATGGGTAAACGCGCAATCGAAGAATGTTGCACAACCCAATATTTTCATCCACAGTCTGCGGATCTTTTATTAGACTTTTTGGACGCAGAAATAGCCAAAAAAGAAGAGGAATTAGCCGCATCTTACGAGGCATTAATGAATACTTCGCTTCCCTATGATATGGTAACCCACATTATGCCATATTTAGATACAGTACACGAAGAGAAAAACATAATTCGCAAGCACGATAATTCTCCTAACTTTTTGCACGTGTTGAATGTGTTGAATACAAATGACCTCATATTACATGTAGATCCGGAATGTGCGCGTCTTTATGTTAATGCGCGAGAAGATAACGATGATGCATCCAGAGGTCGACGAAGAAGACGCATGCGTTCAAGATTTTCTTGGAGTCCCGAATTTTTGCAACGCATCCGCGCCATTGTATCACAGGATGAAAATTTAATGGAATTAGGAAAGAAATCTCCCAAAAAATCTCCCAAAAAATTTAAAGCTAAAATGTCATGCGGCTGTGCGCGATCTTCCAGGTAATCAAAAAAGGGTTTTCGGCGTCAAAAAATGAAAAAGAAAGAAAAAAAAATTAGACACAAAATGTGTCTAATTTGCGAAAGTAAAGATAATTTAGGCTCCATTCAGCACCTAAAAACGCTAGATTGTATTGGCTGTAAAAATATCACAGAATTTCCCGAACTTCCTTTTTTAGAAGAATTGTACTGTTGCAACTGTTCTCTCATAAAAGAAATAAGCAATCTTGCAAGTCTCGAATTTTTGGACTGTAAAAACTGCATAAAACTAGAAAAAATTTCTTTACTGCCAAAACTAAAGACTTTAGACTGTTCCCATTGTAAAAATCTTACCTGTGTAGAATTTTGTCCTGAAATTGCAAAATTAAGCTGTGGTCTGACTTCTTTTACAGAAATCCCAAAATTAGAGAATCTCAAGGAACTTTATTGCGGATTTACTAATATCAAAAAAATCTCTGGTTTCAAGACTCTTCGCATCCTTTCTTGCATAAACAACAAGAAACTAGAGTATATTTCTGACTGTCCGAATCTAGAAGATTTTGTGTGTTGGAATTGCCTTGTCTTGAAAAAAATTCCTAAATCGCCTTTAACATGGCTTATGTTAAGTCAGAACGACTTGATAGAAAAAATCGAGTATAAAAGTCTTCGAAATTTAGTGTGTTTTCGTTGCGAAAATCTACAGAAAATCAACGCTGAAAACGTGGTGGACTTTAAGTCTGTTTCGTGTAAAAAATTGATGCTTGTTAATGTAGACTCAAAATGCCGCCAAACTATCATAGACACTCCTTGGTTAAGCTCGCAAACTATAAAAAAAATAATTAAGCTCCAAAGATTCTTCAGAAATTGCATTTCTTATTTCAGACTTAAAAGATGGCTGGAAACTGACGTGTTTCGAACGCTGTATTATGAGCCTCCGAATGGAATAAAGTACAAAAAAGCGCTACGTCACTTTGAAAAAACGAGGATTATTCGCTTAAAGTAAAGGCTAAACCATCTTTGTGTTTTTGCCCATTTTTCACTTAGCAACAACATATGCCCCATTTTATTCTCTGTTTTTTGCCATCTCGATACCATATTTCGAGATCTTTGTTACCATTTTCATAAACAACCCAGGCCGGTCCATCTTCTCTGTGTGTTTTACCATTTCGACACCATTCTTCGATATAAGAAACGCCATTTTCATAATAAATAACGTTGGCCGGTCCATCTTCTCTGTGTTTTTTACCATCTCGATACCATTCTTCGTTTCTTAGGTTGCCATTATCGCAATAAAAAACATGAGCCGGTCCGTCTTCTCTGTGTTTTTTATCATCTCGATACCACATCTTAGTTCTCAACGTCCCGTCTTCATAGTAAGTTTTCCTAATTTCTCTTTTTCCATTTTTTTCCCCTTCCTCTCCTTCCTCTCCCATATCCTGGAAGTTCTCCTCTCCTTTCATATGTTGCCCCTCGAAAGGGTTCTGTTGTTGATGTGACATGATCGACATGGCTTTCGAGTCGACCTCGTTTTTCATTTTGGAAAATGCATCACCTTGTCGATTAGGAAAAAATTATGATGTATACCAAGACCTGCTGGGTTTGTATCGACGTACTTGCAGTTTGTAGGAATTAGCGCGTACGAGAAACATTTGCTTGTTTGTCTCTAAATATTCTTTACAAAAACAGCGCAATTTGGGTTATCGCGACTCGAAAATCCTTGATTTTTAGCGTCCCAATACTGTAACAAATTTTTAACGAGACTAATCTGTATACAGCCGCATAGAGACACATTCATAACCTTTCTTAAGCATGTCTTCGGAAAATTTACCAGGATCTAAGCAGAGTTTGTTAGAGTATAACATGCGGCCGTTTTCTAGCGTCCGTACAAAAGTCTCAAAAAATTTAGAGTATGAGCGACCTAAAACATAAGCGCTTGTATCGTCGGTGCTTTTCATCCATATTTCATCGCATGGAAAATTTTTCGTCTTTTTAAGACTGTTAATAAGCTTGTTTTTCGTGGACATAATTTCAAGGTTTAGATAAACTTGAAATTTTTTCATTTTTCGCAAATATCATTTACGCTTAAAGTAAAGGCTTGTTTAAAATTATTGACGTACTTGGTATAAACCGCCTTTTCTAAAATAGCAAACATTACGTCTGTCATTTCAGGCATATTAACGAGTATACCGTCTCCTTGCTTTTTCCAGACTGTTAGCAAAGGCTTATTAAGAGCGTTATTCAAAATCACGACTGCAAAATCGGTCGTGCTGTTTTTATTGTAATTTGCCAGAATAACGTATTTGTAAGAACCGCCTTCAGATTTTTTTGGGGGCGTAGCCCATTCAAGAACCATGTCATCTTGCGTAAGTTTTCTCACGTTAGGAAAACTGTCGAGCAAATTCGCATAATTTGCTCCTGAACATTCGGACACAAATTCGGTGATTCGTAAAGGAGGAGAAGTCATACCTTTATTAGAAATTAAGCAGAAAAGGTTGTTTTGGGTTTCCTGAAAATCTTCAGATTTTAGGTCTGAATTAAGCTTTGTTAACGTGCAAATCAAAATCGCTAGCATTCCAGCGCATAAAATAAATTTCGCTATTTCACGTTGCATGTTTATTAGTCTAAAAATTTTTCGATTTTTAGACGCGCTGTGTTGCGTCTCGGCTAGTCACAAAAAGAACCGTAGGGGTTTTTTCACACGTGACGAATGGGCACAGCCCATTCGTCACGGCTAGTCGTG
>C687J35021_10003716_pt1 | contig 10407 bp, 7 predicted proteins | sample RifCSPhighO2_12_FD_35021 | JGI IMG/M metagenome (IMG submission 35021)
AAAAGTGTTGTTATTTTCCATCTATTCATTTATCAATAGCCTAATTTTGAGATTTACCTGTCACTAACTGGATTGGCTTATGCAATACTCATCGTTAACTAAAATAAACTATTTTTGAATAAAAAGCTCGCGCAATTTATATTAAAAAGAAGCGGGGTCAATCGGTTTGTAAAATGGTTTTTTGACTAAACAGAAGTCCAACTTCTGTTTAGTCAAAATTATAAGCTAATGATTAATATTAGGCAATACAGGTATACAATATCTGGCTAGCGAATCATCTTAATTCTTGTAATAATACTATTCAAATTGTTCCACCATTTGTTGGGTAATGCGCACAAATATTATGACTAATGATCGCCCTCGCCCACTGGTCCTCATTATTCTCGATGGTTGGGGATATCGAGAAGATCCTACATTCAATGCCATTGCAAATGCGCATAAGCCAAATTGGGATGATTTATGGCAGCATTATCCTCATACTTTGCTCGCAGGATCAGGATGTTCAGTGGGTCTACCCGAAGGCCAAATGGGAAATTCTGAGGTGGGTCATCTGACCATGGGATCGGGTCGAATTATCTATCAAGAGTTAACACGGATTAACCAATCGATTGAAAATGGTGAATTTTTTACGAATTCTGTATTAGTAGCTGCCTTGACACAAGCAAAAAACACGGATAAAGCTGTGCATATTATGGGCTTACTTTCTCCAGGCGGTGTCCATAGTCATGAGAAACATATACTTGCTATCATTCAATTGGCTGCTGAACTCCATCTTCCTAATGTTTATCTCCATGCTTTCTTAGATGGTCGAGATACTCCTCCACGTAGTGCTATGAAATCACTCGAATACTTGAATAACTATTGTCACGAATTAGCTTGTGGCCAGATTGTATCTATTATTGGGCGTTATTATGCGATGGATAGAGATAAACGTTGGGAGCGTATTCAACAAGCATATGATTTACTTGTACTGGGTAAAGCAGATTATTATGCTAGCAGTGCTATGGAAGCATTAGCGCTTGCTTATGCTCGTTGTGAAAGCGATGAATTTGTTAAAGCAAGCAGTATTCATTCTCAGGATACTTTACCAATTACTGTGAATGATGGTGATATCGTCATATTCGCAAATTTTCGTTCTGATCGTGCTCGGGAAATAACGCAAGCTTTTACTGATGCTAAATTTGACAGGTTTAAAAGAGAAAAATGGCCACAATTAAATCAATTTATTTGTTTATCAGAATATGATAAACGATTCCATTTACTCGTTGTTTTTCCTCCGTTATTACTCCAACATATTTTAGCGGAGTGTGTTAGCCGTGCGGGATTGAAGCAATTGCGGATTGCGGAAACTGAGAAATATGCTCATGTGACATTCTTTTTTAATGGAGGAATTGAGCGACCTTATCCTGGTGAAAATCGCATATTAATTCCTTCTCTTAATATTCCAACCTATGATTTGCAACCTGAAATGAGTGCTAGGGATATCACAGAACGACTTATCCAAGAAATAAGAACAAACCAATATGATTTGATTATTTGCAATTTTGCTAATCCAGATATGGTAGGACACACAGGTGATTTCAAAGCAGCGATAAAAGCGATTGAAATAATAGATGATTGTCTTGGAAAATTAATCAAAGCAGTTCAACAAGTGGGGGGTGAAATACTCGTGACAGCAGATCATGGAAATGCGGAGCAACTATTTGATTTTACAACCAATCAACCTCATACTGCCCACACTAACGAACCAGTCCCATTTTTATATTGTGGTCGTAAGGCTAACATTTTGAAAAAAAATGGTAATTTAACTGATATTGCTCCGACTATCTTGTATCTCATGGGTTTACCACAGCCAAAAGAAATGACTGGGCAACGTTTAATTGGTTTTATATAAGACAGGTACTATCAGTTAAATTAATTTTTAATCAATTTTATAGATACTTATTCTTCAGTGTACATAAAGGTGAAGTGCTATAATTAAAATAATAAGGTTGTAGGCATAGACAATGAATATACACACGAGTATTTTAATTGTAGGTATCTCCATTGCTCTTGCAAGCTTTAATACAGCTGCACTGGCTTACCCTCTTATATTATCGCCACAAGAGTCAAAATCCTTATCTGTTGTAAAAATACCAGAAAACATCAAAGCAGTTCACGTGCTTTCAGCAGGACCGGCTGTAGAAATACAAAAACTTGATACAGCAGATAATAAAGAATCAGTGGATGAAAGCGATGTTAATCGATTTACCAATACGATTGTTCTTATCAAGGATTTTTATGTTCAGCAAGTTGGCGATAAAGTCCTATTGGATGATGCTATTCGCGGTATGGTGAGTGGTCTTGATCCTCATTCTGAATATCTTGATCAGGAAGCGTATAAAACTTTATTAATGGCAACTAGCGGAGAATTTGGTGGCGTTGGAATTGAGGTAACTCCTGAATTCGGTGTTCTCAAAATTGTTGCTCCTATGGATGATACGCCTGCTGCTCGAGGTGGCATTAAGTCGGGTGATTATATTGTTGGTATTGAGGGAAAGCTAGTGAGTGAAATGACTTTGCAAGAAGCTGTTGATATCATGCGCGGTAAACCAGGCACACAAGTGACGCTTACCATATTACGCAAAGGCGAAAAAGCTCCTCTGATATTTAAAATGACGCGTGAAATTATTCGTATTACCAGCGTGAAAAGTAAGATGATGGACAGTGACTTTGGTTATATTCGTATTTCACAATTCCAAGAACCTACTCCAAAATTGATGCGTGATGCTATTTTAGAATTAAAAAATAAGAATCAAGGACGTTTAAACGGAATTATTCTTGATTTGCGAAATAATCCAGGGGGTTTATTAGAAACGGCGGTTCAAGTCGTCGACTATTTTTTAGATAGTAAAAAATTAAAAAAATTTAATGAAGTCATTGTCTATACTGAAGGTAGATTACCAGAAGCGCAGTATAGCGCTAAAGCTTCTGGTAAAGATATTTTAAGCGGTGCTCCTATGGTTGTTCTCATTAATGGTGGGTCTGCCTCCGCGTCTGAAATTGTTGCTGGTGCCTTACAAGATTATCAACGTGCTATTATTGTTGGCACCACCAGTTTTGGGAAAGGATCAGTGCAAACGGTTATACCACTTGATAAAGGACATGCGTTAAAGTTAACGACAGCGCTTTATCATACGCCAGCAGGTCGGGTGATACAAAATAGTGGTATTGTCCCAGATGTTCAAGTAGATGATTTAAAAATTACTAGAAATAAAGGTAATGAAGAGCTTGCTATGATTGAACCGATTAAAGAGTATCAACTTAAAAATCATTTAAAATTTTCTGGGGATAATAAACAAAAATCTATCAATTCTATATTGAATAATGATCTCTCTTTAGCTTACGATGATTTTCAATTATTTGAGGCGTTAAAAATTTTACGCACCATGCATATGCTTTACCAAGCTCAAGCTGGAAAATCAGTGCCAGTAGTCACTGAAACTGCGAAGAAATAATATTTAGAATATTTAGCAACAAAACAATATCAGAGAACATTCATTTAACTGTGTCCCACGTTCACATAGGTCGTGACACAGTTAAATGTTTTCCAATAGCATCACCGCATCAATTTCAATTTTTGCAGCCTTTGGTAAAGCGGAAACTTGTATTGTTGAACGTGCTGGATAAGGCGGCTTGAAAAACTGCATCATCATATCATTCAAATAGGTGAAATGGGTTAAATCAGTTAGATAAATCGTCAGTTTTACAATATCTTCCAAATCACCACCAACAGCATGACTCACTGCTTTTAAATTAGTGAACACTTGTTTAGCTTGAGCAGTAAAATCTTCAGATACAAGGGTCATTGTTTTGGGATCAAGTGGAATTTGACCAGACAAATACACTGTTTTATCGACCCTAATGGCTTGTGAATAAGGGCCAATTGCTTGAGGTGCTTCTTGCGTTTCTATTTTTTGTTTCATCTTTTATAGCAAAAAATTAATGTCCATTATGTCTATTTATTGCAACAAGAGCCTTGGTTATTTTTTTTGCAGCAGTACTTCGACTGACAACAGCAAAGAATAAAATTATAGATGAAAGCAAAGATTGCTCCAAAGATAAATCCTATCACTAAGCCCCATAAGCCTCCTACCAATCCCCCTAATATCGTTGGACCATAGCCATAATAAAAAGAAGCATAATGTTCAATCATACCTCCGCCATAGCCCCAAATTGCTGCTACCCATGCAAATGTCATTTTACAAAGGCCACTAATGATTCCCAAGGCAAGGCCAAAACAAAATGGACATAATTTCATTTTATTGCCACATTTTTCACACCCTATCATAAACACCTCCATTATTTTTACATCATTCTTAAAGAAAAGAATCTTCATTTCTATTATCCTAGAAATGGTGGTTAGGTGCGAGTGGAATCATAGCGATTTCGCTTTTTTCAGATCATACCAATATTGTTTACGAGGCCAATGTGCATGAATTCGAGGTCTTAAGAGATGAAATAAGTCAATATCTTAGTCATGAGCAGGTGGCTGAAATTGAAAAAGCTTATCAATTTGCCAAAGAGGCACATGGTGACCAAGCTCGTTTTACTGGCGAGCCTTATATTACGCATCCTATTGCTGTTGCCCAAATACTTGCCCAAATGCGTATGGACCCTATTACCATTATTGCTGCTATCTTGCATGATGTCGTTGAAGATACAAGCATTGATCAAGCAGAGATTATTGAGCAATTTGGTAAAGAGGTCGCAGATCTTGTTGATGGAGTGACTAAATTAACGCAGATTCATTTTGAAAATTACGCGCAAGCACAAGCTGAAAACTTTCGTAAAATGGTTATGGCAATGGCACAAGATATTCGCGTGATATTGGTGAAGCTTGCTGATCGCTTACATAATATGCGAACACTTTATGGATTACCTCCTGAAAAACGTCAACGGATTTCGCACGAAACATTAGATATTTTTGCTCCTATTGCAAATCGTTTAGGTATGCACAGCTTTCGTGTTGAACTTGAAGATCTGGGTTTTGCAACGCTCTATCCTATGCGTTATCGTATATTGTCGAATGCGGTTACTAAAGCACTAGGTAATCGTCAAGAGATGATAGAAATGATTGATCAACAAATTAGGGATGGATTGAAAAAAGCGGGCATTCCATCGGTTACTTTAGCAAGCCGTGAAAAACATCTTTATAGCATCTATAAAAAAATGCATGATAAACATCTTTCATTTTCTGAAATCATGGATGTTTATGGTTTTCGCATGATTGTGGATAAAGTCGATACATGTTATCGCGTATTAGGTGTGTTGCATAATCTTTATAAACCAATTACTCAACGCTTTAAAGATTACATTGCTATACCTAAAGCAAATGGCTATCAATCGTTACATACGACACTATTTGGACCGTATGGCATTCCAATAGAAGTACAGATTCGTACAGAAGAAATGCATAAAACAGCAGCGAATGGTATTGCTGCACATTGGATTTATAAAACAGAGAAAAAAGTTTTCTCTGATGCACAATCACGAGCGAGTCAATGGTTAAAAGGTATTCTTGAAATGGATAAAAATTCAAGGAATTCCCTTGAATTTATTGAGAATGTGAAAATTGATCTTTTCCCAGATGAAGTTTATGTTTTTACTCCAAAAGGAGAGATTATTGAATTGCCTTCTGGTGCAACACCGGTTGATTTTGCTTATACCATACACTCTGATATTGGTAATACCTGTGTTGCAGTGCGTTTAGATAAACGATTATCGCCATTAAGTACACCGCTTATCAGTGGTCAGCAAGTTGAAGTAATCACTGCGCCAGGCGCAAGGCCTAATCCAGCATGGCTTCATTTTGTTGTTACTGGTAAGGCCCAAAGTAAGATTAAACATTATTTAAAAAAACAACAGCGTGAAGAATCTGTGGAATTAGGTAAGCGACTGATTGAGAAAGCATTAGGTGCCTATGGATTATTGTTAGATCAAATTCTTATGCCCGTGTTGCAGTCTGTGATGAATAATTTACATATAGAATCAATTAATCATTTATATGAAGAAGTAGGTATTGGTAATCGTCCAGCATTATTAGTCGCAAAGCAAATAGCAGAATGTTTTGATGAAACCGCTAAACAAGGCAGAACAAATGTTTTACATCCTCTGGTGATTAGGGGGACTGAAGGATTAGTCGTTGTATATGCTAAGTGTTGTCGGCCTATTCCCGGCGATCATATTGCTGGTATGATTAAAATGGGGCAAGGCATTGAAGTGCATATGCTGCATTGTCCACGCGTAGAAAAATACCATCATTTGTCAGACCGTTATGTACATCTATTGTGGGAAAGTAATGTTGCAGGTGATTTTGCTGTTGATGTTAAAGCAGATATGATTAATCGACGCGGTAGTCTTGCTTCACTTGCATTAGCTATTTCAGGTGCGGAATCGAATATTGAGCATATTCGGGCGCATGAGAGTGATAGGCATCATTTTCACATCGATGTTACTATTACAGTTCGCAACCGTTCTCATCTTGCTAAAGTTTTACGGAAAATTCGTAAACAAAAAGATGTGATACGGGTGTTTAGACATAGGCCACATGTGGAATGAGAGATAGTTATCTAAAAATTTCTATTCCTCTTCCCATTGTCCATACGACATTAACATCGGGAGTCATGACTACTAAATCAGCATCTTTGCCGATCTCAATACTGCCTTTGCGTTTTTCTAAACCGAGAATACGCGCAGGATTGATCGATGCCATGGCAATGGCGTCGATAAAAGAACAACGGGTGAATTGCTGCATATTTTTGATGGCTTGTGGAAGACGTAGTGTGCTTCCTGCTAATGTACCATTGGCCAATGTTGCTTTATTCATGCTAACGTTTACTATTTGCCCACCTACTTCGAATTGACCATCACCGAGACATTTAGCGCGCATGGCATCGCTGACTAAGACAAGATTGTCTTTGTTTTTGCAACGCAAAATTAATTCCACAATAGCAGCATGAAGATGGATACCATCTACAATTAATTCTGCGGTTACATGATCAGCCAAGAGCAAGGCAGCTGTTGCGCCTGGTTTGCGTTGATGTAATCCGCACATAGCATTAAAAAGATGAGTGGCATGTGAACAACCAGCTTGTATAGCGGCGCACGTTTCTTGATAAGAGGCATTGGTATGGCCAGTTGAGACTAATATACCCATGCTACATAATTGTTGAATGAATTCAATTGCACCTGGTAACTCGGGAGCAAGCGTAATTAATTTAATTGTGCCATGCGCCATTTTTTGCCATCGATGTAGGAGAGAAATATTGGGAGCTTGTACATAACGGCCATTTTGTGCGCCTAGTTTTTCTTTCGAAATGAAAGGTCCTTCCAAATGTATGCCTAGTATTTCTGCGCCGCTTTGTTTTTGCAATACAAGTGGTATTGTACTCAGCGCAGCTTCAAGCTGATCATGACTACTGGTCATGGTGGTTGCTAAAAATCCAGTTACGCCTTCTGTTGCTAATGTACGACTGATGGCGTTCAGTGCTTCCACGTTAGCATCCATTACATCATGATTAGCAGCACCATGAATATGAAGATCAATTAATCCGGGTGACAAATAGTGATCTGAAGGAAATTCATGTTTTTTAGCAGGCAAATGATGTGAGATCATATTGTCAGGAATGATAGCTTTAATCACAGCATCCTCAACAATCACAGCATGATTTTGTAGCCATTGTTTATGGTCAAGTATTTGCATGCCTACTATAATGTGACGATTCATGTGTACTGATTCCTGCGAATTAAAATAATGGCTCCGCTATCCGGTGTGGCTTGGCAAGGCGTGAGGTGTTTACGCAAAGTAGGGCTTAAGTAAGGTTCAAGATACTGGGCAATACTGCCAACTAAAGCAACAGATAATAAAGGATTCTGTGGGGATTGTTTTGCCAATAACACTTTACCAATCGTATCGATTGCGTGTGCAGCTTGTTGTAACAGTTTAATTGCTCTTATTTCACCTGTCTGAGCATATTGCATCACCAGTGGTGCTAATTCAGCATAAGTTGTTGAATTAGCATCACTCATCCATTGAATAAATTCATTTTGATTGTTTCCAAAACGAGCATAAACTGCTTCTACTAATCCAGACACAGATAAACGGCCATCTAGCCATGCTAATGTCATTTTTACAGCTTGTAATCCCAGCCACGCGCCACTGCCTTCGTCATCTTGTGGAAATCCCCATCCACCTACTTTAGTGGTCGTGTTATTTTGTATTTGTAAACCAACTGTTCCTGTTCCGGCAATAATAACAGCGCCATCATTACCGCCGTGTGCTCCTAAACAGGCTGTATAAGCATCTGAGGTGACGTGTAATGTATGGAAACAATGTGGACGATTGATAAAAGCTTGATAGGCACTGCTTACTTCGCAACCAGCTAGCCCCATACCAGCGTAAAATCGATATTGATCATTTTTAAGAGAAATTGAGAGAGGTTGAAGTATTTTAATTAAAGCAGATTGAATAGATTCCCATGTTTTTTCTACGGATATTCGAATATTAGCTGGACCGCTCGCTTCACGTCCTAGTAATTCGCCAGATTCGTTTTCAACACGAACAATACATTTACTTGCACCGCCGTCGACGCCAATCAAAAGGTTATTCATTAAGAGAACCATTATAAAAGGTAGATGACGATCTAGTCTATACTATGCAAATAATGATGAAAATAATATTTGCATATGATATAGGCCACCGGTGACCTCACCCATGTACAAACAGCAAGAGTTGCTGTGATATACTCATTGCATTTCATATCTTTGAGTGTCATGGGTATAACAAGATTAGTTATTTAACTGAGGTTACTATGAAAGGATACACAGTTACCGTAAAGGATTATAAGACGTGGATAGTTATCGATGAGCAAGCTTTTGAATGGATCAATTCAGCTGAACAAGAGCAAGCGAATCTCATATTAGGGATTGCTAGGAAATTTAATGGGGATGAGTATCATGAAAAAAATATATATATAAAAGTGGTTTTTAAGATAAGCGAATTTGAAGACTATTTGCAAGGAATTAAAAAAAATTATCGGGAAAATAATCAAATTACTAGTGCGATCGATAGCGCAATTTATGGGGAAAAACCTCAGGAACAGGCTCATCAGTATCGTTTATATTTTGCGCAAGGGTATCATCGGGATACTGAGAATGTATTTGTAATAGAAGAATCAGTCACAGCGGACATTTGTATAGGGAATCTTTCTATTCAAAGGGATATTAATATTGAGCCGATGACTCATGTTGATGGCGATTCATGTGCTAAATTATTCTCCCCAGCATTTTCTACTGAAACAATTGAAAAAATAAAGCGAGATTATGAGGAAACTTGGCATCAGGCTTTGGCTAAAATTGAGATATTTCCTCAGAAGGTATTAGAAGCGCTTATAGAGACGGCTAATTGCTTCATAGCCAATGGTGATACCAATGAACAAGCTGGTGCAAAAATAAAAGTATTAGCCCTATACCCGGATCCACCGATCATCGTTGATGATGATAATTATCAATCGAATATTCCTTTAATAGAAAAACGATTCAACTTTCCAAAGGGTCAGTTAAAAAAAATTGAAAACGAGGCGTTTGCGATTAGCAAACAATTTGCGGTAAACATACAGGAAGCAAAGAATAATTATATCCGGGAGATAGAAGTTAAGCTGGATTCCTTACAAACTAGATTGAGAACAATTTCAAATCATTCCATTTTTACTAAAAATGGGAATGACTTTATTTCCTTAAGTAATATTAAAACAAAAACATTATCATTATATAATGATATTCATATATTATATGAACCACTTAAAAATCAATTAATGGCTATTTCTGGCAGCCAAGAAAATTTTATTACCCGCATTAATAATATTCTAAATCAGCTAAAACAAGATTTGTATTCCTATGAATATGGAAATCAGTTGGCTATTATTAATTATGTTAAGGAATGTTTCATAGTTGTCTTATATAACGCGGATTTTCTAAATGATTTATTGCAAATCAACTCTATTGCACAAGCCAATAACATTTATGGGCAGTTACCGTTAGATGTGTTGGCAACATTTGTTATTGGGCCATTGAGAATCAAGGGTGATTTCTCATATTTGGATACAACAGCCGCTCAATCTATACTCGAGAAACTAGAAGAAGTAAGAAAGCGTTTAGAGAAAACTATGGGGTTTTATCCATTTGATGTGAGCAAGGCAAGATTTACGTCAAAACCCAAGAAACTTACTTTTACTCCACAAATGCTAAGGTATGTGATGTCTGCTTCACAAATTAAGCCATCTTTCTCAAAAGATATAAGCGATAAACTTAATGATGATTTCGAGGAATGTCGCGCCGTCAATGTAGAGAGTTTTATTGCAAGTGATA
>C687J35021_10003718_pt1 | contig 10405 bp, 8 predicted proteins | sample RifCSPhighO2_12_FD_35021 | JGI IMG/M metagenome (IMG submission 35021)
AGCGATCAATATCAATTAAAATGACAGCCAATGAAAAATGATATCGAATGGCATTGTGTAATTCGTTTTGCACTAAGGTTAAAAATGTTTGTCGATCATTAACACCAGTGAGCGGATCCAGACGAGATTGTTGTGCTAAATTTTTTTGTGCTTCTTTGTGTAATGTGATGTCATGGCCGATCGCAAATATCCATTGATGTTCATCATCGAGATAACATTTCCAATCAATATGTCGTGTTGCGTTATTTTTTGTGCGAAAGGCGGTTTCAAAGGTAAATGAATGAATACCTAACTTTAGTTTTGAAAACGCTTTTTCAATATTGTTTTTTTCCATTTCATTTTGAACAAAAGCATCGATCAGTTGATCTTGTATTTCTGTCGATTTCCAACCCAAAATATATTCAAAAGCGGGATTGGCTTGAATGATTTTGCGTGTGTTAGCATCGATGACACAACAGAGATCAATGGGCATGTCATAAAAGTACTCTTTATGCACTGCTGTGAAGTCCTGACCCATGATCAAGATTCCTTCTAATTGTCATATTAACTTATTGATTCACTGTCAGTATAGAATACGGTTCCTTTAATTTGCAAGTTGAGTCCCAAGAACGTTAAGCTCTTGTCAAGGTTGAGGATATGGTGTTCAATAGACCCCTTTTATTTGCGAGAGTGGCGGAATTGGTAGACGCACTGGATTTAGGTTCCAGCGGGGTAACCCGTGAGAGTTCGAGTCTCTCCTCTCGTATTTTCACGTTATCAGGAATCAGGTATCAGGGATTGGATAAATAGTATTTTAAATGACAGATAACGGATAACTAAATTAAGAGGTTTATTTCATCATGACATCGCAGCTAGAACAATTGGAAAAGTTAAAAAGAAAGCTGGTCGTAATCGTATTGGCAGAAGACGTTCAAAAAAAATATCAGAAAAAAACAACTGAGTTTGCGCGAGTTGCAAAAATAAAAGGATTTCGTCCCGGTAAAATCCCATTGAAAGTGGTTGAACAAAAATATGGTCGTGGATTGTTGCAAGAAGCCGCAGCAGAATTAATTGATACTTCATTTCAAGCACAAATTACCGAGAAAAAAATAAAAATTGCTGGCAGGCCCACTATTGATTTTGATCCTGAAAAATTAAATCACAATGAATCTTTTAGTTATACGGCGCAATTTGAAGTCTATCCTGACATCATTTTAACAGATTTGACTGATGTTGAAATTGAATCAGTGTCAGGTGAGATTTCAGAGGGCGATGTTTCTGGTATGTTAATTCAATTGAGAACGCAACATGCAGAGTGGGTTGAGGTGGATCGTGCGGCAAAATTAGGTGATCGCGTTCAAATTGATTTTGATGGCACAATTGATGGCAAACCATTAGAACAAGGTAGTGCGAAAGGGCAGTGGTTGGAGTTAGGTTCGCACTCCATGATCCCTGGTTTTGAAGAAGGATTGGTTGGTGCTAAAAAAGAGGAAGCAAAAACATTAAAAATCGCATTTCCGGCGGAATATCATGTTGAAGCATTGCGTTCTAAGCCGGTGGAATTCGCGGTAACCGTTCATGACATTCAAGAACCCAAATTGCCAATACTCGATGATGAATTTGCAAAGAAGATGGGTGTGACGGAAGGTGTTGAAATACTGAAAAAACAAGTTCACGAGAAAATGCAAGTGGAATTAAATGAAGCGGCGCGCGCGCAAGTGAAAAGCAGTGTGTTAGATAGATTAATGTCGTTGAATAAAATTGATGCGCCATCTGCATTGATTGAAGCAGAAATTGCGCATTTGCAAAATATGACGCGTCAACAAATCGCACAGTATCGTCGTGATTTATCAGAATCAGATATTAAAAATTTCCCATTGGAACGCGAGCCTTATGTTGCTGATGCAACAAAACGTGTTGTTTTAGGTTTGTTATTGGCAGAAGTAATTAAAGAAAATGATATTAAAGTGGATCAAGAAAAAGTGCGTGAACGTTTGCACAAAATGGCATCGCAGTACGGTGATCCCACGCAAGTTCTACCATTGATTTTGAAAAATAAACACATGGTTGCTGATATTGAAGCATTTGTATTGGAAGAACAAGCAGTGACGATTTTACTTTCTAAAGCGCGTGTCACCGAAGTTAAAAAAAGTTATGATGCTATTATGAATGCAAAATAGCGAGGTGTGATGTGAACGAACAAAATAATTATCTTGTCCCCATGGTTGTAGAACAAAGTGGTCGCGGTGAACGCGCTTACGATATTTATTCGCGACTACTAAAAGATCGCGTGATTTTTTTAGTTGGGCCAGTTGAAGAAAATATGGCGAACTTGGTGATCGCACAGATGTTATTTTTAGAATCTGAAAATCCCGAAAAAGATATTTCTCTGTACATCAATTCACCCGGCGGTGTGGTGACGGCGGGAATGGCAATTTACGACACAATGCAATTCATTAAACCAGATGTACGAACATTATGCATCGGACAAGCAGCAAGTGCTGCAGCATTATTATTGGCATCAGGCGCGAAAGGCAAGCGTCATTGTCTTCCACATTCAACCGTTATGATCCACCAAGTGTTGGGTGGATATCAAGGTCAAGGAACCGACATTCAAATCCACGCTAAAGAAACACAACGTGTTAGTGATATGTTGAATGTTATTTTGGCAAGACATACGGGGCAGTCGCTTGAGCAGATTGAAAAAGATACCAATCGCGATAATTTTATGCCGCCAGAGGAAGCGCAGGCGTATGGCTTAATTGATTCCATTTTTGTTGAAAGAGAGAAAGAGAAATAGAACTAGTGTTATAATAGACTTCTTTCGAACCATAGAGAAAGGTAATGTATGGCAGAAAATAAAAACTCCAGTAGAAACGAGACGTTATACTGTTCTTTTTGCGGAAAAAGTCAGCATGAAGTCAAAAAGCTGATTGCCGGACCTTCCGTTTTTGTCTGCAACGAATGCGTGAATTTGTGCAATGACATTATTCGCGAAGAAGAATTAACAGATGTGGTGAAAACGGATCAGACTGGTTTACCCAGTCCAAAAGAATTACACACACAATTGGATCAGTATGTTGTTGGTCAAACGAATGCAAAAAAAATATTATCTGTTGCTGTTTACAATCACTATAAACGGTTACGTCATCGCGCGTCGAATGATGATGTGGAATTGACGAAAAGCAATATTTTGTTAATCGGTCCAACTGGTTCAGGTAAAACATTACTTGCACAAACGTTGGCGCGTATTTTGAATGTGCCGTTTGCTATTGCTGACGCGACAACCTTAACAGAAGCGGGTTATGTTGGTGAAGACGTTGAGAACATCGTGCAAAAATTATTACAAAAATGTAATTACGATGTTGAAAAAGCAGAAACCGGCATCATCTACATTGATGAGATCGACAAAATTGCACGCAAGTCGGATAGTCCGTCATTAACGCGCGATGTCTCTGGTGAAGGTGTTCAACAAGCATTGTTAAAATTAATTGAAGGAACGGTTGCGGCTATTCCGCCACAAGGTGGACGCAAACATCCTCAACAGGAATATTTACAAGTCGACACCACCAACATTTTATTTATTTGTGGCGGTGCATTTGCTGACTTAGAAAAAATTGTGCAGCAACGCACCGATGAAAGTGGCATTGGTTTTGCGGCGAGCGTGAAAGGTAAAAATAAAGTATCAGCGAATAATGTGATTAAAAAAGTGGAAAACCAAGATCTCATTAAATTTGGTTTAATCCCCGAATTCGTTGGTCGTTTACCCGTGATTTCTGTTTTGGATGAGTTGGATGAATCCGCGTTGTTAGCAATTTTAACACAACCAAAGAATGCACTGACCAAACAATATAAAAAATTATTTGAATTTGAAGGCGTCAGCATTGAATTTCGTGAAGACGCGTTGCATGAAGTAGCATCAATGGCGATTAAAAGAAAATCGGGTGCGCGCGGATTGCGTTCGATTGTCGAGCATGCGTTGTTGGATATCATGTATGAAATTCCATCGCTTGATGGTTTGAAGCAAGTCATTATCGATAAAAATGTTGTTCAGGGGAAATCAAAGCCTTTGTATATTTATGAAGGCGATGAGAAAAAAACAGCGAATTAGTTTTATTCACCCACGCACACCGCAGGCGATATACAAGGAACCTCTATGCCAAAGAAAAAACCCGACGCTATCATTCCTACAACTACTATAACATTACCCCTTATTCCATTACGTGATGTGGTGATTTATCCCCACATGGTCATTCCCCTGTTTGTTGGACGCGCTGAGTCAATTAAAGCACTTGAAACAGCAATGGCTGCCGACAAACAAGTGATATTGATTGCTCAAAAGAATGCAATGGTGGATGTACCTACTGAAAAAGATTTGTTTATGGTGGGTACGGTTGCAACCATTTTGCAATTGTTGCGTTTGCCTGATGGTACGGTAAAGGTATTGGTTGAAGGTATTTTGCGTGCACGCGTCTCTGCATTTTTAGATGTGAAAGAAGTGGGTTTCATGCAAACACAATTAGAAACAACACCAGAACCTGCGGTGACAGATGATCCTGAAATAGTGGTATTGATTCGTCATATTACTGCGCAATTTGAACAATTAGTAAAGGCCAATAAAAAAATCCCACCGGAATTAATTACCTCTGTGCGCAACATGAAAATTCCATCGCATTTTGCAGATAGCGTTGCAGCACATTTAACGGTGAATATTGACTCACGCCAAAAAATTTTAGAAACATTTGATGTCAAAGAACGCTTAACATTGTTGCGGGATTTGATTGCGCAAGAATTAGAATTGATGGAAGTGGAGAAAAGCGTTCAAGGACGCGTGAAGCAACAAGTTGAAAATAGTCAGCGACAATATTATTTGAATGAAAAATTAAAAGCGATTCAGCATGAATTAGCGGATCTGGAAGAAGGAACGCCAGCGGATGAGTTGAAACAAATTGAAAAAAATATTGAAAATGCAGGGATGTCAAAAGAAGCGAAAGAAAAAGCAAAATCAGAGTTGGGAAAATTACGTTTGATGCCACCGATGTCAGCTGAAGCAACGGTGACGCGAAATTATTTAGAAGCATTATTGGCAGTGCCGTGGAAAGAAAAATCTAAAATTAATATGGATTTGATTGATGCTGAAAAAAAATTGGAAGGTGATCATTACGGTTTGAAAGAAGTGAAGGAACGCATTTTGGAATATTTAGCTGTTCAGTTACGTGTGAAAAAATTAAAAGGACCTATCTTGTGTTTGGTTGGACCACCAGGCGTGGGAAAAACATCGTTGGGTCAATCGATTGCCAACGCAACGGGGCGCGAATTTGCGCGTATTTCGCTGGGGGGGATTCGGGATGAAGCAGAAATTCGCGGACATCGTCGCACTTACATCGGCGCCATGCCCGGAAAAATAATCCAGCGTATGATGCGCGCGAAAGTACGCAATCCACTGTTCATGTTAGATGAAGTAGATAAAATGGCCGTTGATTTCAGAGGTGATCCAGCGTCTGCTTTATTGGAAGTGTTGGATCCCGAACAAAATAATAAATTCAATGACCATTATCTTGAAGTCGATTATGATTTATCCGATGTGATGTTTATTGCGACTGCGAATTCACTCAATATTCCGCCAGCATTATTGGATCGCATGGAGGTCATTCGTTTGCCGGGTTACACGGAAGATGAAAAATTAAATATCGCCATCAATTATTTAATTCCACGACAAGTTGAACAGTCTGGATTGAAAAAAGATGAAATCAAAATTACTGAACACACCATTCGTGAAATCATTCGCAGTTATACGCGTGAAGCGGGTGTGCGTAGTTTAGAGCGACAAATTTCAAAAATTTGTCGCAAGGTCGTGCGTCAAGCCATTATTCAAGAAAAAGAAAATTCGAAAAATAAAAAAAATAAAAAAGCGGCGGCCGAACATGCTTGTATTTCCGTGACAGTAGCTGATCTGGAAAAATATTTAGGTGTACCGAAATTTCGTTACGGCTTAGCAGAAGAAAAAGATCAGGTGGGTCAAGTAACGGGTCTAGCATGGACGGAAGTGGGCGGTGAATTGCTGACAATCGAAGCGCAAGTGATGGCAGGTAAAGGTAAGTTATTGCATACCGGCAGTCTGGGCGATGTGATGAAAGAATCGATTAATGCTGCAATGACGGTTGTGCGAAGTCGTGCGCCGATGTTTGGTGTTGAAGATGATTATTTTCAAAAAAATGATTTTCACGTGCATGTACCAGAGGGTGCAACACCGAAAGATGGTCCCAGTGCGGGTATCGGAATGTGCGTTGCATTGGTGTCGGCAATCACGCATATTCCTGTTCATGCCAGTGTTGCGATGACAGGTGAAATTACATTGCGTGGCGAAGTATTGCCCATTGGCGGATTAAAAGAAAAATTATTAGCAGCGATGCGCGGTGGCATTAAAACAGTCATTATTCCGTCTGAAAATAAAAAAGATTTAAGAGAAATTCCAAAACAAGTAACTGATGCGTTACACATTCATCCCGTCCGCTGGATCGATCAAGTTTTTGAAGTCGCTTTGGAGCGTATGCCAACGATGTCGATTAAATCATCGCGTATATTGGGAAAATCTGTAAAAAATGTGAAAAAATCGAGAATCGGCAAATCAAAACATGCGACGCATTGATTTAGTTAAATGAATAACCACAACATTGCAAAGCTAGCATTAAAAAAATTGAAACAATTGCGCATCGCCACCGCAGAATTTTCGCTGAGTCAATCCAGCGGCTTTACGGTTGATGCGCGATTAGGTGAAGTGGAAACACTTGAGCATCACCTTAATAAAAATTTTTCCGTTACGGTTTATCACGATCAACGTACAGGTCATGCATCTAGTTCCGATTTTTCGGTAGAAGCAATTCAAAAAACTATTGAAAAAGCAGTATCTATTGCGAGTTTTTCAAGTCAAGATATTTTTGCAGGATTGGCAGATGTATCACGTTTGGCAATGCACTATCCTGACTGTGATTTATATCATCCGTGGAATATAACACCACCCGATGCAATTCAGTTAGCGATTGCCTGTGAAAAAAAAGCATTGTCGTTTGATAAACGTATTGTTAATTCTGACGGTGCGAGTATTTGCAGTAATCATGCTGAAATATTATACGCCAATACGCTGGGTTTTTTAGGAGAATTTAAATCGAGTAAACAGGTAATCAGTTGCAGCGTGGTGGCGTCGGAAAATAATAAAATGCAGCGTGATTCAGATTATACTATCGCGCGTCATGCAAAAGATTTATGGTCTGCAGATCAAGTGGCAATCAGCGCTGCAGAAAAAACAGTGCGTCGATTAAATCCCATGCGAGTAAAAACACAAACGTGCCCTGTAATTTTTGAAGCGTCGATTGCAAAATCATTACTGGGACATTTTGTGACAGCCATCAGTGGCGGCAATCTATATCGGCAATCATCATTTTTATTAAACGCACTGGGAAAACCTATTTTTCCAGTACATATTAATATTTTTCAACAACCGCATTTGTTATCAGCAATGGGCAGCAGACCATTTGATCATGATGGTGTTGCGACGATTGATCAACATTATATTCGCGATGGTCAATTAGAAAATTACGTATTAGGTACTTATTCTGCGCGAAAATTAGGAATGCAAACAACGGGTAATGCTGGCGGTGTTTTTAATCTGGGTGTGAATGGGAGTGGGAGCGTGAGTGATTTGATTCGAAAAATGGATCGTGGATTATTTATCACAGAATTAATGGGGCAGGGTGTGAATATCACTACGGGTGATTACTCTCGTGGTGCGTCTGGATTTTGGGTTGAGAAAGGTGAAATTCAGTTTCCTGTTGAAGAGATCACGATTGCGGGCAATTTAAAAAATATGTTTGCTGGCATTATTGCCATTGCAGATGATGTTGATGTTCGCGGCACCATCCGCGCGGGTTCAATTTTAATTGATCAGATGACCGTGGCGGGGGAGTGAAATCACGGTATATCCACCCATCAATCTTTGTGAAATAATACGCTTGAATTTTTTCACCGATGAGGACATGGATATGACGGAAGATAAAAGTAAAGCGTTAAGTGCTGCATTATCACAAATTGAAAAACAATTTGGTCGCGGCGCAATCATGAGTTTAGGCGATGGCCAAGCAGAAAAAGATATTTCAGTTATTTCAACAGGATCGCTTGGATTAGATGTGGCGTTAGGTATTGGCGGATTACCACGTGGTCGCGTTGTTGAAATTTATGGTCCTGAATCTTCCGGTAAAACCACCTTAACATTACAAACCATTGCAGAATGTCAAAAAGCGGGTGGTACAGCAGCATTTGTGGATGCAGAACATGCGCTCGATCCTATTTATGCTGAAAAACTGGGTGTCGATATTAAAAAATTATTGGTCTCGCAACCAGACACGGGTGAACAAGCATTAGAAATTACGGACATGCTCGTGCGTTCGGGTGCGGTTGATATGGTAGTGATCGATTCTGTTGCTGCATTAACACCGCGCGCAGAAATTGAAGGTGATATGGGTGATTCGCACATGGGGTTGCAAGCGCGATTAATGTCGCAAGCATTGCGTAAACTCACCGCGAATATTAAAAAATCAAACACCTTGGTTGTTTTTATTAATCAGATTCGCATGAAAATCGGCGTGATGTTTGGCAATCCGGAAACGACCACTGGCGGTAACGCATTAAAGTTTTACGCATCCGTGCGACTCGATATTCGTAGAACCGGTGCGATTAAAAAAGGCGAAGAAATTTTAGGAAATGAAACGCGTGTGAAAGTGGTGAAAAATAAAGTGGCGCCACCGTTTCGTCAAGTGGATTTTGAAATATTATATGGCGAAGGGATTTCACATGAAGGTGAATTAATTGAGCTGGGTGTTGCGCAAGGATTAATTGATAAATCGGGTGCGTGGTACAGCTATCAAGGTAAGCGCATTGGTCAAGGTAAAGATAATGTGCGCGATTATTTAAAAGAAAATAAATCAATTGCGGAAGAATTAGATAAAAAATTACGTGATATTTTATTATCAGGAAAAGCAGTACCGATCGTAGCAAAAATAAAAATTGAAGATGAAGAATTAGTTGAGGTGTAGTGTGCATTAGTGAATAATAAAGAAAACACAGTACTCCGCAAAAAGGCCATAGACTATCTTTCCCGTCGCGAGCATTCGCGATGGGAATTAAAACAAAAACTCATCGCAAAAAATTTTTCTGACTTTTCTAATGCTGACGATGCCGACATTGAAAAAATATTGGATCAATTAATTCAAGATAATTTGCAAAGTGATGTGCGTTTTGCAGAAAGTTACGTACGTTATCGCAAGCAAGCTGGCTTTGGCCCCAATCGCATTAAGCTTGAATTGCGTGAACGGGGTGTTGCCAGTGTTTTAATTGACGATGTGTTGGATGTGCACGCCTCGGAATGGCAAACTCAGATGAAGAACGTTTGGCAAAAAAAATTTCTAAATCCTTCAAAAAATCAAGCAGAAAAAGCCGCGCAATTTCGCTTTTTGTTGTATCGTGGGTATACTTCGGAAGCAATTAAGGCGCTTTTGTTTTCAAACCTCACTTCCACTTCCATTCGTTAACGATTAAAATGGCAAATTAAGGAAGGTTATTAATAATGCCGCATTCAAAATCACATTATCTCTCCAGTGCGCAACTTCGCGCTGCCTTTATCGACTATTTTAAAAAAAATAATCACACTGTCGTTTCGAGTAGTTCGTTGGTTCCGATTAACGATTCCACCTTATTGTTTACCAATGCTGGCATGGTGCAATTTAAAGAAGTGTTTTTAGGTGTTGAAAAAAGAAATTACACACGTGCAGTGAGTGCACAACGTTGCGTGCGTGCTGGCGGAAAACACAATGATTTGGAAAATGTGGGTTATACAAAACGACATCACACTTTTTTCGAAATGCTTGGCAATTTTAGCTTTGGTGATTATTTTAAAAGTGACGCAATTCAATTTGCCTGGCATTTTTTAACAAACGAATTACATATTCCCGCTGAAAAATTATGGGTGACGGTTTTTCGAGATGATAAAGAAAGTGAAGCCATTTGGTTAAATGAAATAAAAGTAGATCCAAAACGTTTTTCACGTTGCAGTGAAAAAGATAATTTCTGGTCAATGGGTGATACGGGTCCTTGCGGTCCTTGCACGGAAATTTTTTATGATCATGGCGCCTCTATTGCAGGCGGTCCGCCGGGATCAAAAGACGCTGACGGTGATCGTTATACTGAGATTTGGAATTTGGTTTTCATGCAATTTAATCGTGATAGTTCCGGTCAATTAACATCATTACCAAAACCGTGCGTTGATACGGGAATGGGATTAGAGCGCATTGCTGCTGTGATGCAAGGCGTGCATGATAATTATGATATTGATATTTTTCAAGCATTGTTAACCGCATTATCAAAAATTGTGAAT
>C687J35021_10003722_pt1 | contig 10400 bp, 12 predicted proteins | sample RifCSPhighO2_12_FD_35021 | JGI IMG/M metagenome (IMG submission 35021)
AGGCTGAGATGGCGTACGACCGCGATCGCGATCCCGAGAAGTACGCGCATGTCTGGCTCGGGGAGTACGAGCGGCACAGTGAGGCGCGCGTGTTCCGCAATTGGCGNGTCGCNGAGTTCGAGACACCGGCGACCGCGATCTTTTATCTCGGCGCCGATTGGGGCTACGCCGTCGATCCAACTGTCCTCATCCGGTGTTGGGTGCAGGGGCGCATGCTCTACATTGACGGCGAGGTGTATCGCGTCGGCTGTGAGATCGATCATCTCCCACAGCTTTTCGATACTCTCGATGACGGGATGGCGCGGCAGTGGCCGATCCGCGCGGATTCGGCGCGGCCTGAGACGATTGCGTATCTGCAACGGCACGGGTATCCAAAACTCCGACCGGCGCGCAAAGGCCCGGCGAGCGTGAAAGAAGGCATAATCTTCTTGCAATCGTACGACCTCGTGGTGCATCCTCGGTGTCGGCACACGATCGATGAGCTGACCATGTATCGCTATCGCACCGATCCACTCACAGGCATCGTGACCCCGCAGCTCATGGAGACGACCAATCACGTCATCGACGCGCTGCGGTACGCGGTTGAACAGGTACGGCAGGCGTATACTGGTGCGGCGCCGTCTGCGGTCGGCGAGCAGGCGAGCTACTGGCGCAGTGGACCCGCCTAATGCTGCTCCCGTTTCATTCGCTGTGCGCGTCGTGCGGAGGCTTGGATGCGGCGCGCGCGTACTGTGAGACGCGCTGTCTCGCGAACGGCGCGAATGGCTTCGAGATCGTGAGTGCCATCGGCCAGATCGCGACATCGCCCCATTTGCACGTGACGTGCGCGCGTTGCGGGTACGTCTGGCTCGAACGCTGTCTTGGACTCCCGATGATGGAGGGCACCGCATGAATCGGCTCGCGCTGGCGAAGGCGACGACGACGGCGCAGCGATTTATTGAAGTTGGGTCATCTGGTCTCAAGCAGTTCAGTGGGATCCTCGACGACGAATTTCTGCGCGAGTTGCGCGGGGCGAAGGGAGCCGCCATCTATCGGGAGATGGCGCGCAATGACGCCGTGGTGGGCGCCTCGCTGTTCGCGTATACCACACTCGCGAAAGAAGCCACGTTTCGGATTGACCCCGCAGAGGTTGATGACCCACTCGCAGAAGAGATCGCCGCATTCGTCCGCGGGGCGCTGTTCGAGGATCTGAATCTGTCGTGGCGCGATGTGCTCAGCGAAATTCTGTCGATGCTCACGTACGGGTGGGCGTACCTCGAAGTCGTCTACAAGCGGCGCGCGGGAGAGACAGGCAAGTCCGCCAGCCGGTACGACGATCAGAAAATCGGCTGGCGCAAGTGGGCGATTCGCGGGCAAGATACGCTCGATGCGTGGCAGCTCGATGACGCTGGCGGCATCCAAGGCTTGATTCAGCGCGCGCCGCCGCGTTATCAGCGGGTCGAGATTCCCATCGAGAAAGCGTTGCTGTTTCGCGTGGGCGCGGAGCGCGGCAGTCCCGAAGGGCAATCGATTCTGCGCACCGCGTATCAATCGTGGTACTACAAGCGCCGCATTCAGATCATTCGTGGGATTGGGATTGAACGCGACCTGGCGGGATTGCCTGTGATCACGCCACCCGAAGGCGTGGACCTCTGGAACACGAATGACAGCAGCGCCGTCACGATGAAAGCGCAGGCGGAAAAAATCGTCCGCAACATTCGGCGGGACGAACACGAAGGCATCGTCAAGCCGTTCGGGTGGACAATCGAGCTACTGACCGCCGGGGGGAGCCGGCAATTCGACATCACGCAAGTCATCGCGCAGCTCAACAGCGAAATCGCCATGTCGATGATGACGGATTTTTTACTAATTGGCCACGAGCAGATCGGCGCGCGCAGTCTCGCGACGGATAAGCGGGCGGTGTTCTCACATGCGGCCGCAAGTTTTCTCGATAGCGTGTGCGAGACGGTGAATCGGTTCGCGATTCCCGCGCTCGTGCGACTGAACGGGTGGCCGGGCGCGCTCGCACCGACGTTGCAGCATGGCCCCGTCGCTGAGATTGAGCTGAATGAGCTGACGCAGTTCATCGAGCGCACGGCCAACGCGGGATTGCTCTTCCCCGATGAAGGGTTGGAGCAATATCTGCGCGCGCGCGCGCTGTTGCCCCCGGCGCCCGCGCGTACCGTGCCCGACGCTGTGCCGATGGAGGTTGCGCCGATGGAGTCGTCCGCATGATCCCTGAGGAGATGCGCCCAGCCGTGCGGCGGTTCGCTGACGCAGCCGAAGCTGGCGTCGTCGCGCGCACGCTCGGCGCGGTGTCCCGGTCATCGGCACCGTGGGCGGCGCAGCGGTCCGCGATTGTCCCTGAGCTGGCCGCGGTGTACCAACGGGTCCACGCGTACACGCGCGAGACGGTGGCGCGACAGGTGGGCAGTCAGATGGTGGCGAAGCGCGGGCCGGCGCTCGATCCCGTCGCACCGGCTCGACTTGCGTACGCACAGCAACACGCCGGCGATCTCCTCACGAACATCACGCCCTCGGCGCAGGCCGCGGTGCGACAGACCATCATCACGGCTGTACGGGATCGGCTGTCGCCCGCGCAACTGGCGACGAAGTTACGGCCGCTGATCAGCGTCACGGCGCCGCAAGGGCAAGCGATCACACGCCGGGTCGATCAGTGGCTCGCCGACGGGCTCTCGCCGGCCACGATCCAGCGGCGCTTCGACGCTGCGATGGCGAAGGCGACTCGGCAACGCGCGCTCACGATTGCGCGGACGGAACTACTGACCGCTGCGAATGCCGGGCAGCAGGCGGCGTGGATGGAGGCGCGGACGGCGGGTCTGATACCCGACGGCATGGTGAAGGAATTTATCACGACGCCGGATGATCGGCTGTGCCCGATCTGTGAACCGCTGGATGGGGAGCAGGTCGAGCTGGACGCGCCGTTTTCGTTCGGCGGTCAGTATCCTCCCGTGCATGTGTCCTGCCGATGCACGACAGGGCTCGTGCGGTCACGTCGCGCGGCAGAACGTGTGGATAGCGGCGGTGAAGCGCGGCCAGTGACGATCAACGAGGTGTATGCACGGCTCCCCGCGTCTGATCGCGCACTCATCGAGAAGATTCCGGTTGTCGTGGAACCCGGGGAGCGGGTCGCTGGTGGGGCATTCGGGTATTTCGACCCGTACGATCAGCGCATCGTTGTCGGCAGCCTATCCTTCGAGCGCGGTGGCGGACTGCTCGCGCATGAAGTGGGGCACGCGTTTGACAATCGGCTGATTGGCGGTGGTGGACCTGGTCGGTGGTTCTGGTCAGACGGCGACAAAGCATTCAAGGCGGCATGGAAGGCAGATTGGGCGACGTTGGGGCAGACTCCACTCGGCAAGGAGTACAAAACATTTCTGACGCGCCGGTATACGTCGCAGCAGCGCGGGCAAGAACTCTTTGCCGATTTGTACGCGACGCAGCGTGCCGGCATGCCTATCCGAGGCAGGGCGTTTAGTCCGACTGATATGCAGCAGTTGTTCCCGAAAGCCAGCGCCATTGTGCAGACAGTCGGACCGTGAGAGGAGAGACATTGCATGGCACTTATGCTCTTGAAGCGCGATAATGGGTTCGCGGTCATTCTTGGCGCCGTGTCGCGCGGCGTCGATCGCCCGCCGGCCGATGTGGCGATTGAGGTGTCGCGAGAGGATGTGGTTGAAGGGCGCCGGATTGCGGAGTGGCCGAGTGGGATGCATGAGATTTCAGATACCCCGACCATCCGTCGCGCGGCACGGTAAGGACTCATGATGCTGACGCCACCTCATCCTCCACAGATCCAAATGATCTGGAAAGCGGACGCAAAGCGGTATACACTCGGCATCGTGTACGAGCCGGACACGGTGGATACCCAAGACGATTACGCCACGGCCGACACCATCGAACAGGCGGCGTGGGCGTATCTTGCGGATCTGCAAGGGCTCGCGAAGACGGCACGTGTGGTGCTTCGCGCGTGTGTGGATCGGCGTGGTATCATCGATCTTGATGTCACCGATCTCCTCGCGAAAGGCGCCGGTCTCGATGACCAGCACGCGCACGTGACCGAGGATGTGGGCACGGTCGTCGAATCGTATGTGGCGCCGGTGGATTTCACGCTGGACGGGGCGCCGGTCAAGCGAGGCGCGTGGCTCCTGGGGGTGGTGTGGTCGCCGGAGATGTTCGCGAAGATTCTCGCGGGCGAGCGCACTGGGTTGAGTCTATACGGACGCGCGGAGCGAGTGTAACCAACATGCCGACACAACTGCTACGCTTGGCGGTGCGCAACGTCTCGGCGGTGGACAGGCCCGCCAACCAACGTACGTTTCTCACCATCAAAGCGGAGGACGCGATGACGTTTGCCGATGCGCTCATGCTGCAGCGGATGCGTGACGTGTATGAGGCGTTGAGCGAGCGATATGGCGCGCTGATGGAGACGATGGATAGTATCCGGCAGAGCGAGGAGCCAGACAAGCTCGCGGCGTGTCATGCGGCGCTGGACGCCTTCGCGCAGTCGGTGTCGACAGACGTGCCCGCACTGATGGCCGTGATGAGTCGCGCGCCAGATCCTGACGACGACACAAACAACAGCGTGACAAAAGCGGGGCGGAAAATCAGTGCAGCACGATTCGCGAAGCTCAAGACGCTGTACACGGTCTTGGGCGAGATCATGCAGGAAGGAGCAGAGACCATGACAGAGACGACCAAGGCCAGCGTCCCCGACATGTCGGCGCTGACGAAAATTGGGCAGAGTCTGGCCGCACTCTTCGGGCGCGCGGCCGGCGCGGATGCGGCGACGATCGCGGCGCTGGAAGGGGCGCCTGAGCCGACGATCAGCAAAGCGGACATCGTCGCACAGCAGGCCGCGCACGAGGCGTTGCAGAAAGCCAATACTGATCTCGCGACACAACTCGCCGCGGTGCGTGAGCAGATCGAGCTGCGCAAGTTCGCGGAGGAGGTGTCGGGCTATACGAGCATTGGCCTCGATCCGGCAAAGGACGCGGCCGTGTTGAAATCCGTGACAGAGAAACTGCCGGCGGAACACGCGGCGCGGATCCGCGAGATCTTCAAGGCGGCGGTGGCGCAGGCCGCCGCGTCGAAGTTGTTCACGGAAGTGGGGTCGGGCGCCGTGGGCGCGCCGGCCGGATCGGCAGCGGAGGAGCTGGATCAGTTGCTCAACACTGAGATGGCGAAGTCGGCGACGACGACGCTGGAGCAGGCGCGTGACCGCGTGTTCCGCACGCATCGGGGGCTGTACGATCGTGTTCGCGCGGAACAGAATACAGTCAAGACGTAAACCAGGATCCCGCGGCTGTGCAGGGACGCCCTTGCACGGATCGCCATGTGTGCGCGGGACGCCCCGCGCGGGAAGGTAGGAGCCCATGAGTACCGAATCTGCCGTCTCCACTGTGAGCTATGCCGCGAATGCGGACCTCAGCGCGAAGCAGTATTTTCTCGTGAAGCGCCACACGACCGCCGGCCAATGTGCGCTAGTCGATGGGGCGACCGATATTCCGATCGGCGTGCTGCAAAACAAACCGGCCGCCGCTGGTCGAGGGGCGGAAATCGTGACGCTTGGCAAGACGAAAGCGCAGGTCGAAGCCACCACCGACATTGCCATCGGCGATCGGCTCGGGCCATACACGGATGGCCGCCTGATTAAGAAGACCGCCGACAAAGATCTGTGTTGTGCAATTGCGGAGGAAGCCGCGACGAGTGCCACGGGTGACATCATCAGCGTGACGCTGATCGGCCCGATGTATCTCGGCGTGTAGACGGACGGGGCGCGGCTCGCGCCGAGAGCCGACATCGCGGGATGCGTCCCGCAAGGAGTAGACCATCATGCCAGGACAACCCACCGCGCAAGATCTGCACGTCAACGTGGCGCTGACGAATCTGAGCCTTCGGTACCGCAACGTGTCGTATGTCGCCGATCAAGTCTTCCCGATCGTGACGGTTGCGAAGCAGTCTGACATCGTGCCGAAATTCAACCAATCGCCGTGGTTCCGCGATGATGCCCGGGTCCGCGCGCCCGGGACCGCGTCAGAGGGGGGCGGCTTTACGGTCGATACGTCCGACACGTATTTCTGCAATCGGTATTCGCGGCGGTTTGAAATCGCTGACGAGACGCGGCGCAATGCCGATGCGCCGTGGCAGCTTGATGAGGCCGCGACCGCCTTCGTGACCGACAAAATGCAACTGAAGCGCGAGGTGCAATTCGCGACCGACCAATTTGCGACCGGCATCTGGACGACCGACAAAGACGGCGGGACCGATTTTACGCAATGGTCGGATTACGGCGCCTCCACGCCGGATGTGGACATCGACACGTACAAAGATGCGGTCGAAGCGTTGACGGGTGTCGAGCCGAACAAACTTGTGCTCGGCAAACAAGTCCATCTCCAACTCAAGAATCATCCCACGCTCATCGATCGCATCAAGTACACGCAACGCGCGCAGCTCACGCCCGAGCTGATCGCGTCGGTGTTCGAGGTGGACAGCTATCTCGTGGGTCGTAGCATTTACACCACGAGTGTGGAGGGGACGGCGGAAGCCTCGGTCAGCTACACGCGGATCTGGGGCAAGCATGCGTTGATGCTGTATGTGCCGGCCACGGCCTCACTCGTGACGCCCGCCGCCGGGTACACGTTCGTCTGGCAAGTCGTGCCGAGCGCGCTCCAATACATCAAGCAGATGCGGAACGAAGAGCGCGAAATCGACATCGTGGAGGGGAACACGTACTTTGCGCAGAAGCGGACAGCGGCAGGCTGCGGCGCGTTTCTCGAATCCGCCGTCGCCTAGGCGTCAGGAGGATGCACAGATGGCGTCACGACCACGTAGCGTGCTGGAGCGTACGGCGCCAGCCGTGGATGCGCTGTGGTGGGCGAAACGGTCGATCGGCTACGCGCGGCAGGCACTCGACCGCGGGCAAGTGCTGAAGCTCGCCGGGTTGCCGAACGATCGGCTCTTGATTGATCTGGGGTACATCGCGCAGATTCCGGCATCCGCGGCGCGATTCCCGTGTCGCGTCTGTGGGGCCGAGTTTGTCGATCAGGGGTTGCGTGATGGACACGGTCACGCGCGCCATGAGACGCGCGCGTACGTCCCTCCGAGTCCGCCCACGCGGCGCGCGGGGGAATCGGCAGATATGTATCAGAATCGGGTCGATGTGTGGGCGCAGTCGGCCGGCCGTGCGGCGGATGTCGCCGATGAACGGCGCGCTATGCAGGAGGACGCGCTCGCTCCGCTCGATCTCACGAAGACGTCGGCATCACGGCGATAGGTCACACGGCGGGAATGTTCCGCACTGCTCGAAAGGAGCGGTCAGCATGCCGAATACAATCACACGCGGACGAGGGGTCTTTGGAGAAGTCGAAACCAGTCGCCTGATTCTTGGTGGAGGCGAATTTCCGGTACCGGGCGGGAATGCCTGGTTCGTCGATGGTGCCACGGGCGGGAGCGCGAAATCAGGCAAGAGCTGGAAATACGCGAAGGCGACGATCCAGCAGGCGGTCAACGCGGCCAACCAAGGCGATCGCATCTACATCAAGCCGCTCGAAGCTGAATCGGCATCGGGCGATACCGATCCAGATTCGTATGCCGAGAACGTGGACATTCCGGCCGGCAAGGATGGGTTGTCGCTGATTGGGGTGTCGCGCGGACTCGCGCAGGGCGCACAGCCGCAGATCAAGAAGGGCTCGGGCAGCACGGCGCAAATCGCTGTCGATGCCTTCGGCGTCTTGATTCACAATCTGACGATCAATGGCGCCGGGGCGACGGGCGGCGGCATCCTGATCAACGCGAACGGGAGCACGGAAGATGCCGGCGGACTCGTGGTCTCGCGCTGCCACATCAAGAACTGCAAGGGCTCTGCAGCCGGACTGACCGGCGGTGGCGTGTACTGGTCGAGCAACGGCGGCGCGTGGTACGTGTCCATTGTTGATTGCGAGTTCATCGATTGTCGCGCCGGCATCGTCATGCCAGGTACGTCACAGTCGGTCCCGCAGCACGTCAAGATTCTGCGGAACGTGTTTTCAGTCGATCCCAACACGGACAATGACGCCGACATCCTCGTGGCGGCGGATGGGATCAAGAACCTCATTGTGGATTCGTGCGTGTTCGGGACGGTGGACGTGCCGGGGTATGCGACAAGCCCATCCGCCGCGCGCTACATCAAGCTCGGTGCAGGCACCACTGGGATCATCAGCAATTGTGTCTTCGCGTGCATCAGCGAAGGCGGCTCCGCGAAAACGTTTGGTGCTGCGGGTGATGCGGTCATCGCGCCGACGACGGTCCGGATGGTGCGGTGCTACGGCGAATCGGCGACCGTGGACACGTCTGGCGAAATCTTCCGCACGTAGACAGAGAAAGGACTTCGCGATGTTCACCATTATGGCCCAACTCATACGTCTGCTCAGCGCGGCAATGATCGGACTCATGCTCGTGCCGTCGCTCGCCGTGGCGCAGTTCATTATCGCGCAGTCCGGATCCATTACGACGGGTGGTGCTGATTGTAGTGTGGCGACACGGTGCGTGACGGCGGATGATAGTGTGCTCGGCACGGCCGGTAGTGCAGCCATCGACGTGCGCGGAAGCTTCACGGCCACGCTGATTTTTGAAGCGAGCATCGATGGGACCAACTTTTTTACCTGGCATGTCCTCGATCAAGCCGACGGGAGCGATGAGACGGGCGCAACCGCCGGCGGGCAGTGGCTCGGCACCATCGTGGGGTATCGCGCGGTCCGCGTTCGCGCCAGTGCCGCCAGTGCCGGATCCGTGACGGTCACGATTCGCGCCGCGCGCAATGTCGGGGCAATCGTGCGGACCAGCGGAGGTGGGACGACAACATCGAGCGGCACGTTCTACGCCGGGACGAACACGACGAGCACCACGCCGGAAGCATTAGCCGCTACACAAGCGACGGTCGAAGTGTTTGTGCAGAACGATCCGCAATCGACGACAGACGTGCTAGTCGGGAACAGCTCGACGCAAACCGTGCAACTGGGGCCTGGGGACGGCATTACCCTACCTGCCTCAAATCTCGCGGTAGTCTATATCGTCGCCGTGAGCGGCACGCCCACGGTCAATTATCTTGCACGGTGATCAACTGATGACACGATCTTGTAGCCGTTCCCTAATGCTCGCGCTTTTGCTCCTGTTGCCAATACGCACCATCGCTGCGCAAGGCACACCGCCAGCAATAGCAAGTGCGTTGTCTGACGTCCAGCGCCTCAAAGCCGAGAATTTCCAACTGCGCGTCGAAGTCGCGCAACTGCGTGCCACGCTGGCCGATCGGGAAACGCGTTTGCTCGAAACGCAACTGAGTCAAGAGCAGCGTACGCTCGTCGAGGAATTTCGCGTCACACTGCGCGCGGGGCCTAATGAAGTCTTTGACTGGAAGACATTGACGTTCACGCCGAAAGAGGTGGCGACGAAATGACACGCATATGTCGGACGGTGTGTGTGTTGGCGCTCGTGACTGGATGGAGCATATCGCTGTCCGCGCAGATCCGCATTAGCCCGGCATCCTGGATCAACGGGCGCGGGGTGACACGCGGGTCTGTTACGGCGCCGACCGGCGGAGCCTTCCGCGTCGAGATGGCCCTGCCCTCGTCGCTTGCCGCCACGCCGTCGCAATCAGGGACGGATCTCGCGGCTGGCGTCTACGCGATCACGGTCACGGCCATCGACGTGGCCGGCGGAGAGACAGACGATCCGACCGCGATCACGTGCACGGTCGCGGCGGGTGGGGCGGGTCGGTGCGCGGTGACGTGGACGGCCAGCACGGGCGCGGCGTCGTATCGTATCTGGACCTCGCTCGTAGGAGTGGCGACACCGACGCGGTACTTCGCCTCGACGACGAACAGCTACAATCTGGACACGCTGACGGGCGCGACGGTCGCCACACTGCCGACCAGCACAGCAGCGTACATCGGGTACGTCCCGCTCCAGGCGGCAGCGCAGACGACGGTAGGGGTGTTCTCGCTCGCGAACGGCACGGTCGCGGCGCCGAGCCTGACGTTTGCGTCAGAACCTCGTATCGGACTGTGGACAGTCGCCGCTTCTGAGACCTTGTCTTTGGGCACCGGTACAGGGACTACTGGAAATATACTCTTCTACCAGCGCGGGGTAAACTATTTCCGGATGAACAATGGTGTCTTCGATGGGCTTAACGGTGCATCCATCAACCTAGGGGGGTTTTATGTATCCTCTAGTGCGACCTCAGTTGGTGTCGGTGGGACTACTAGCCCTGATGCTCCTCTAGATATAGTCAAATCAGCCCTCGCCGCGACTCCCACGACTGGTTCCATCCTCCAGAACGAAACCCTCTCCACTGCCGGCGTCCCTGTGCAGATGCCGCCCGACTTCGAGATGAAGGGGCACGTCTGGAACACGACGGCGACGGC
>C687J35021_10003728_pt1 | contig 10389 bp, 10 predicted proteins | sample RifCSPhighO2_12_FD_35021 | JGI IMG/M metagenome (IMG submission 35021)
GTCGAGCGGAACAAGCGGCCAAGCAGGGGGATGTCACCGAGCAGCGGCACTTTCGAATCGGTCTGGGTCACGTCGTCCTGAATCAGCCCGCCCAGCACTATGACCTGACCGTCTTCGGCGAGGATGGTGCTCTTGATCGAGCGCTTGTTGGTGATCAGATCCACTGCATTGATCCCCTGGGTGGTGGGGGCGATGGAGGAGATTTCCTGTTCGACTTCCAGGCGCAGGCTGGCGCCTTCGTTGATGTGCGGAGTGACTTTCAGGGTCACGCCGATGTCCTGGCGCTCGATGGTGGTGAAGGGGTTGTCCGCCCCCGAGGCGCTGGTGGTGAAGGAGCCGCTCTGGAAGGGGACGTTCTGGCCGACCAGGATCTCCGCTTTCTGGTGATCCAGGGTCAGCAGGCTGGGCGTCGACAACAGGTTGCTCTTGGTATTGGCCGACAATGCGGTGATCAGTACGCCAAAGCTGTCGGTGCCGAGGCCGATGATGGCGCCGTCCGGGAGGTTGTCGAAGATCGGGTTGTCGACGTCGTTGCGCTGATCCTGGGCGGCTTGCAAGACAGTGCCGACCGACAGCCCGGTGTTGCCGAAATTCACTCCGCCCAGGCCGCCGGTGCTGCCGCGGGCATCCACCGCCCACTGCACGCCGAGGGCATCGCTGATGTCACCGGACACTTCGACGATGGCGGCTTCCACCATCACCTGAGCGCGTGGCACATCGAGCTGGCGGACGATGTCTTCGAGGGTCGCCACCATATCCGGATCGGCCAGCAGTACCAGGGCATTGAGGCTTTCGTCGGCACGAATCAGGATGTTCTGTGGTTTGCCCGTAGCTTCCCCGCCACCCTGGGTCTTCAGGCCTTCGGAGATCTCGCCGAGGGTTTCTGCCAGGGCCTTGGCGTCGTTATGGCGCAGGCGAATCACCCGGGTATTGGCCGAGCGGCTGGTCGGGCTGTCCAGCGATTGCGCCAGGGTTACCAGTTTGGCGCGCGCGGCCGGCGGGCCGAGGATGATCAGGCGGTTGGTGCGCGAGTCGGCGATCACCCGGACACCGGCCGAGCCTTTGGCCTGGCCACGTTCCAGGGTGTTATTGAGCAATTCGGCAGCATCCATGACCCAGGCATGTTGCAGGTCGAGCACGCTGTAATCGCGATCACCTNTCTGGTCGAGTTGCCGCAGCAGATCCTCGATGCGGGCGATATTGGCGCTGCGGTCGCTGATGATGATGGCGTTGGCCGAGGTGACGGCCGCCAGGTGGCCATATTGCGGCACCAGCGGACGGATCAGCGGAATGAGTTCGGTTGCCGAGCTGTGCTGCACCTGGATCACGCGGGTTTCCAGGCGATCCGGCGCTGCCGGGCCTTGTCCCGCATCGGCCTTGGCCTCGGCGTTGGGCACGATACGCGCTTGCTCGCCCTGGGTGATGACGCTGAAGCCATGGGTGGTCATCACCGAGAGAAACAGCTGATAGACCTCGCTCAGGGTCAGTGGCGTGCTCGACACCACGCTGACCTGGCCTTTGACCCGCGGGTCGACGACGAAGGTTTCACCGGTGATCTGCGCGATCTGGTCGATGAATTCGCGAATGTCGGCGCCTTTCAGATTGATGGTCCAGCTTTCTTCCTGTTGGTTGGCACTGGGGGTGACCGGCTCGATGGCGGCCTGCAGCGGGAGGGAGCCGAGGGTCAGGCCGGCGGCCAGCAGGGCGAAGGTGAGGCGTGAGAAAATCGGGGTCATCGGTTCAGTTGCTTTCCGTGGTCTGATCGCTGGGTTCGGCATCGCTCGGTTCGGCGCCGGATGTCTCCATCTGTTGGTGCAGGGCGTCCATGCGTTCGCGCAGTAGCGTGAGGTCATCGTTTTGCAGTTCGTCGAGTTGACTCGGGGTAGCCGTTGCGGGTTGCGCTGGCGTCTCGGCCAACTGCTCGGATCGGCTGCGAGGGAAGGCCAGAATTTCCCGTTGGCCATTGCGCAGCAACTCGATGTGGTCTGCATGCACGGCATTGAGGCGAACCCCGCGGCTGATTTCGCTGTCGATCGAGTAGCGCTGAGGCTGGTTGCCTTCGTTGCGAATGATCGCGCTCGAGCGCGCAGGGTCGGCATGCACGAAACTGCCCAAAAGGGTCAGGCGCAGGTTGGTGGGCCGTACCGCCGGAGCGCTGGCGCTCGTGTTGGCACCGAACAGGTGGGCGAGNGTATGGCTGGGCGGNTTGACCGGCTGTTGTGCGCTCTGCACCGATGAGGGCAATGCAGGCGTGCGCAGCAGACGCAGCCAGTCGGCCGTTTGCCAGGCCAGGCTGATGCTGATGACCAGGACCAGCACGGCAGCGCTCAGGGCGGTGGCGTGCTGCTGTAGCCAGCGTCGGGTTGCCGAAAAAGGCAAGGGCGTCACTCCAGGGATCCAGGGTTGGGCGGCATGGGTCGCGCGCCGATCATAGTCAGTCAACGAGGATTTTCCAGTCCCCCGTCAGGGTGGTGTGTCGTCACGCATGATGTGCTAAAGATGGCCCCGTGCTTCAGCCCGGCGGCGCACAATCATAATCATTAACCCCTATGAGCGTGGGCCAGTATTAGGCCTTGATATTTACCTCACGTCACAGATTCAAGGCATTTTCAGGATGAACGCTCTACTCATTGAAGAACCGTTGCGCCGTTTGCCCTTCGGTTTCGCCAAGCGTCACGGGGTGGTGCTGCTGGCCGCGGAGCCAACGCCCTGCCTGGCTTACCGGCCGGCGGTCGAGTTGGTGGCGCTGGCCGAGGCGCAGCGTTTCCTTGGCCAGCGCCTGCCGCTGCGGGCCATCTCCGCGCCGGCGTTCGAGCAGGCCCTGGCCAAGGCCTACCAGCACGAAGCCGGGGCCATGCAGCTGGCCGAGGGGCTGGGCGGCAGCCTGGACCTGGCGGCCCTGGCCGAGCAGGTGCCGCAAATCGAGGACCTGCTGGAGCAGGAAGACGACGCCCCGATCATCCGCCTGATCAACGCCATCCTCGGCGAGGCGATCAAGGAAGACGCCTCGGATATCCACCTGGAAACCTTCGAGAAGCGCCTGGTGGTGCGTTTTCGCGTGGATGGCATCCTCCGCGAGGTGCTCGAGCCCAAGCGCGAGCTGGCGGCGTTGCTGGTGTCGCGAATCAAGGTCATGGCGCGCCTGGATATCGCCGAGAAGCGCGTGCCCCAGGACGGGCGCATCTCCCTCAAGGTCGGTGGCCGCGAGGTGGACATCCGCGTGTCCACGCTGCCCTCGGCCAATGGCGAGCGGGTGGTGCTGCGCCTGCTCGACAAGCAGGCTGGACGCCTCAATCTGCAGCATTTGGGCATGAGCGCGCGCGATCGCCGGCTGATGGAGGAGGCGGTGCGCAAGCCCCATGGCATCCTGCTGGTCACCGGTCCGACCGGATCCGGCAAGACCACCACGCTGTACGCCAGCCTGGTTAGCCTCAACGACCGCACCCGCAATATCCTCACGGTGGAGGACCCGATCGAATACCACCTCGAGGGTATCGGCCAGACTCAGGTCAACCCCAAGGTCGACATGACCTTCGCCCGTGGTCTGCGCGCCATCCTGCGCCAGGACCCGGATGTGGTGATGGTTGGCGAAATCCGCGACAAGGACACCGCCGAGATCGCGGTGCAGGCCTCGCTGACCGGTCATCTGGTGCTCTCCACCCTGCACACCAACAGCGCGATCGGCGCCATCACCCGTCTGGTGGACATGGGCGTCGAACCCTTCCTGCTGTCTTCCTCCCTGCTCGGCGTGCTGGCCCAGCGCCTGGTGCGGGTACTCTGCCCGCACTGCAAGGCGGCCTACCAGGCCGATGCCGCCGAGTGCGCACTGCTTGGCGTAGCGCCCGCAGCGCCGCCGACCCTGTATCACCCGCGCGGCTGCAGCGAGTGCCATGAACAGGGCTACCGTGGCCGTACCGGGATTTACGAGCTGGTGATGTTCGACGATCAGCTGCGCACCCTGATCCATAACGCCGCCGCCGAGCAGGACATGCTCCGCCACGCGCGCAGCCTCGGCCCGAGCATTCGCGAGGACGGTCGGCGCAAGGTGCTGGAAGGGCTGACCAGCCTGGAAGAAGTGCTGCGCGTGACCCAGGAAGAGTGAGCGAGGAACGCTAATGGCCGCATTCGAATACCTCGCCCTCGATGGCAATGGTCGCCAGCACAAGGGTGTGCTGGAGGCCGACAGTGCCCGTCAGGTGCGGCAAATTCTCCGTGATCGGCAGCTGTCGCCGCTGGATGTGCAGGCCACCCGCACCCGCGAGCAGGCCCGTGGTGGCGGGCATTTCAGTCTGGCGCGCGGGCTGTCGGCGCGCGACCTGGCCTTGCTCACCCGCCAGCTGGCGACCCTGATCCAGGCCGCGCTGCCGATCGAGGAGGCGCTACGCGCGGCGGCGGCCCAGGCCCGCGCTCCGCGGATCCAGGGCATGCTGCTGGCGGTGCGCGCACGGGTGCTGGAGGGTCATGGCCTGGCCAGCAGCCTGAAGGAATTTCCCGCGGCCTTTCCCGAGCTGTACCGCGCTACCGTGGCGGCCGGCGAGCATGCCGGCCACCTCGGCCCGGTGCTGGAGCAACTTGCCGATTACACCGAGCAGCGCCAGCAGTCGCGGCAGAAGATCCAGCTGGCGCTGCTCTATCCGCTGATCCTGATGTGCGCCTCGCTGCTGATCGTCGGCTTTTTGCTCGGCTACGTGGTGCCGGATATCGTGCGGGTGTTCGTCGACTCCGGGCAGACCCTGCCGGCGCTGACGCGCGGGCTGATCGTCGCCAGCGAGTGGGTCAAGGGCTGGGGCTGGCTGGCGCTGATCCTCGTGCTGCTGGGGTTCTTCGCCCTGCGCTGGGCGCTGCGCGATGCGGCGCTGCAGCGGCGCTGGCACGGTTTGCTGCTGGGCGTGCCGCTGTTCGGCGGCCTGATTCGCGCCACCGACTGTGCCCGTTTCGCCTCGACCCTGGCCATTCTCACCCGCAGTGGCGTGCCCTTGGTGGAGGCGCTGGGCATCGGCGCCGAGGTGATCGTCAACCGGGTGATCCGCGCGCAGGTGGTGGTGGCTGCGCAAAAGGTCCGCGAAGGCGGTAGCCTGACCCGCGCGCTGGAGGCCAGTGGGCAATTTCCGCCGATGATGCTGCACATGATCGCCAGCGGCGAGCGCTCCGGCGAGCTGGACCAGATGCTCGCGCGTACCGCGCGCAATCAGGAAAACGACCTGGGCGCCCAGGTGGCGCTGCTGGTCGGGTTGTTCGAACCTTTCATGTTGGTGTTTATGGGCGCAGTGGTGCTGGTCATAGTGCTGGCCATCCTGCTGCCGATTCTGTCTCTCAATCAGTTGGTGGGGTAAGCAGGTGAAAATCACAAGGGCGCACGGACAGCAGGGTTTCACCCTGATCGAAATCATGGTGGTGGTGGTGATCCTCGGCATTCTCGCCGCCCTGGTGGTGCCGCAGATCATGAGCCGGCCGGATCAGGCCAAGGTCACGGTGGCCAGGGGCGACATCAAGGCGGTGGCCGCCGCGCTGGACATGTACAAGCTGGACAATCACGCCTACCCGAGCACCCAGCAGGGGCTGGAGGCCTTGGTGGAGAAGCCCTCCGGCAACCCGCCGGCGAAGAACTGGAACCGCGACGGCTATCTCAAGCGCCTGCCTGTCGATCCGTGGGGCAATGTCTATCAATACCTGGCGCCCGGTACCAAGGGTGCCTTCGACCTCTATTCGCTGGGCGCCGATGGCAAGCAGGGCGGTAGCGAGCTGGATGCCGATATCGGTAACTGGGACCTCTGATGAGGCTTGACTGAAGCATGCGTGTCCGGCGCAGTGGCGCGTCCAGCCCGGGCCAGGGCTTTACCCTGGTCGAGCTGCTGGTGGTGATCGTGATTCTCGGCAGCCTGATCGGCCTGGCCGTGCTCAGTACCGGCATCGCCGGCCCGGCCCGCGAGTTGCGTAACGAGGCCGAGCGCTTGGCCGGGTTGATCGCTGTGCTGGCCGAGGAAGCGGTGCTGGACAACCGCGAATACGGCTTGCTGTTGCAGGCCGAGGGCTATCGGGTGCTGCGTTACGATCCGCTGGCCGCGCGCTGGCAGGCGCTGGACGATAAATCGCATCGTTTGCCGGCCTGGGCCGAGTTGAGCGTCGAGCTGGAGGGCGAGGCGCTGCACTTGCCGCAGCCGACGGCCGAGTCGCGCGATGCGGCCAATCCCGTACCGCAACTGCTGCTGCTCTCCAGCGGCGAGCTCAGCCCCTTTCGCTTGCGTCTGAGCGAGCGGCGCAAGGACGGTTTGCGTCTGCTGTTGTCCAGCGATGGCTTCCGCTTGCCCAAGGTCGAGGTCGAACTCGACGGCCAGTCGAGGCGGCCAGGATGAGGCGCTGCCGTGGCTTCACCCTGCTCGAAGTGCTGGTGGCTCTGGCAATCTTCGCCGTGGTCGCCGCCAGCGTGCTGACGGCCAGCGCGCGCAGCTTGCAGACCGCCTCCCAGCTGGAGGACAAGACCCTGGCGATGTGGATCGCCGATAATCGCTTGAGCGAACTGCAACTGGCCGAAACGCCGCCCGGCGATGGTCGCGACCAGGGCGAGCTGGCGTTCGCCGGGCGGCGCTGGCAATGGCAGAGCGAGATCCAGGCGAGCAGCGAGCCGAGCATGCGCCGGGTCACCCTGTGGGTGGCGCTGCGCCCGCTCAGCGGCAATCGCGCTGGCGACCTGCGCGAGCGCGCGGTGATCAGCCTCAGCGGCTTTCTCGAGGATGGGCGATGAGGCGCGCACGCGGTTTCACCCTGCTCGAGTTGCTGATCGCCATCGCCCTGTTCGCCCTGCTCGGCTTGGCCACCTATCGCATGCTCGACAGTGTGCTGCAGACCGACAACAGCACGCGCGCTCACGAACAACAGCTGCGCGAACTGGTGCGTGCCATCGCCGCCTTCGAGCGCGACCTGCTGCAGGTCAGCGCACGCCCGGTACGCGATCCCTTCGGCGAGCCGCGCCCGGCCCTGCTCGGTGAGGAGGGCGATGACGCCGGGGTGGAGCTGAGCCGCGCCGGCTGGCGCAATCCGCTCGGCCTGGCGCGCGCCGAGGTGCAGCGGGTGCGCTGGCAGCTGAGCGGCGAGCAGTGGCAGCGGCGCTACTGGAATGTGCTCGACCAGGCCCAGGACAGCCAACCCCAGGTGCAGCAGGCGCTGGATGGGGTGATCGGCATCCGCCTGCGTTACCTGGATGGCGACGGCAACTGGCTAAACAGCTGGCCGCCGCCGTCGGCCGGCGGTGAAGAGCGCCTGAGCCAGTTGCCCCGGGCGCTCGAACTGCTGCTCGAGCACCGGCGTTATGGCGAGCTGCGGCGTCTGCTGCGCGTGTCCGATGTGCTGCCCAAGGGCGCGGCGCAGGCCCCGCAGGCGGACCAGCCGGGCGAGCCGCAAGAGTCGCAAGAGCAGGGCGAGGTACTCGAACCATGAAGGCGCAGCGCGGTGTGGCGCTGATCACCGTGTTGCTGGTGGTGGCCGTGGTGACGGTGGTCTGCGCCGGGATAATCGCCCGCCAGCAGCTGTCGATTCGCAGCAGCGCCAACCAGTTGCATGTGCGCCAGGCCTGGCATTACGCGCTGGGTGGCGAAACCCTGGCCAAGGCGCTGTTGCGGCGTGACCTGCGGCAAGGCGACCCGCGTGCGCCTGTGGATCACCTGGGCGAACCCTGGGCGCAGCCGTTGGCGCCGTTCGCCCTGGACGAGGGCGGTGAGTTGCGGGTGCATATCATCGACCCCACCGGGCGTTTCAACCTCAATAGCCTGGTGCGCCAGGGTGCACCCAACGACGCGGCAGTGGCGCAGTTTCGCCGCCTGCTCGCCGGTCTGCAGATCGAAGCGCCCTATGCCGAGCGTCTGCTCGACTGGCTGGACGTCGATCAGGAGCCGAGCGGTGGCTATGGCGCCGAGGATAATCAGTACCTGCTGGCAGCGCCGGCCTACCGCGCGGCCAACCGTGCGCTGGTCGATGTGTCCGAGTTGCGCCTGCTGCTGGAGATGAGTGAAGTCGATTACCGGCGCCTGTTGCCCTGGGTCAGCGCCTTGCCGGCGGATGCGAGCCTCAACGTCAACACCGCCAGCGCCCGGGTGCTGGCGAGCCTGGTCGAGGGCTTGCCGCTGAGCACGGCCGAGGGGCTGGTGGCCGCGCGTGCGGGCCAGGGCTATGCCGATCTGCCGAGTTTTCTCGCGCAATTGCCCGGGTTGCCGGTGCAGAGCCAGGGGCTGGCGGTGGGCAGTCAGTATTTTCAGGTGATCAGCGAGGTCAGCGTCGGTGATCGCCGTCAGGTTTTACGCAGCACCCTGCAGCGTGCCAGCGATGGCCGGTTGTATGTGCTGGCCCGTGATCTGGGGCAGAGCGGTGTTCCGCCTGCACCCGTCGAGGAAGTCGAGCAATGAATCAGTTGTATGTGTTTCTGCCGCCTGCGGCCTGTGCCGGCGCCCGGGCGGAGTTGCCGGTGCAGCGGGTGCGCGAGGGTGACAGTCAGTGTCTGCCATTCGCCGAGGCGGTGGCCGGGGCGGGTGCTGCCTGGACCCTGGTCCTGCCGGTCGAGGCGGTGACGGCCTGCGCCGTGCGTCTGCCGACGCAGAAGGCGCGCTGGTTGCGCCAGGCCCTGCCGTTCGCGGTGGAAGAGTTGCTCGCCGAGGACATCGAGCAGTTGCACCTGGCCTTGGGCGAGCGGCTCGAGGACGGCCGTCATCGGGTGTTCGCCGTACGCCGCCGTTGGTTGGCGAGCTGGCTGGCGCTGTGCACGACGCCGCCCCGCACGATTGCCGTGGATGCCGATCTGCTGCCACATCAGGGCACCCAGCTGCTGTATCTGGATTCGCGCTGGTTGCTCGGCGGGGAAGGGGTGGCCCGCCTGGCGCTGGCTGGCGAGGATTGGCCGGCGCTGGCCGCCGGCTGCGCGCATCCGCATAGCGTCTATCGAGCAGCTCAGCAGGCCGGGCTGGAACCGCTGGATGAGCTTGTCGAGGTGGTCGATGGGCATGTCTGGCTGGCCCATCAGGCGCTCGGCAACAATCTGGCACAGGGCGAATTTGCCGCGCAACAAAGCAGCGGCCAGTGGCAGCGCTGGCGTCCGCTGTTGGGGCTGGTCGGTCTGTGGCTGGTGTTGCAGTGGGGCTTCAATCTGGCCCAGGGCTGGCATTTGCAGCATCAGGCCGAGGCCTATGCCGAGGCCAGCGCGGCGCTCTATCGGGAGCTGTTCCCCGAAGACCACAAGCTGGTCAATCTGCGCGCCCAGCTGGATCAGCACCTGGCCGCGGGCGGCGCCAGCGATCAGGGGCGTTTGCTTGGCCTGCTCACCCAGGTGAATCAGGCGCTGAGCGCGGAGGGCACGCAGATTCTGGTTCAGCAGGTGGATTTCAGCGAGGTGCGTGGTGATCTGGCCATGCAGATCGAGGCGCCCGGGTTTGCCGAGCTGGAGCGGCTGCGCGAGCGGCTGCAGGAGGCCGGCTTGGCGGTACAACTGGGGTCGGCCAGTCGAGAAGGCGCTGGGGTCAGCGCCCGTGTGGTGATCGGAGGATGAACATGAGTCGCTTGGGCGAGTTGCTGAAACCCTCTGCGGCGCAGCTGCAAGGCTCGCTGCTAGTGCAGCGTTGGTCTGCCCTGCAACCCCGCGAGCGTCTGGCGCTGGGGCTGCTGGCGCTGTTTGTGCTGCTGGCGCTGTTGTACCTGTTGCTCTGGCAGCCGGCGCGGCAGGGCGTGACTGCGGCTCGCAGTGCCTACGAGCAGGAGCGCGCCCTGCATGCTTACCTGCAGGCACAGGCGCCATTGGCGCGCAGCCTGGCGAGCAAGCCGCAGGCCAGTCTCGATCCGGCGCGCCTGCAAGGGCTGGTTACCGCCAGCGCCGCCGAGCAGGGTTTAGCCATCGTGCGCGTGGACAGCGACAGTGATGGCTCGCTGCAGGTCAGTTTGCAGCCGGCGCCATTCGACCTGTTACTGCGTTGGTTCAGTCGGCTGGAACAACAGGGCGTGCGGATTGCCGAGGCGGGCCTGGAGCGTACCGAGGACAATCGAGTGGCGGCCAGGTTGACCCTGAGCGTGGCGCAATAAGGCGGCGTGTCCATCCCGCGCCAGGGTCTGGCGCGGGGCTGATGCCCTTGGGCGGGGTTGCGATAGTTGCTGCATTTTCAGAAAAACTTTAAGCGGGGTATTGACTTAGCTCCGCCCCACCCGTAAATTGCGCGCCTCACAAAGCGATGGGTGATTAGCTCAGCTGGGAGAGCAGCTGCCTTACAAGCAGCGGGTCGGCGGTTCGATCCCGTCATCACCCACCACTCTTTGTGAATTCGGACGCAAGTCCGACCGACGCGCAGCGGTAGTTCAGTCGGTTAGAATACCGGCCTGTCACGCCGGGGGTCGCGGGTTCGAGTCCCGTCCGCTGCG
>C687J35021_10003733_pt1 | contig 10380 bp, 10 predicted proteins | sample RifCSPhighO2_12_FD_35021 | JGI IMG/M metagenome (IMG submission 35021)
AACCTGGACAACCAGGACCCCGAGTGCGACCTCGACTACTGCGCCAACACGGCGCGGGACATGAAGATGGATGTCGCGATCAAGAACAACTTCGGCTTTGGCGGCACCAACGGCACGCTGGTCTTCCGGCGCGTCTGAAGGCCTGGGTGCTCACTTTTCGGACGATGCGGTGTGAGGCAGGCCGCACCTGCTGCATGCCATGCGTTTTGTCGCTGCACCCGTGACTCTTTCCTCTTCGCGTCGTCACGCTCCAGCGGTTCAATACCCCACAGCAGGCCGTTCGGTCTGGCTCACTGTGGTGCTGGCGGTATGGTCCGTGGCGGGTCTTTCAGGTCTGGTGCTCTGGGGTGCATCGGGGCAATCTGCCTGGAGTGTCTGGGCTGCACTGGCTTTGTGGCTGCTGGCTTCAGGCATTGCCTGGCGCTTCTGCTCCAGGCTTCCTTTGGGTATGCTGGTCTGGGATGGCAAGACCTGGTCGCTGCTGGGCCTGCGGGGAGCCATGCTGCAGGGCAGCTTGACCGTGTCCCTGGATTTGCAACGCCGCATGGCCGTCCGGCTGGTGGATGCCGATGGATCGTCCCGATGGATCTGGCTAGAACAAGGCCGCGGGTCCATACACTGGGGGGATCTGCGCCGTGCGGTATATTCGCGCCCCGAACAAGGCGTCGCTGACGCCCCCAAACAGGCTTCCGAGGGCGCTGGCCCGGTGTGACACCCTTATTCATGACCGCAACTCCACCTGCCCCTCCCCTCGACGAAACACCCACTGCCCACAGTGACCTCCTCCTCGTGGAGCGGACTGTAGCGGGCGATTTGCGGGCCTACGACCTGCTCGTCATCAAGTACCAGCGTCGCATTGAGCGGTTGATCGGACGCATGGTGCGCGATACCGATCTGGTACAGGACATCGCCCAGGAAACGTTCTTGCGCGCCTTTCGGGCATTGCATCAGTTTCGGGGTGATGCCCAGTTCTATACGTGGCTCTACCGTATCGCAGTGAATACCGCCAAGAAATTCTTGATGGATCTCAAGCGTGATCCTCTGATCTACGAGGGTGCCATGCGTGCAGACGATGACGAGAATGAAACTTCCCGCATCGGGCAAGAACTAACCACAGACGAAACACCCGAAACCGTGCTTGCAGCCCAGGAAATAGCGGCGGCAGTTAACGCAGCCATGGAAGCCTTGCCCGACGATTTGCGACAGGCTGTCACATTGCGAGAAATTGAAGGGTTGAGCTATGAGGAAATTGCGGCAGTCATGGCATGCCCGATAGGGACTGTTCGGTCGCGGATTTTCCGGGCTCGGGAGGCCATATCGGCCAGGGTGCGCCCGTTGCTGGAAAACCAGACAGGCAAACGCTGGTGATCGGTCAGGCGCGAATATGTAGATTTGGAATGGGCAGGTGACACCATGAACGATGATCTGAAAAAACGCGAGCAGCTGTCGGCATTGGCTGACGGGCAACTGGACGGCGAGGAATGGGCGCAGGCCATTCAATTTGCCACCCAGGAGGAAGGGCGTGAGACGTGGCAGATGTACCACCTGGTGGGGGATGTCCTGCGCTCGGCTGAGTTGGCGCGGGCAGACCATGGAACCAATTTTCTGGCGAAACTGCACCAAAAAATGGAACAGGAGCCCCTGCCGGTTCGGTCGCCATCACCGCTATTGGTTCAGCCAGACATGCCCCAGGCCCTCTCGGCGCATGCCGCCAACGATTCTGTGTTTCGCTGGAAAATGGTGGCAGGTTTTGCATCGCTCGCAGCCGTGGCAGCCATTGGCTGGAATGCTCTGGTATCGGTGCAAAGTGGCACTCAAGCCCCTCAACTGGCCGCAGCTCCGGCCGCACCCGCGCAGGTGGTGGCAAACAGCAATCCAGACGCACAAGTGATGATCCGGGACCCGCGACTGGATGAGTTGCTGGCTGCGCACAGGCAATACAGTGGTACCACGGCCTTGCAGATGCCGGCGGGCTTCTTGCGTAACGCCAATTTTGATTCGCCTTCCCGCTAGGCCATAGTCGTCTGGCGGTTTTGATGGCCTTTGCGGGTCCATGGCGGTCCTGCATTCGTCGGTGTCAATGCACTGTTCGCCATGGCTGAGTCTGGCACTGTGACCATCGGATCGTGCCTGCCAGGCTTTGCTGTGCCTTGCCAGGGGGCAAAGATGCCCGGGGGCTTTGCATGCGCATGGAACCAAATCGGCCAAAGCATTTCTCAGAGCACAAGCCTGGTGCGAAATGTGAATTCGAATTCTTGAAAGGTCGGAGATGAAAAAGAACGATTGGACGAGGTGGACACTGAGCGGGGTGGCGGGTGCGCTGACCCTGGCTTTGGGCATGGCGGTGCCTGCTGTGGCGCAGGTGCCGTCGCTGGCGCAGACTTCGCCAGCTTCGGTGCGCGGATTGCCAGATTTCACCGATCTGGTGGAGCAGGTAGGGCCCTCGGTGGTGAATATCCGCACCATGGAAAAAATGGCATCCCGGGGTGGCATGAATGGGATGGACGAGGAAATGCTGGAGTTCTTCAAGCGTTTTGGCGTGCCCATCCCGAACATGCCCCGGCAGCAAAGACCACAGCGTCCACATCAGGAGGAGGAGCAGCCGCGCGGTGTCGGCTCGGGCTTCATCGTCAGCGCCGATGGCTATGTCATGACCAATGCCCATGTGGTTGATGGCGCGGATGAGGTGATCGTCACCCTGACGGACAAGCGTGAATTCAAGGCCAAGATCGTTGGCACGGACAAGCGAACCGATGTAGCGGTGGTGAAAATTGAGGCCACCGGCCTGCCCGCAGTCCGGATTGGAGACATCAACCGGCTGCGTGTCGGTGAATGGGTCATGGCCATTGGCTCGCCCTTTGGCCTGGAAAACACCGTGACTGCAGGCATCGTGAGTGCCAAGCAGAGGGATACGGGCGACTACCTGCCGTTCATCCAGACCGATGTTGCCATCAATCCTGGCAATTCAGGAGGCCCTCTGATCAACATGCGTGGTGAAGTCGTGGGTATCAACAGCCAGATTTATTCGCGCTCGGGCGGGTTCATGGGGATTTCGTTTGCCATTCCGATCGACGAAGCCATGCGCGTGAGCGAGCAACTGCGCTCCAGTGGCCGCGTGACGCGGGGACGGATCGGTGTGCAGATCGGGCAGGTGACGCGCGATGTGGCCGAGTCTCTCGGTCTGGGCAAGCAGCAGGGTGCGCTGGTAACTGGCGTGGAAGCGGGGTCTCCGGCCGAGAAGGCGGGGATCGAGGCGGGTGACATCATCGTTCGGTTCGATGGAAAGACCATCGACAAAATCGCCGATCTGCCGCGCATGGTGGGCAATACCAAGCCAGGAACCAAGAGCACGGTGACGGTGTTCCGCAGGGGCAGTACCCGAGACTTGTCCATTCAGATAGCGGAAATAGAACCCGAGAAATCGGCACTCAAAACTTCTGACAAGGATGCCAAGCCCAAAACATCCACGGCGGCCCAACAACTTGGGTTGACGGTGTCTGACTTGACCGATGCGCAGAAAAAAGAACTGAAGCTGCGTGGTGGCGTTCGCATTGATAGTGCAACCGAATCGGCCGCACGGGCCGGATTGCGAGAAGGCGATGTGATCCTGGGGATAGCCAACGCAGAGGTCGCTGGGGTGAAGGATTTCGAAGCTGCTCTGGCCAAAGCCGACAAAGGCAAGCCGATCAATGTCCTCTTTCGCCGGGGCGAGTGGGCACAGTACGCACTGATTCGGCCGACACGTTGAACCCAAGGGAATGCAAGGGAGCGTCGGTTTGATGATGGGTGGGAGGGCTCGCGCAAGCTGCGGCGAACCCTCCTGGGTCTGAAACCTTTGCATCTATCGAATTGGGTAGAATGCATGCCGCCCTTGCGCAGCTATAGGCATATCGAACACCTGTAAATTCACGATGCAAAATGATGCACTGGAAGTAAACAGGGAATTCCCAGATCGCTCGCAGATTGCTCCAAGTAGCGTGCGGTTTGTGAATAAATTGTGGATATCCTTTTGTCGCTGCCCTGCAACGCCCTTACGAGGCGGAGGTGCAGTCTTTGATTTGCCGGCTTTTTGCCTACAATGAAGTCCCAACCATCGCAGTTGCCAAAGATTGTTGGTTCAGGGCGCGTCTCCCGTCGACGCGCCCTTTTTTCTTGCGTGCATCTTGGCCATTCCAACACTTGACGTTTTTCGTTGATGAATCACATCAGAAATTTTTCCATCATTGCGCACATTGACCATGGCAAGTCCACGCTTGCGGATCGCCTGATCCAGCGTTGCGGCGGTCTGGCCGATCGCGAGATGGAGGCCCAGGTGCTCGACTCGATGGATATCGAGAAAGAGCGTGGCATCACCATCAAGGCCCAGACCGCTGCACTGCACTACAAGGCCAAGGACGGCCAGGTCTACAACCTCAACCTGATCGACACACCCGGCCATGTGGATTTTTCCTATGAAGTGAGCCGTTCTCTGTCCGCTTGCGAAGGCGCCTTGCTGGTGGTGGATGCCTCGCAGGGCGTGGAGGCGCAGACCGTGGCCAACTGCTACACCGCGCTTGATCTGGGTGTGGAGGTGCTGCCGGTGCTGAACAAGATGGACCTGCCGCAGTCCGACCCGGAGAACGCCAAGGCCGAGATTGAAGACGTGATCGGCATTGATGCGGGCGACGCCATTCCCTGTTCGGCCAAGACGGGTATGGGCATCGAGGAAATCCTGGAGGCCATCGTGGCCAAGGTACCGGCACCCCGGGGCAATCCGGATGGCCCGCTGCGCGCGATGATCATCGACAGTTGGTTCGATACCTACGTGGGTGTGGTGATGCTGGTGCGCGTGGTCGATGGCCGGTTGCTCAAGGGCGAGCGTATCAAGATGATGGCCTCCGGTGCGGCTTATGAGGCAGGTAGCCTGGGTGTTTTCACCCCTGCAAACGCACCACGCGATGCATTGCGGGCCGGTGAGGTGGGTTATGTGATCTGCGGCATCAAGGAACTCCAGGCCGCCAAGGTCGGTGACACCATCACGCTGGAAAAGAAACTGCCGAACAACGCAGGTCCCGCCACCGAAGCCCTGCCGGGTTTCAAGGAAATCCAGCCCCAGGTCTTTGCCGGCCTGTACCCCACCGAGGCGAGCGAGTACGACCAGCTCCGCGACGCGCTGGAAAAGCTCAAGCTCAACGATGCCTCGCTGCATTACGAGCCCGAGGTCAGTCAGGCGCTGGGCTTTGGCTTTCGCTGCGGCTTCCTGGGCCTGTTGCACATGGAGATCGTGCAGGAGCGACTGGAACGAGAATTTGACCAGGATCTGATCACCACGGCGCCCAGTGTGGTGTATGAGGTGGTCATGCCGGGCGGCGAAGTGGTCATGGTGGAGAACCCTGCCAAGATGCCCGATCAGGGCAAGCTCCAGGAAATCCGTGAGCCCATCGTGACCGTGCACCTGTACATGCCCCAGGAGTATGTGGGGCCGGTGATGACGCTGGCCAACCAGAAGCGTGGCGTGCAGATGAACATGGCCTACCATGGCCGCCAGGTCATGCTGACCTACGAGATGCCGCTGGGCGAGATCGTGCTCGATTTCTTCGACAAGCTCAAGTCAGTGAGTCGTGGCTACGCCAGCATGGACTACGAGTTCAAGGAATATCGGGCCTCGGACGTGGTGAAGGTCGACATCCTGCTCAACGGTGAGAAGGTCGATGCGCTGTCCATCATCGTGCACCGCAGCCAGAGCCAGTACCGCGGCCGTGCCGTAGTGGCCAAGATGCGCGAGATCATCAGCCGCCAGATGTTCGACGTGGCCATCCAGGCAGCCATTGGCGCCAACATCATCGCACGCGAGACCATCAAGGCTCTGCGCAAGAACGTGCTGGCAAAATGCTATGGTGGGGACATTACTCGCAAGCGCAAGCTTCTTGAAAAGCAGAAGGCCGGCAAGAAGCGCATGAAGCAGATCGGGTCGGTCGAGGTGCCCCAGGAGGCCTTCCTGGCCATTTTGCAGGTGGAAGACTGATGCAGGCCATGCAAATTCTCACTTCGATGGTGCTGGCCGCCTTTGCGGGCTACATGGGAGCCTGGTATTTTGGCGCGATTGAAGGCAACTTTGCCCTGCTGCTGTTTCTGGCCACCGTCGTGACGGGCGCCTACTGGCTGGCTGAGCGTTTCTACTTTCTGCCGCAGCGCCGCCGCGCGGCCCAGACCATCGAGGACGCCGCTGCCCAGCGCCGCGCCGAACTTGACCGCATGGGCATCGCCAAGGTCGATATCGATGTGCAGGAGTCCAAAGAGCGCCTGCTCATGCAGCCCTGGTGGCTGGACTGGACGGCTGGGCTGTTCCCGGTCATCGCCACGGTCTTTCTGCTGCGTTCTTTCCTGTTCGAGCCCTTCAAGATTCCCTCCGGCTCGATGATTCCCACCCTGCTGGTGGGTGACCTGATTCTGGTGAACAAATTCACATACGGTGTGCGCCTGCCGGTCATTCATACCAAGATCATGGAAGGCAACGCCCCGCAGCGCGGAGATGTGATGGTGTTCCGCTATCCGCCCCAGCCCAATCTGGACTACATCAAGCGCGTGGTGGGCGTCCCCGGTGATGAGGTGGCCTATCTGAACAAGCGGCTCACCATCAATGGACAGCCTGTGGAGACAGCGCCGGCGACCGATTTCTTTGACGACAGCGTCATGCGCTACTTCAAGCAGTACGAAGAGCAATTGGGCGCACGCCCCCACCGTCTGTTGAACAACCCCGAAGCGCCGTCCTTTGTCCAGGGGGCCAGCAATTTTGCCTACCGCGACAACTGCCGTTACAGTGTTGAAGGGGTCGTGTGCAAGGTCCCTGAAGGGCATTTCTTCATGATGGGCGACAACCGCGATAATTCGCTCGACTCGCGTTTCTGGGGCTTTGTCCCGGAGTCCCATATCGTGGGCAAGGCCTTCTTTGTCTGGATGAACTTCGGCAACCTCAAGCGCATCGGGCCTTTCAACTGAGCCGCCAAGAAGCGACCAACAACCAAAGAGAGGATAGGTTATGCAGTTTCACCGTACAGCCAGCCGGGCGCGTCAGCGTGGCCTGTCGTTCATTGGCGTTATTTTCATTGGCCTGTTCGCTGTGGCAGCGTTCGCTATCGGCGGGCAGTCGATTCCGGTTTTTCTCGAATACCAAGCCATCCAGAAAGCGGCAGCCAAGGCGGCCAAGGAAGGTACTACGGTGGATAGCGTCCGCGTTATTTTCGATCGGGCGGGTGCCATTGATGATATTTCTTCTATCCAGGGCAAGGATCTTGATGTGACCAAGCGTGGCGACAAGATTGTCGTTTCGTTCAAGTACTCACGCGAAATTCCCCTGGCGGGCCCTGCCTACCTGGTCTACCGCTTCGAAGAGTCGACCAAATAGGTGCAGCCCGCTCTTGCCTTGCTGCAGTCGCGTCTGCAGCACCAGTTTGCCGACCCTGCGCTGCTGCAGCGCGCCGTGACGCACCGCAGCTTCAGCGCTGACCACAACGAGCGACTGGAGTTTCTCGGCGATTCCGTGCTCAACCTGGCGGTGGCCAGCCTGCTGTACCGGAAGTTGAGTGCCCAATCTGAGGGGGATCTTTCGCGCGTGCGTGCCAACATGGTCAAGCAGGACACCCTGCACCAATTGGCCGTAGGCCTGCGCTTGCCCGAAGTGTTGCGTCTGGGGGAAGGGGAATCCCGTTCTGGGGGGCACAAGCGCCCTTCCATTTTGGCCGATGCCCTCGAAGCCGTGATTGGCGCAATCTATCTGGATGCGGGTTACACCCCGGCCGAAGCCCTGGTCCACCGGCTGTTCGAGGCGGTCGAGATCAACCCCCAGATGCAGGCCGCAGCCAAGGATGCCAAGACCGCATTGCAGGAGTGGCTGCAGGGCCGCAAAATGCAGCTGCCCCAGTACCGTGTGGTCGGCACGGTGGGTGCAGCGCACAAACAGACCTTTGACGTTGAATGCGCCATTCCTGAACTGTCCCTGGCCGAGCGGGGCATTGGCGGTTCACGCCGTGCAGGAGAACAGTCGGCCGCGACGGCCATGCTGGCCACATTGAAAGCAAGACACCCATGAATGATGATGCTACAAAAAATGTAGCTGACGGCGCTGAAAAATCGGGCGCTGAAGGCCAGAATGACCTGGAGTCCATGTTGGCCGCAGCGCGCCCTGCGGGTGCACCTGCGACCGATGTGTCGGGCCAGCGCTGCGGCGTGATTGCGATTGTCGGCAAGCCCAACGTAGGAAAGTCCACATTGCTCAATGCGTTGGTCGGACAGAAAATCAGCATCACCTCGCGCAAGGCGCAGACCACGCGCCACCGGATCACCGGTATCCGCACCATGGGCCAGACGCAGTTTGTGTTCGTCGATACACCGGGTTTCCAGACCCGCCATGCCACCGCGCTGAACAAGTCACTCAACAAGACCGTGATGGGCGCCATCGGCGACGTGGATCTGATCCTGTTCGTGGTCGAGGCGGGCAGTTTCACGCTGGCCGACGCCAAGGTGCTTTCGCTGTTCAAGCCCGGCATTCCCACGCTGCTCATCGCCAACAAGCTCGATAACGTGCACCGCCGTGCCGAAATTGCCCCCTGGCTCAAAAGCATGCAGGAGCGCCATCCGTTCGCCGAATTCGTACCCATGTCGGCCAAGAACAAGGGCGATATCGGGCGGCTCTACGGCATCTGCGAAAAATACCTGCCCGAGGCTCCCTGGTGGTATGGCGAGGACGAGCTGACCGACCGCAGCGAAAAATTCCTCGCTTCCGAGACCGTGCGCGAAAAGCTGTTTCGTTTTACGGGCGACGAACTGCCCTATACCTCCACCGTCATCATCGACAAGTTCGATGAGGAAAAAAGCAAGCAGCACAAGCGCTTGGTAAAGATTGCCGCCACGATCGTCGTCGAGCGGGACAACCACAAGATGATGGTCATCGGCGACAAGGGCGAGCGTTTGAAGCGCATTGGCACCGAAGCCCGCCAGGAGCTGGAAAAGCTCCTCGATGCCAAGGTCTTCCTGGAGCTGTGGGTCAAGGTGCGCTCGGGCTGGGCCGACGACGAGGCGCGCGTGCGCTCGTTCGGCTACGAGTAATCCCGCCTGTTCAATCCGTGCCTGAAGGGCCGATGTGGCCACCTCCCGCCGTTTTTCCAACGAACCTGCCTTCGTTCTGCACCGCTACGATTGGAGCGAGTCCAGCCTGATCCTGGAGGTGTTCACGCGCCACCACGGCCGCACGGCACTGGTGGCCAAAGGGGCCAAGAAGCCCAGCTCCAACTTCCGGCCGGTGCTGCTGCCGCTGCAGCCGCTGCACCTGACCTGGACGCATAGCGACGCGGGTGCGAGTGAAATCCACACCCTCAAGGGTGCGGAATGGGTCGGCGGACACATCATGCCGACGGGCGATGCGCTGCTCTCGGGCATTTATCTCAACGAGCTTCTGCTGCGCCTGCTGGCGCGCGATGACCCGCACGTGACCCTGTTCGATACCTATGCGGACGTGGTGCGCGTGCTGGCCAGCGAGCATGGCGAAGCGCTCGAACCGGTGCTGCGCAGCTTTGAGCTGCTGCTGTTGCGCGAGATAGGTCTGTTGCCGGCGCTGGATGGGCAGACGCTCACCTATACCGCCCTGGAGCCGCAAGCCCGTTATGCCCTGGTGGCGGAAGGGGGCCTGCGCGCCGCCACGGCCACGGAGCGTGCCAGCCTGAGCGGCGTGCAGTGGCGCACCCTGCAGGCAGCGCTGGACGACGGCGCGCACTTCACACATCTGCTGCGCGCAGTGGCTCCCTTGGCCGCAGAGCTTAAACCGCAGCTGCGCACCCTGTTGCAATACCATTGCGGCAGCCCGCTGTTGCGGACGCGCCAGTTCATGATGGACATGCAATCGCTATCACCGAGCTGACTGGCGCACTTTTGCGTAAGTTCTTATGAATTCACTTCTTTCCAGACACCGCACCGCCCTGTCGGTCAATGTCAACAAGGTTGCGCTGGTGCGCAACACGCGCCACCTGGGCATCCCCAGCGTGTCCCGCGCCGCGCTGCTGTGCCTGGAGGCGGGCGCGCAGGGCATCACCGTGCACCCGCGCCCGGACGAGCGCCACATTCGAGCCAACGACGTGCACGAGCTGGCCGAGTTGATGCGCGCCTGGCCTGACCGTGAATACAACATCGAAGGCAACCCCTCGCAGAACCTGATGGACTTCATCCGCCAGGTGCGGCCCCACCAGGCCACCTTTGTGCCCGACAGTGAAGACCAGTTCACCAGCGACCACGGCTGGAGTTTTCCGCAGGATGCCGAGCGCCTGCGCCCGCTGATCGCCGAGTGCAGGCAGCTGGGCGTGCGCGTGAGCCTGTTCATGGATCCCGTGCCTGCGCAGATGGCGCAGGCCC
>C687J35021_10003734_pt1 | contig 10378 bp, 9 predicted proteins | sample RifCSPhighO2_12_FD_35021 | JGI IMG/M metagenome (IMG submission 35021)
GCCGAATTCGGCTACGGCGTGCCGGCCTTCAACGTCAACAACCTCGAGCAGATGCGCGCGATCATGGAAGCGGCCGACAAGACCGATTCCCCGGTGATCGTCCAGGCTTCCGCCGGTGCCCGCAAGTACGCCGGCGCACCCTTCCTGCGTCACCTGATCCTGGCGGCCATCGAAGAGTTCCCACATATCCCGGTGTGCATGCACCAGGACCACGGCACCAGCCCTGACGTCTGCCAGCGCTCGATCCAGCTGGGCTTCAGCTCGGTGATGATGGACGGCTCGCTGAAAGAAGACGGCAAGACCCCGGCCGACTACGATTACAACGTCGCCGTGACCCGGCAGACCGTGGCCTTCGCCCACGCCTGTGGCGTGTCCGTGGAAGGTGAGCTGGGTTGCCTGGGCAGCCTGGAAACAGGCATGGCCGGCGAAGAAGACGGTGTTGGCGCGGAAGGCGTGCTGGATCACAGCCAGATGCTGACCGACCCGGAAGAAGCCGCCGACTTCGTCAAGCGTACTCAGGTCGATGCCCTGGCCATTGCCATCGGCACCAGCCACGGTGCCTACAAGTTCACCAAGCCGCCCACCGGTGACATCCTCGCCATCGATCGCATCAAGGAAATCCACAAGCGCATCCCCAACACCCACCTGGTGATGCACGGCTCTTCTTCGGTGCCGCAAGAGTGGCTGGCGATCATCAACCAGTACGGCGGTGACATCAAAGAAACCTACGGCGTGCCGGTTGAGGAAATCGTCGAAGGCATCAAGTACGGCGTGCGCAAGGTCAACATCGACACCGACCTGCGTCTGGCGTCCACCGGTGCCATGCGCCGCCTGATGGCCACCAACCCGAGCGAGTTCGACCCGCGCAAGTTCTTCGGTGCCACCGTTACCGCCATGCGCGACATCTGCATCGCCCGTTACGAAGCCTTCGGCACCGCCGGCAACGCCTCGAAGATCAAGCCGATCTCCCTGGAAGGCATGTTCCAGCGTTATGCCAAGGGTGAGCTGGCCGCCAAGGTCAACTGATCCCGGCGCAGCACCTGCACGTCTCAAGAAAACGCCGCGTCTCCTCCAGGGGACGCGGCGTTTTTCTGTCTGTGGCAGCGCCTCAGGGCGCGGTGCTGAGCAGGGCGCGGTGCTCGATGCTCAGTTTGTCGAAATGCGCCGCGCCGGCTTCGGTTTCATAGCCGCTGTTGTCCTGGGGGTAGACCCCGGCCTTGAAATACAGCGGTTTGCTCGCCCAGGCCGAGTCGAGCCGGGTGCTCCACTTGACCCCGTTGAGGTTGATTGCCAGGGTTCCTTTAGGCGTCAGATGCAGGACGTAGGTGAAGCGCTGGTTCAGCGAGATGCCGCTGGCCAGGGTCACGGCCTGGATCGTTGCCTCGGGACTGAGGCGCACCTTGGCGACGATATTGCCGCTGGCGGAATAGTCCTTGTACTGATACTCCAGCTTGACCAGTGGCTTGGAGCTTTTGTAAGCGTGGATCTGGCCAATCACCAGTTTGCCGGTGGAGGGCACCTGGCTGACGATCAGCGCGGCGCGCAGGAAATGATCCGCGCTGGGGTAGATCCAGTTGCGCAGGCTGCCGTCGGGGTACGTTTCGCGCAGCTCGCTGCGGGGGTACTTCGCGGTTTCGGTGGTGCTGCCGTTGACAGGGGCCCAGAAGAAGATCGCGCCGTTCTTGGACTGGAAATAGTGATCCTGGTAACCGCCGACCAGCAATGGGGTTTCGATGGTGGTGGCGGGAACGCCGACGGGGATGCTCAGATTCCACGTGTCGAGGTCGATCATGCTTGATGCTCCTGAAAGGCAGAGGCTTCAGTCAGTCGAGGGCACAACTCATCCGGGAGTTAGTAAGGGCTACTTGGCGTTCCAGCGGGTGACACAGGCGAACTAGAAGGGGGCAGGTGTTGCCCTTGTCGGGAGGCGGGGCTGCCTCCGCGACACCTGTATAACGGCAGAAGTTCAAAATGGATGACAACCGTTCGTCGTGCAATTGACGCCAATATTTTGTCTTGGCGGTGTTCGAACCATTCTGTCGCCCAAAATCGTCGGTGCCAGGCCGCCGATCATGGCCCGCGAATCCCAGCAGGCGCTGCGGGAGGGGCCCCAGGGGCACCAGGTAAAACCCTGTAAAACACCCAGGCCACGCTGGCCGACGGGCTGCGCCATACTCGCTGCACTGTCGTCCCGGGAAACCTCCACCCATGTCCAGCAAGCCACGCCTGTTGCTCGCCTTCGTCCTCGCTGTATTGTTGGCCACTCTGCTTGCTTCGATCTTTCAGACTCAGAGCAACCTCGCCGCCCTGCAGGCGCTTGGCGCGCCCATGCCGCTGGGCGTGCGCCTGGCTACCACCTGCCTGGACCTGTTCGGCTTCGCTCCGACCTTCGCTCTGCTGGCCGCCTTTGGTTTCGTCTTCGCCCTACCGTTGGCGGCGTGGAGCGCGCGCCGTCTGCCGTCCCTGCGCTGGGCGATCTTCGTTCTGGCCGGTGCCGCGGCGATCTGGACGGCACTGGCCCTGGCCAATGCGCTGGCACCGATGCCGACGCTGATCGCCGCCGACCGCAACCTGTTCGGCACCCTGGGGCTGATGGCCAGTGGCAGCGCAGGCGCGCTGCTGTTCGGTCTGCTCGGCCGGCGGGTGCGTTATCGAGCGCAATCGACGCCTTCCGCCTCCCTATGACAAGGCCCTGCCCATGTTGAGAACCACCCTGGTGCTGCTTGGCACCCTGGCCGCCAGCGCGCTGGCGCTGGCCCAGGATTACCGTATCGAAACTGTCACCGCCGGCCTCGACCACCCCTGGTCCCTGGCCTTTTTGCCGGACGGGCGGATGCTGGTGACCGAACGAGTCGGTCGCCTGCGGATTATCGCCAAGGACGGCAGCCTCGATCCCGAGCCGGTCGCCGGCGTGCCCGAGGCGTTCGTGGCTGCCCAGGCGGGGCTGATGGAGGTGCTGCTCGATCCCGATTTCGCCGGTAATCAATGGGTTTATCTGAGCTACGCCTATGGCACCGAGCAGGCCAACAACACCCGCCTGGCCCGCGGTCGTCTGGTGGAGGGTCGCTTACAGGACGTCGAGGTGCTGTTTAGCGCCCTGCCGACCAAGGCCGGTGCGGCTCACTATGGTGGGCGCATGGCCTTTCTCCCGGACCAGACCCTGGTGCTGACCCTGGGCGATGGCTTCGACTGGCGCGAGCAGGCGCAGAACCCGGCCAACCACCTGGGCAAGATCGTCCGGCTCCATCGCGACGGCAGCGTGCCGGCGGACAACCCCCTGGTCGGGCAGGCCGGGGCGGCAGCGGAGATCTACAGCCTGGGCCATCGCAATGTCCAGGGCATCTACTACGATGCCCGCCTGCAGCGGCTCTACAGTCACGAGCATGGCCCCCGCGGCGGCGACGAGCTGAACCTGATCGAGCCCGGCCACAACTATGGCTGGCCGCTGATCACCTATGGGGTTGATTACACTGGCGCGCAGATTTCACCCTACACCGAGCTGCCCGGCCTGCAGCAGCCGCTGCTGCACTGGACGCCGTCGGTGGCCCCGTCGAGCCTGACCCAGTACCGTGGCGCGCTGTTCCCGGAATGGCAGGGCGACCTGTTTGCCTCGACCCTGGCCGAACGCAGCGTGCGGCGCATTCGCATGTTGGATGGCAAGCTGGCGGGCGAGGAGGTGCTGTTCGAAGAGCTGGATGAGCGGATTCGCGATGTGCGCAGCGGCCCGGACGGTGCGCTCTATCTGCTCACCGACAATGCCGAGGGGCGGGTGCTGCGGGTAGTGCCGGCCGAGTAGCCTGCTGCAGGGCGCTGCTTGAACTGTGGCGGTTGTTGCCGGGACAATCGCGCCCTGGCTGAACAAGGATCCCTGCCATGGATGAACGCAATCCCTACGCGGCTCCGACCGCAAGCCTGGGCACAACCCGCCGCGTCAATCCGCCGGGCTATGGGCTGTACCTGGGCTGCAATCTGCTCTATGCCCTGCTGATGCTGGGCAGTCTGGCGATCCTGCTGCTGGGCGGGCGGATTGCCCTCGAATGGTCGCATCTGCTGGTGATCGGGATCTTTCTGGCACCACTGGTCAGTTGCCTGCTGGTGGTGGGCGAGTACTCACGGCTGTTCGCACGCTGGCGCTGGCTGCAGGGACTGCTTTGCGCGGTGCTGTTGCTGTTCTGCCTGCAGGACCTGGCTCGCGTGGCGCTGCTGGGCATAGGCGTGTTTATGACCTTGGTGAATCTGTTCTCGCTGCTGACGAGCAGTCATTTCCAGCGGCTGCGGCAAGAGGCACACAACCCGCCTTGGCCGGGCGGGGGCGAGTGAATGCGTATTTGCGCCCGGCAATGCCTTGGTTACACTGCGCGGCCATCGGTTGTCCGTCGCTGTCCGTGCCCATGTCGTCGCTGAAATACCTGCAGGGCTACCCCGTCGAACTTCAGGACAAGATCCGTCAGCTGATTGCCGAACAGCGCCTGGGCGATTACCTGGCGCGTTCCTACGGCGGCAAGCATGACATCCAGAGCGACAAGGCCCTGTATGCCTATATCCAGGGCCTCAAGCAGGAGCACCTGCGCAATGCCCCGGCCATCGACAAGGTGCTGTATGACAACCGTCTCGACCTGACCCACCGCGCCCTCGGCCTGCATACGGCGATCTCGCGGGTGCAGGGCGGCAAGCTCAAGGCGAAGAAGGAGATTCGCGTCGCCTCGCTGTTTCGCGAGGCCGCGCCGGAGTTTCTGCAGATGATCGTGGTGCACGAGCTGGCGCATTTGAAAGAGGCCGAACACAACAAGGCCTTCTACAAACTCTGCGAATACATGCTGCCGTGCTACCACCAGCTGGAATTCGACCTGCGCGTCTACCTGACCTGGCGCGAGCTGCCCTAGGGCTGCGGTGTCGATCATTCGGCACTTCGTAGGGTGCGCCGTGCGCACCGCCCAGGCTGAAGGTTATTGGTGCACAACGCGCAGACTGCGGGCCCCTGGTGCGCACAGCGCACCCTACGGTGAGGCGCACCGGCAGCCGGTGCGCGGGCGCTTAGTCGCGCAGCAGCAGGTTGAGCTGGTCGACCACCTCGGCCCAGTCCGCGTCCTCGAGAATTTCCTCGCGCAGAAAGTCTGCCTGGGACTTGTCCCAGAAGGGTGCGTCGGCCAGTTGGCAGCCTTGCGGCAGCGGCGAATGCTGTTTGATAAAGCGATCGATGGCGGCCGGGTCGTCGGTCAGGCCGAGTTGCTTGAACAGTGCGGACAGGCTGTGGGTGGGCGCTTGCATGCTGGTCTCCCTGGATAAGTCGGGGATGATTCCCTGAGCCTTAACTGATAACACCTTTAGTCGACCGACAGAAGCTCGAACAGTTGCACGCCGCTGGCGATCTGCAGGGTTACCTGGTCGCCGCAGCCCTTGCCGAGCAGGGCGCGGCCCAGGGGTGCCAGTGGGCCGATGACCTGCACGCTGTGGCCGTCCTGCTGCAGTTTTATCGCTGCGCCGTCCGGGCCAAGGAACAGGCACTGGCGCTTGTCGTCTTCGTCGGCCAGCCAGACCAGTGCGCCGAGCTGTACGCCCAGGCGCTCGTCGAAGGGGCGCAGGACCAGCTGCTTCCAGGTACTCAGAGTGTGGCGGATGGCCTGCGCGCGGCGGGCCTGGCCGGTGGCCAGGTAGGAGGCCTCCAGGCCCAGGGTGTCGTACTTGTTCTCGGCGATGTTTTCTTCATCGGTGGCCGCCTCGTAGGCGGTCTGGGCCGCCTGCTGCGCCTGGCTCAGGGCGGTTTCGAGATGGGCGATGACCTGATGCAGCAACTGCGCTTTGTTTAGGGTCGGCATGTTCTTGGCTGAGGCTGGGTGAAGGGGCGAGATTAGCGGAAAACCGCCCCCTCGGGTGGTTACGCGATGCCCGAGTAGGATGGCGTTGAGTGTAGCGATACCCATCGACGGGCATGGCTGCTCTCAGGCCTGCCCATCTTTGCGCAAGTGGGCGGCCAGGGTGCGCAGCGGCCCGAGCTGACGACAGATCAGCGCCAGCTGGGTCTGCACCAGACGCTGCTGGTCGTCCAGGCTGTCGTCGGGCTGCTCCAGGCGACTGGCCAGCTGCTCTTCCGCATCGCTGTGAATCGCCACCGGGCGTCCTTCGTTCAGGCACTGGGCGATCTCATCGAGGCTGGCGGCCAGGTGCCCGGCCCCTAGTAGCAGTGGGTTGTCGCTGCCTTCCAGACGGGTTTCGCCGCGGTGCGCGCCGAGCCCCGAGAGATAACTCAGGAGGGTGTGCGACAGCACCAGAAAACGGAAACCGATATCGGCCTCCTTACGGAAGTGCCCGGGCTCCATCAGCATGTTGCCCAGGGTGGTCGACAGGGTCGCATCGGCGTTGTGCGCGTTGCGCCGCGCCAGGCGATAGGCCAGGTCGTCGCGTTTGCCGCTGGCGTACTGGGCGATGATCTGCTGCAGGTAGCGGCTGTTGCAGCTCAGGGTATTGGCCAGCAGGCGGTTGAGTCGGCGGCCCTGCCAGTCCGGCAGGATCAGGAATACCGCCAGGCCGGCGATCAGGCTGCCCAGCAGGGTATCCACCAGGCGCGGAATAAACAGGCCGTAACCGTCGCCCACCTGGTTGAAGCAGAACAGCACCAGCAGGGTGATGGCCGCCGTGGCCAGGGTGTAACGGCTGCTGCGCAGGGCGAAGAAGGCCACCCCGGCCACCACCGCGAACAAGGCCTGCACCAGCGGGTTGGGGAACAGGTCGAACAGCGCCCAGCCGAGCAGCAGGCCAAGCACCGTACCGCTGATCCGCTGCACCAGCTTGAGTCGGGTCGCGCCGTAGTTCGGCTGACAGACGAACAGGGTGGTCAGCAGGATCCAGTAGCCCTGGGTCGGGTGGATCCAGTGCAGCAGGCCGTAGCCGAGGGTCAGGGCGCAGGACAGGCGCAGGGCATGGCGGAACAGCAGTGAGGTCGGCGTCAGTTGCAGGCGCAGCCGCTCCCAGACGTCCTTGAGCGATTGCGGCTCGCGGTCGAGCAGGCTGCTGTCCTGCTCCTCGGCCAGGGCATCGGGGCTGCTGGCGTTGCTCAGCAGCCCATCGAGGCTGCGCAGGTTGCCGGCCAGGGCCGCGAGGGAGCGCAGCAGGTGCCGCCAGGCCGGGTTGCTTTGCACCCGCAGGTGCTCCAGGGAGTCGTGCAGGTCGATGAGGGCCTGGCTGCACAGCGAGCGGTATTCGAACGGCTGGCGCAGCTCGATGGCCTGGGCCAGGCGTTGGCAGGCCTGGCCGTGCAGGCGCAGCAGGCGCTGGCAGCGGAACAGCACATCGCTGTGGAAGAAGGCTTCGGCCAGTTCGTTGTAGGGGTAGTGCGAGGAGCTGGCGCGCTCGTGCAGATCCTGGGCGAGGAAATACAGCTTGAGGTAGCGGCTGACCTTGGGCCCGGGGCGACCATTGCCGACCCGGTGCAGGATCACCTCCTTGCAGGCGTTGAGCGCGGCGACGACCCGGCCGTTCTGCCTGGCCAGGGCCAGTCGCCGTTCCTCCACATCCAGCTGGCGCAGCGGCTCGAACAGCGCGGCCTTGAGCTTTAGGTACAGGCCCAGCTCGCGAAACAGCCGGGCCAGGCTGTGCTGCACCGGCTGGTTGGCGAACAGCGCATTCCAGATCACCGACAGCAGGCCGTACCAGGCCGCACCCGCCACCAGCAGCAGGGGTTCCAGCCAGAGTCCGGCACTGCCGCCGCGCTGCTCCACGCCGATCATGCTGTACACCGCCAGGATCAGGGTCGCCGAACCCAGGGTGGCGTAGCGTTCGCCCAGGGCCCCGAGCATGGTCAGGGCAAAGCTGGCCAGGGCCAGGGCACTGACGAACAACCAGGGGTAGGGGAACAGGAACTCCACCGCATAGGCCGCGGCGCTGAAACAGCCCAGGGTGACCAGTAGTGCCACTAGGCGGCCCTGCCAGCTGTCGTCGGTCTCGGCCAGGGCGCTGGCGATAACCCCGAGGAACAGCGGAATCAGGGCATGCATCCAGCCTTGCGCCCAGCACAGCAGCAGCGCGCCACTGAGGGCGATAAACACCCGCAGGCTGTAGCTGAACTTGTCCAGGGCCCAGAGGCGGCGCAGGGAGTGGCTGAGGGGGCTGGACGGCATGGGCTGGGGTCTTGTTCAGCGGGAATAGCCAGCAGCCTAACGGACTCCGCGTGGTGGCGGCAGCCCCCGCTGACGCTGTCGGGCAAATTTGGTCGCCAGGGGCCATGGTCTATCCTCTTAACAGGTAGCCGGATCGCAGTCTGTGCACGTCGACCATCCCGGCTGCCGGGAGCNCCTCGTGAAACAGGTTCTACGCTGTTGTGCGCTGGTTCTGGCCGGGCTGCTGAGCCCGGGCGCTGGGCTGGCGGCNCNGGCACCGGTGCTGGAGTTGCGGGTCGAGGGAGCCATCGGGCCGGCCAGCGCCGACTATGTGGTGCGTGGCCTGGCCCGTGCCCAGGAGCGGGGCGCGCAGCTGGTAGTGCTGAACATGGACACCCCCGGTGGCCTGGATACCTCCATGCGCGCCATTATCAAGGCGATCCTCGCCAGCCCGGTGCCGGTGGCCAGCTATGTCGCCCCCAGTGGTGCCCGGGCCGCCAGTGCCGGGACCTATATCCTCTATGCCAGTCATATCGCCGCCATGGCTCCGGGTACCAACCTGGGCGCGGCCACCCCGGTGGCCATCGGCATGCCGGGCGCGCCGAGCGGAAAACCCGCCGACGAGGAGAAGAAGCCGGAGGGGCAGGAGGGCAAGCAGGAGAGCCCGGCGGACGCCATGAGCGCCAAGCAGATCAACGATGCCTCGGCCTATATCCGCGGCCTGGCGCAACTGCGCGGCCGCAATGTCGAATGGGCCGAGCAGGCGGTGCGCCAGGCGAGCAGCCTGTCCGCCGAGGAGGCGCTGCAGCGCAAGGTGGTCGACTACCTGGCCAGCGACCTGGCCGACCTGCTGCGTCAGCTGCAGGGCAAGAACTTCCAGGCGGCCAATATGGACGTGCGTCTGGAAACCGTCGGTGCTCCGCTGATCAGCCTCGAGCCGGACTGGCGCACCCGTCTGCTGGCGGTGATCACCAACCCCAGCGTGGCGCTGATCCTGATGATGATCGGGGTTTACGGGCTGATCTTCGAATTCTCCAACCCGGGTAGCGGAGTCGGCGGCGTGCTGGGCGGCATCAGCCTGATTCTCGGCCTCTATGCCCTGCAGCTGCTGCCGGTGAACTATGCCGGGGCCGCGCTGATTCTGCTCGGCATCGGCTTTATGGCGGCGGAGGCCTTCCTGCCCAGTTTCGGCATCTTGGGCATCGGCGGGGTGGCGGCCTTCGTCTTCGGCGCGCTGATCCTGATCGACACCGATGTGCCGGGCTTCGGCATTCCCCTGGCGCTGATCATCGGCCTGGCACTGAGCAGCGTGCTGTTGATCGGGCTGATCGTTGGCATGGCCCTGCGTGCCCGTGGGCGACTGCAGGTCAGTGGCGATCAGCCGCTGCTGGGCAGCCGGACCGCGATCCTGGCGGTGCAGGCGGACGACCCCTGCGGTGGCTGGGTGCTGCTGCAGGGCGAGCGCTGGCAGGTACAGAGCGACACGCCGCTGGTGCCCGGCCAGCAGGTGCAGGTACAGGCGCGCAACGGCGTACGACTGGACGTGACCGCGGCTGATCGGCCGCCGCGGCAAGGAGAGTAATCATGGCTTACGAATTGGGTTTTCTACCGCTGCTGGTCATCCTGATGGCCCTGCTGGTTTCGGCGTTCCGCATCCTGCGCGAGTACGAGCGTGGCGTGGTGTTCCAGCTCGGTCGCTTCTGGAAGGTCAAGGGCCCGGGGCTGATCCTGGTGATCCCCGGCATTCAGCAGATGGTGCGGGTGGATCTGCGCACCATAGTGCTGGACGTGCCGACCCAGGACGTGATTTCCCGCGACAACGTCTCGGTCAAGGTCAATGCGGTGGTCTACTTCCGCGTGCTCGACCCGCAGAAGGCCATTATTCAGGTCGAGGACTACCACAGCGCCACCAGCCAGCTGGCCCAGACCACATTGCGCGCGGTGCTCGGCAAGCATGAGCTGGACGAGATGCTGGCCGAGCGCGAGCGCCTCAATGTCGATATCCAGCAGGTGCTGGACGCGCAGACTGACGCCTGGGGCATCAAGGTGGCCAATGTCGAGATCAAGCATGTCGATCTGGACGAATCGATGATCCGTGCCATCGCCAAGCAGGCCGAGGCCGAACGCGAGCGGCGGGCCAAGGTGATCCATGCCGAGGGCGAGCTGCAGGCCTCGGAAAAACTGATGCAGGCCGCCGAGATGCTCGGCCGCCAGTCCGGGGCCATGCAACTGCGCTATATGCAGACCCTGAGCAATATCGCCGGCGACAAGAGCTCGACCATCGT
>C687J35021_10003741_pt1 | contig 10369 bp, 14 predicted proteins | sample RifCSPhighO2_12_FD_35021 | JGI IMG/M metagenome (IMG submission 35021)
AACAAAAAAAGAAATTTAAAACTAGAGAAAAAAAAGATGTAAAAAAACTAAAATTTGACATTAAATTATCACAACGTGAAGAGTTTGCTCTTAAAAAGATTAAAGATGAAGAGTTAAGTAATCAACTAAAAAAGTTTTTGATAAAATGCAAAGAGACAAGATAATCTGTTTTGTTGCCGGTCATTCAGGCGGTCACATTTTACCCTGCTTAACATTAGCAAAAAATTATTCTGATTATAAAATTAATTTTATAACAACTAATAATAAATTAGATTTGGATATTTTAGGGCATACTTTCCGACTACACATGAAGTTACGTCGGACAAGCGATATACCATGTCCGACGAAGCCTCTTGACCGCCATCTTGTCCGACGAAGTTTTAACGTAGTTGGAAGCTTTAGCGACGGCTGGTTGGCGAAGTCTGGAAGTGTCTTACGGAGCTTAAGCGTAGTAAGATGTATCGAACCATTGAACGAAAATGTACACAAAAATATAATTAAAAATGACCAAAACTTTACTAAAACATAATGCTGATATCTGCTTAAGAAATGATAAAAATAATAATGTTATAGATATCGCAAAATATTACAGATATTTTGATGCAGCTAGAATGCTTGAATGCAAATTAAAAAAGAGGAACCTATGCTAAAAGATCTCTTTATTATAAGTATATGGATAATATCATCTATTATATGTATCCCAATTCAGGAATATACGCTTGAAATAGATGACTCAAAAAAATTCTCTGATGTCTTTTATGCATTTATCAGAAATCTATTTATTTTTGCACCATTAGTTTTATCATTTTTATTTCCACACAAATATTTAACGTGTCTTTCTATAACTTCTGTTGCTATATTAATCTGCGCATTAATTGGTTCAACAATTTTGGAAAAAGTAATTTCTATTTTTACAAAAAAGAGGGCTAAAGACCTTCCTGAATTTGTCTACTGGTTTTTTATAGTATTGAGCACTTATACCGGCTTTTACATAGGAAAATCAGAAAACACTTGTCAAAGAATCACCGATTATAGTTTATATATAATTATTGGGGTTCTAGTTTTAATCATCGTTTTTTTAATATTGAAAAAAACTAATGAGAGAAAAAAACATGTAGAACTTCATCAACAATACTTAAATAAGGATGAAGTTGAATATGAAAAAGAAGATCAATGGTATAACTAAAGTTATTTTCACTATAGTTTTTATATCAAATAATTGTCAGGAACGTGGATTTATAGAAAGTATAACTTCGGTAGCAAAAACTACACTTCTTCCATTAAGATCTCAATTTACAAGTTCGCCCCACCAACGTCAGCCGGCTGTAGTTGAAATTGGCCAAATATCAGATGACGAAGCAAGAGCTGTTAGAGAAAGAAAACAGGCTAACCATAGAGCTCTATCTCATATTACAAATCTAGATAACCTGCCAATAGATAAAACGCTAAATATTGCTCTATGTGCTAGTGGTGGTGGATATAGATCAATGATAGCCACTTTAGCACTTTTGCAGGGCTTGCAAGAAAATCATCTTTTAGATGCGATACAATATATTGCAACATTATCTGGTTCTTGTTGGGGTGTTGGATATTGGATATCATCTAATAGAAGTTTAGACAATTTTATTTTGCATGTACAAAGAAGTATAGATACTAATTCTAAGAGTCTGCCAACAATTAAAGACCCACATGAAATTATAAATACTAGCAAAAACTTTGTAAGAAAATTTGTCTTTGACCAGCCTCTCAGTTCAGTAGATTTATGGGGCGCACTAATTGGTAACAATTTAATAGGCAAACAAACATTAAAATTATCTGAGCAACAACCGCAAGTTAATAGCGGCTTTTTGCCATATCCAATCTACACAGCAATCGAAGCTTTAGCTCCTTTAACTTACAGCTGGTATGAATTTAGCCCTCATGATGTACGTAACCTAGCAAATAATACTTATGTAAAAACTTGGGCATTTGGAAGAAAATATGAAAATAAAGATAACAATTTTTGGTCTACTTCAGAACCTACGCTACGTGGCTACGCATTCCCTGCAGAACTACCATTAAACTCTTTTATGGGTCTTTTTGGCTCAGCCTTTACAGCAAATATTAAAGAAATTGTAAAAGATATGGAATCAAGCGGCGCAGGCTTGACACCACTTCAAACTATGATTTTAAATTTAGTTGGCTCTGAACAACAAAAAAAATTACCTGCACCGGCTCAATCAGCCTATCATAAAGTATGTGAAATAAGACCATTATCTGCCGAAATGTTTACATTCACTCCGAGAACAAAAAACCAATTAATGACACTTGCCGATGCAGGAATAGATTTCAATTTACCGATTCCACCACTACTACAAAGAAGGCGTGACATAGATCTAATAATTATTCTAGACGCTTCAAATCCATTAATAAATGCTCCCGCGCTTAGAGCTTCCGAACATTATTCCAATACAAAATCTGAAAGAGAGATCAAAAAGTTACCTCCAATTGATTATAATGCAATTGATAAAAGACCAATTAGCATATTTACATACGAAAATAGACCAACAATAATTTATATTCCATTTAGATTGGTAAATGAATGTGGAAATTCTTATTGCAGCACATTTAATTTTGGTTACAAAAAAGATGAGTTCTATTCAATAGTTAATTGGATACAATCAAGTGTGCCTTTTGGTCAAATACGTGATATAATTGCAAATGCTCAGTACCAAAAATATACAACTTAACCACCTTTTATAACAGCGTATGGACGTACACGAGCAACCTTTTTTGCAAGTCCCACCGAAACAACGACATCAATCACGTTTTCAATATCTTTATATGCTATTGGCGCCTCTTCAGCCAGCTCAGCATTAGAATCGCACCTTACAGTTATTCCTTTTGCCTCAAGCTGTTTTCTCAATTCTGGACCCTGCACTTTTCTTTTTGCCTCTGTTCTAGATAATCTACGCCCTGCACCATGACACGATGAACCAAATGAAACTTCTAAACCTTTTTCTGTGCCAGTAAGTATGTATGAAGAAGTCCCCATTGTACCTGGAATTAAAACTGGTTGACCGACTTGTTGATATGCATGCGGAATTTCTGGATGATGCGGTGGAAAAGCGCGTGTTGCTCCCTTTCTATGCACTACAACCTCCATATTTACACCATCAATCTTGTGCGCTTCTACTTTACCAATATTATGTGCCACATCGTAAACTGTCTTTAAAATTGCATCTTTGCCAAATATATTTTGCCAGGCAGTTCTCACGTTAGCTCCTATAAGATGTCTATTTGCCCAAGCAAAATTTGCTGCTGAGGCCATAGCTGAAAAATAATCCTGACCTTCTTGAGATTTAAATGGTGCACAAGCAAGCTCTCTATCAGGTAACTTAATGCCCCACTCGGGCAGCTTTTTCACCATTACTTTCACATAATCTGTGCAAACTTGATGACCCAAGCCTCTTGATCCACAATGTATCATTACAACTAGATTTCCAACCTTTAAATCGAATGCTTTAGCCGCTGCTTCATCAAATATCTCTTCTACAACTTGGACTTCTAAAAAATGATTTCCTGATCCTAAAGTTCCCAATTGATCAGCACCTCTTTTTTTTGCGCGCTCAGAAACCATTTCAGGATTAGCATTTTTTAAGCAACCGTTAGATTCACAAAATTCTAGATCGTCTTGATTTCCATAGCCCTGTTCAACCATATATTTAGCTCCATTTAAAAGAACTTTATCAAGCTCATCTACCGACAATTTTAGTTTCCCACCTTGGCCAACACCTGAAGGAATCACATTAAACAACGCTGTTGCTAAATCCTCAATAATATTTTTGGTATCTTCAACTTTGATATCTGAACTCAAAAGACGTATACCACAATTTATGTCGTAACCTATTCCCCCAGGTGAAATTACGCCATCTTCAACTGACATTGCCGCAACGCCTCCTATAGGAAACCCATAACCTTGATGAATGTCTGGCATTGCAAGAGCAACTTTTTGAATTCCTGGTAAAGTTGAAACGTTAGCAAGTTGGCTTAAAGATTTATCTGTTAATATATCTTCAATTATTTCTTTGTTTGCAAATAGACGCGCGGGAACTTTCATATCTTCTCTAAAAGATTTTGGAATCTCGTAGGTATTTTCATCAATTTTTACTAAATCTGAAACTTTTACCTCTTTCTTCATTTAGCTTCTCCTTAAATATCAAATACAATCTCAGTCTGCCAAACGCCGTTGACCTCTTTTATTGATAAATCATGATAAGTAACCGCTTTTATTTCAACAACCTCAAAGCTTTTAATCGGGAAACCAATTATAGTAGCGACGATACTTTTGTCCGTAAACTCATGAATCTGAGCATCTTTAAATGCAATACTATTTGCATCAGATAAATATAACGCCTCAGATAAAAAGTCCACCAACAATGCTTCAATATCCGGGGAGTCTACCATAACATCAAACTTTTTTTCTTCACCCTCAATATATTCTGGTTTAATAATCTTAAACATTGCGATTAATGCATTTCTAAACAGCTCTTGCTTGTTCTTTCCAAACACTTTAATTTTAAGATCTGCAGTATGAGGAATAAGTTCGAAATTTTCCATCTAACTCCTTTATGGTATATTGGATTAGGTAACTTAACAGAAAGATAATAAAATGAAAAAGCTATTACTAGTCATCACAATCTTCAATACAATTTTATCTAATGTAGCAGTAAAAAATTTAATATACACTTCTGCGCATTCACTTAAACAATATGCAGCGCGATACGCACAAATTATGGCGCGCAGATATAAAAGCACTCAAATAACTGAATCTGATTTGTGTAAAATAGCCTGGGGTTTCTTAGACAATTTAGATGCATTTATAAAAAAATTTGAAAAATCTTATTCTCAATATTTAATAGAAAATAATATAATAGATAATGAAATGAGCTGTTACATATTAGCTAACATTTTAGCATCAAGACAAATTGATATTTCTAAACTTGATTTTTCTGCATTCAAAGAGTATTTAAAAATAGTTAAAGAAAAAAAAGAAGAATTATCAAAATTAGCGCAAGAAGTTGCACTTCATGATAACATAATAATAATACCTAAAAAATTAGCGAGCAGAGCTGAAGTATTAGAGAATTTAGAATTTATACTTAACGTCAGTCTCAATAACTCACACGCGTCTCGCAGTCATGGTTCGACTCGCCTATCAGCTCGCTCAACCATGATCTTCGCAGGACACGCCGGTCACTACTGCCTGCCAGTCGAAGCCTTGGCGAAGACTGGAGCGATCCTAAGCTTGACGAAGGAGAGTCGAAGTGTCAGTAGAGATAAAATCAATTTTAAGTAACTTTGTAAATCAGAATAAAAACTGGGAAATTTATCTAATATCTCATTGGAAAGACATTATGGGTAAATTAAAGGATCATGCAACTTTAGAAAAAGTTGAAAAAGATACTTTAATAATTTCTGTTACAAGTTCAAGCTGGCTCCAAGAATTATATCTTTTATCTAATGTTTTAATCAAGCAAATTAACAGCAAATTACCTGCTCCATATGTAAAAAAATTAAAATTTAAATTAGAACAAAAAAAGAAATTTAAAACGAGAGAAAAAAAAGATATAAAAAAACTAAAATTTGACATTAAACTATCACAACGTGAAGAATTTGCCCTTAAAAAGATTAAAGATGAAGAGTTAAGTAATCAACTAAAAAAATTTTTAATAAAATGCAAAGAAACAAGATAATCTGTTTTGTCGCCGGCCATTCTGGCGGTCATATTTTACCCTGCTTAACGTTAGCAGAAAGCTATTCTGATTATAAAATTAACTTTATAACTACTAATAATAAATTAGATTTAGAGATTTTAGGGCATACTTCGATACATTCTACTTCACTAACGTTACGTAGAACACTCAGTATGATTGGGCCGTTCATGGTGCGGCGTCCGACGAAGCCTTCGGCGAAGTCTGGAAGTGTCTTACGGAGCTTAAGCGTAGTAAGATGTATCGAACCATTGAACGAAAATGTACACAAAAATATAATCAACTGTCTATTAAAATTAAATTTAGATAAAATACCAAATAAATTTTACCAAATACCAAAATTTATTTTTAAACTTTTTATAGCGTTTATAAAAAGTTTTATTTTTTTAAGTTTAAATAGGCCTGAAAAATTGATTACAACAGGAGGACTAGTTTCGATTCCGGTATTTATCGCAGCAAAAATTTTATTAATAAAAACAGAAATTTATGAATTAAATGTTGAGCCTGGAAAAGCTACAAAATTTCTTGCAAAATTTAATAAAAATATAAAAATATGTTTTAAAGAAACAGAAAAATTCTTACCAACAATAAACTGCCAAGTTGTAAAGTATCCAGTAAGATTTGCAGAAAAAGACAAAATTTTTAACAAAACAGAAATTTTAAATAAACTAAATTTTGTAGAAAATAAAAAAATTATTCTAGTTTTAGGCGGCTCACAAGGTTCTCTATTTCTGAATAATTTAGTGAAAGATTTTATAGAAAATAACAAAGTTGATCTACAATTTATTCATCAAACTGGCTCTAACGATTCAACTAATTGGCAAGAATTTTATAAAAAGCATAATTTAAATGCAAAGATTTTTTCTTATGAAGCTAATATAAAAGATTATTATTTAGTATCAGATCTAATAGTTTGTAGATCTGGCGCAGGAACATTAGCAGAAATCATCTTTTTCAACAAAAAATGTCTAACTTTCCCGCTGGAAACCAGATCAACAAATCATCAGTTACTTAATGCACAAACTTTGGCAAAAAATTACCCAGAGTTTGTTATAATGGCAACTAACTACTCACTATCCGGAAATGTTGGCGAAGGCTGGATATAATTTGGCGTAGGTCTTTCACCATAATATGCCGGAGCATAAAAGTTATACAAATCGTGATAAGCGCATCCACAGGCTAACGTAAATAACGTTAAGCTTTTATAATGCTTAAAAAACAAATGGACCAACTTGTGCATATGGATAGCCGCCACCATAATATGGCTCTTCTGCTGGGCCATAATACTCTGGATACTCTCCATAATAATATGGACCGCCAACTGCTGCATCAGCCGTATAAGCAGCATCAGTTGCAACGTTTGCTGCCGTATCCAAAGCACCTTCAACTAGGCCAAAACCAAACGCTGAAGTTGAAACCATTAATAAAACTAAAATAAATTTGAATTTCATTTGAAATCCCTCCTATATTAAAAAACTAATTTTTTAAGCTGGTCCTGCTGCACCGCCAGCACCCGCTTCACTTTTATATTGCTGATACTGAGATAAAGCTCTATTAATTCTTCCTTGAAGAACTCTTCCAATAACCACTCCAGCTCTTTTAGATAAGTAATCTAAGCCAATTGCAGTTTCTTCTATTCTCTTTATATCTCTTGCTTTAAGCGCTTCCTCCAATTCAAATAATGCGATATAATGCATCCCTTCTCTAGAGCTACCAGCACTAAGAGCACCAATTCTACCATAATTGGTATATCTTTGCGGCGTATTTCTGACTTCAAAAATCGCCATTTCAATATCTATTAATTCACGAATATCAGGATTTTGAGATAAATCTCTTATTCTTTCCAAAGCTCTATATATTTGTACAAATTCTGGAATACGCCCTAAAGGCAGAGTTGATATTCCAGTATCTTGAAATACTTTGTGTCCTAAATTTAGCGCATTTAAAATCAATTCAACTTTAGAAAAATCATCTTCTAAAACAGCTGCTTCAAGCCTAATTAAAAGTTCATCTACCGATAGATAAAGTAACGCAAAAGACTGCCTCCAATCCACCTGCTCCGGATATTGCTCTGCAGAATAATTGTTTGCTAGTAAGCCTAAAATTAAAATTAAACCAACTTTGAATTTCATTTTAAATCCTCCTATTTTTAAATTACGCTGGTCCTGCTGCACCACCAGCACCTTGAGAAGTTGCTCTACTTCTTGCCTTACTTATTCTATCTCTTATATACGAAGGCAATTGTCCACCGCCTCTAACAAACCATCCAATGGCTTTATCTAACCTATGCAAATTATTTTGACCAAGCTCTAATTTACTTAGTTCAGTAATTAGATCTGCAAGCGATACATCAAATTTCCGTTCTGGCGCAACTCCAAACATCCATGAAAAATCATTTGGATCACGAACTGGAGTTTGGGGTAAATCTGGAATAGGCACCTCTCCCACAATCATCCACTCTGCATTATTTATATCAGATTCAAGTTGAAGCAGATCTTGGATCTCTCTATTTTGAGTTCTGTTTTGTAAATCTATTAAAAGAGCTTGTAAATCTGTACTCCCGCCAATTCCCGATGCAGCAGTTATAGCAGGTAAAATTAACTCAACCAATGCTACATCATTTGAATCAATTGCTTGAATTAATTGATCTATTTCAGCGGCTGGTAGATATTCAGCACAATAATTTGTAACCGCTAAACTTAATAATAAAATTAAACTAACTTTGAATTTCATCTTGAAATCCTCCTTTTTTTAAATTACGCCGGGCCGGCTGCACCACCAGCACCTTGAGAAGTTGCTCTACTTCTTGCCTTACTTATTCTATCTCTTATGTATTTAGGCAATTGTCCACCGGCTCTAACAAACCATCCAATTGCTTGATCTAACCTATGAAGATTACGCTCACCAAGTTCTAGTTCTAATTTACTTAGTTTAACAATTAGATCTGAAAGCGATACACTAAGTTGTCTTTCTGGCACTTGTGCCTCAAACATCCATGAAAAATCATTTGCATTACGAACTGGCGTTTGGGGTAAATCTGGAATAGGCACCTCTCCCACAAGCAGCCACTCTGCATTATTTATATCAGCTTCAAGTAGAAGTAAATCTTGGATCTCCTGATTTTGAGTTTTATTTTTTAAATCTATAAAAATATCACGCAAACGTGTGCTTCCTCCAATTCCTGGTGCCGCAGTTATTTCAGGTAAAATTGCTGCAACTAATTGAACATTATCTGCTGCAATAGCCATATCCAAACGCTCTAGCAACTCTGCCTCAGACAAAGCTGACAAGTTCACAGATGCTTTTAAAGCACTTCTACAATCAACAGCTTCCCATCCAGCTGGAAACTCAGAACAACATGTCATAGTAGCAAAACTTGAAAACACAAAAATTAAACTAAATTTAAATTTCATTTTACCTCCAAATTATGCTGGACCAGCTGCGCCGCCAGCATGTGATCGCATATATTCTTCATATTTTTCTAATGCTGCAAACATTTCTTCACGCAATACAGGTCCAAGATCATCACCTTCATGAAGTTCGTCGTTAAATATAGCAGCATCTACCATCATTTTGGCAAATTTAATATTTGCGTCATTTCCTGACTCAAGAGCTTTTTCTAAATCAGACGGAGCTGAATATATAAAAAAACTACCATATGAAAACTGCCCGCCTTGATGATTTGCAGCCACAAATATATTTTTGGCATTCTCTAATCTTTCAACTATCCTTTGATTAGCTTGTTTTTGAGCTAAATTTATTAGATCATCTAGAATATTTTCTATATGCTTATAACCAGTAGATTCCTCATAAGCACGGATATCAGCTTGATCGAAAGGCATATCTTTAAGCAAAACTTTACTGCCCAAATCTAAAACTTCTAAAATAAATTTAACTGAATTTTCATCACCTCTCAAAATAGCCGCTTGTAATTCATTCGATAGAGAATCAACATCTTGTGCCGCACGCCATCTAGCCGCATCTTTCCAGCTTATACCTGCAGGGCATTCCCAATCAGAAGAGTATATAGTTACAAAACTTGAAAATATCAAAATTAAACCAACTTGGAATTTCATTCTGAAATCCTCCATAAAATAAAAATAACCTATAAATAACCCTTCATGGGCTACCTTAATTCTAATATAACAAAGTCAAAATTCAAAAAACAAGAGTTAGATTAAAATTGTTACAGCCCGAGGCTCATTTTTGTCAATTTCTTGGCCAGAAATCCAGTCGATAAAATGCTCTTTTAAACCTGGATCTCGGGTAAATTTCTTGGTCTCTGGAATATAATTTTTATTTATCTCGAACCAGATGGGAAAAAGCGTATAAACCGGGTAAATATTGTCCCCCAAAGAGCTGTTATCATCCCGGCCGATATATATGGCCGTGGTCAACTCTGGAGTAGCGCCGCAGAACCAGCAGGTTCTTGAATCATTAGTGGTTCCTGTTTTGCCAATAGCTTCAAAATCGAGCTTATTACTCTTTAGATAGCGCCTAACGCCTATTTCCAAAACTTTGGCCACCTGATCGCTAATTTTATTTTCAATGGCAAAACGTCTTTTTATCTTTCCTGAATAGAGCTTATTGCCTAAACCATCTCTTACAGATTTAAT